>Ga0190283_1001024_pt1 | contig 13375 bp, 7 predicted proteins | sample 48691801_MG_FD_161669 | JGI IMG/M metagenome (GOLD analysis project Ga0190283, IMG submission 161669) | Hydrothermal vent microbial mat bacterial communities from Southern Trench, Guaymas Basin, Mexico - 4869-18-0-1_MG | ecosystem: Environmental > Aquatic > Marine > Hydrothermal vents > Microbial...
AGCCGTATTCCACTTTCTGGGGACTGATTTCAACGTAATAACGAAACAGGAATATCCCAGTTCCCATCATAATAAAAGCAAGGTGCCATAAACGGAACAGCGATCTCCTTTCCGCCTTTTTTTTTTCATAAGCCGCGTCTGCCTGAAACAAATTACGCCTTATCTGGTCTGTATCTTTTTCAGACGCTATGCCCTCCTGTGATAAATTACGCTTCATTTCACTCCGTTCACCTGCAGTCAGAGATGCAGTGCAATTTTGCAAATTGCACCGGCCAAATTGCAAATTTGCCCTGCACCTGATTCAGAGATGCAGTGCCATTTTGCAAATTGCACCGGGCAAATTGCAAATTTGTCCTACACCTGATTCAGAGAAGAGACAATGAAATCCCCTATCTTTTCAGCTGATTTTCCGAAAAGCTCTGATATTTCGACATGCTCAAGAAGTTTGTCATCCCAGGGAACACTATGCTCCTGCACGGTATTTACAATATGCTCATACTTGCCTCCGAGGGCCTTTATCTTCACATCAAGCGGAACATTCTCCCTGAACGACACTTCCAGCAGCAGGAGATATTCAGTCATATTCGGTGCGGATGGAGAATCGGAGATGATCGGAATGACAAGGATGCTGCGATTGTCTTTCCGCCCCTTGCCGATATACACATTCCCTGTCCGCACAATGATCTTTTTGGTTCCCTTGAGGACAGCATCATTTTCCACACGGGAATTGAGAGACTTGGACGTGCCTTCACGTTTCACCACCTCAATGCTTGTTTCGTCCGTGGATTCGCCGAGAAGATTCAGTCCGGAAATTTTGTAGAGAGTGCTCCCTTTGATCTCTGAGACAATACCCTGAAGATTCTTCATCACAATGATATTGCTCGCCGTCAGTTGTGAGGCATTCAGATTGCTCTTCCCCAGCGCGTCAAACAGTATCCCCTCAGTTTTTTCACTGATACGGCTTGTTCCCACCGTCACGGTTTTTGCCTGATGCTTGATGGCATCCACGGGCCGGGCCATGCCGTTGATGGATTTTCCCAGACACTCGAACAACTTGTTCAGCATGTTCATGGCTGTCCCTTTTACGCCGAAATCAAGTTCAAAATCAGCTATGGGCAACCTGCCGGAAAGATATTTGAGCAGCAGCGTCAAATCCGAAGATGCCACAAAGCCCATGGACGATGGCAGACGGTTTTCAGCCTTTTTTGTTTTGAATTCATTGTAAAAACGGGCAATTTTTTCTCTGAAACGCTCCTCAAGGATGATTTCATAGACATCTGTTCCTTTTTCAGCATAATCCTCTATGTCTGCCTGAATCTCTTCCCGAAAGGTGTAAAGAAACTGGGAACCGTCATTAATGGCAAGGGCTGCGTAATATCCCCATATATGCCCCACCAGGGTGTTCACAATGGGCGCAAGGTGTTCGCTGACTGCTGGCACATGAACAACGTCTTCCGCGTAACTGTCAAACCTGTCATCTCCTTCATTGACAATAACGAGCGGAAGGGCTTTATGCGCGTGGAAAATGGCCACATCCTTTATGATGTCTCCGATCACCGTCTCACGCGTTCCCGCGGCGCAGACAATGATGAGCGGCTCTGCCGAGAGATCAATATGCTTTTTGTCCTCCACATAATCGGATGAGATGGTCTTGTAGCAGAGTTCGCTGAGTTTGATCCGTATCTCATCAGCGGACGTTTTGTTCGGGCCGCTGCCGACAACAGCCCAGTAAGCCCGGGTGGTGGCAATCCGTCTGGCGGATTCTCCGATCTGATCACATAAGGAAAGAATCTTTCGCATCTGATCCGGAAGCTTTTGCAGCTGCCTGATCTCCTCTGTGACAAATTCATCCGTGCGGGCTTCCTTCAGACCTGCCATATAAAGGCCCAGTGCGGCCCCGGCCACAATCTGTGAGTAAAACGCCTTTGTCGAGGCCACGGACATCTCAATATCCCGGCCGCTGCTGGTATATATGACCCCGTCAACTTTGAACGTAATATCCGAATCCCGGCGGTTCACGATGGCGAGGGTATGGGCACCCCGTTCTTTCACCATGTCAACGGTCCGGTTGGTATCTGTTGTGGTACCGGACTGGCTGATGGCGATCACGAGGGTGTCTCTCATACTCTGCGCGTCGTCAGACTCATGAAGAGTGAATCCGCTCAGTTCCGATGCCTTAAGCGAGCGGATAGCCAACAAAGGATCCTTCATGTAGTAATTCAGGATATCCGCACATCCCTGGGCAGCGATTCCGGCTGTTCCCTGCCCCACAAAAAATATCCTGCGTATCTGATTTCCGATCAGTGCGTCCTGAAGGGATTTTGGAAACACCGTCTCATCCAGGGTGATGGCATATTGAGATTTGTCGCTGTCTTTGATTTTCCAGCGGTTCTGAAGGGTTCTCTCCACTGAGACCGGAGATTCCGAGATTTCTTTGAGAAAATAATGGGAAAATCCCTGGCGGTCAATATCCCTTGAAGTGATCTCGGTATGCTTTATGTCCTCTTTTCCCAATTCAAGGGGCGTTCCGTCATAGTACATTGCACTGATGCCGTCCAGTCCGCCCTCGGAGTTCTGATCCAGCACAAAAATCTGCCCCTGGGTGGTCCCGTTTTTCCCTTCGACGGTTTTCTCTCCGTCCACCTTCAGATAAAAAGGTGTTTCCTCCACAAACCCATAGACTTCGGACGCGGGCATATAGTGATCCTCCGCGAGTCCTATAAAAATCGCCTGGCCGCTTCCTTTCTGGGCCAGGAAAAATTTGCCCGGGGCCAGGGGAGTATGCATACATATCGCATGAGATCCGTCAAAATCATTCATTGCGAGCCGGAACGCCTCTGTCACATTCATGCCCTGCTGAATATATTTTTCAATCCGCAGGGGGATGATCTTCGTATCTGTGGTAATGTCTTCGGAGATGAGGTTTCCCTTGTGTTCGTATTCTTTTTTCAGTTTTAGATAATTGTCAATATCTCCGTTCAGGCAGACATGAATGATTCCGGAGACCGGATTTTTTTCCAATCCGAAATCTGAAATCCGAAATCCGCAATCATTATCCACCGGATGACAGTTGGGCTCAGTGATCGCACCCACAGAAGCCCAACGGGTGTGTGAGAGGACTGTGTGATACACATTGGGAAAAAGGGCCACGGTCTGAAGAATGTCGTCCTCTCTGACTTGTCCGCGCAGAAAATCTGTATTATCCCCCAGGCGGCCGATTTCAGCGGCGACTTTGTAGGTGAAAGCAATGGCGGTGTGGGTTTCATTCCTGATGGATAATGGAGATACACTGACGCTCCTGTTCACCAGGACATTCCCTTCTGACCGTTCCGCCAACAGTTCAAGAAGATTGTCTTTGCCAAGCGTTTCCCTGAACTTTTCAAATTCATCGTCTTTCAGAATGAATAACAGGGAAATCCCCGCAGAATCCCGTCCTCTGACTTCAAGGCGGTCTATGCTGTTCATCACTGCGTTGATATTTTTGAATATCTTCACGGCACCGGATGAGCGCGGAGTGCTGTATGAAGGAGAGAACAGTTCTCTGATTTTTGTGACATTATCCCCGATTTCTCTGGAAAGGCACCAGGTAATATCTTTTAATTCCTCAATATTCCTGGAGATCGTATCCACTTCCTCTGAACGGAGGTGTCCTGCCTGTTCCGCCAGAAATCGCACTTTCAGATCAATCGTACCGGAAAGACGTTCGGCAAGCGTTGAAAGTTCGTTCTGGATTTCCTTGTCAGCGAAAATATCCGCAAAACTGGCATCTCGTTTCAAAGATCGAACTGCCTGACTCAGTGAAGCAATAAGCTCCTTTTCGGCGGGGCGTTCTTCAATCTGACTGACGATCTCATTCAGTTGTGAGATATTGATCTGCCAGTCCTGAGTATCTGATGCCCCGGATTTGATGGGGGAAACAATTCCTGTAAGTCCGCACATTTTTTAGCTCCTTTTGTTCAGTAACGGAAGAGATATGAGAATTAAGTTAATATAATTATTTCTCATGATTTTTGACACTTTAAAACTGTCGCCGAGACATGGAAAATCCCCTGATCCCGCTTCATCCCTCATTCTTCAAATTTCGCTCCCGCGGGATTGACAAATCCGGCGGCAGTGGCGGCTCGGATTTGTCAATCCGAACAGAGCGGGCGGGATAGTCTTCATCCCTCAGATTTCATCCTTCATCTTTCAAATTTCGCTCCCGCGGGATTGGCAAATCCGGCGGGAATGCCTATAATTTACCAATCCCAGGCAATCCGAGGACGGTAAATCCCATCTCTGGTTATTAGGAGGCAGGTCAGGCCGCTTTTTTTTCGCCAGTTTCATTGTATGCACTGATAAGACATCTTCCGATGATGCTTCTGACTTTGCCAACATAATTCAGACCTGTCCCATCTCCCAGACCCAATGCGTAATTGCCTTTCTGTATCCATCTGATAAGTTCGTCCGGGATTTGCTGGTGGAACTCAGTGGGGCCGTTCAGCCAGAAACCTTGAGGCTTTGGAACGAACTTTGGGCTGGCAGAAAACCATATTTCATCAAATCCGAAAAAAATTCTTTCATCGCGTTCTGCTTCCAATAATTTTTTCGTTGTAATCAGAAGACTTTCTCCGATTATCCTTCCTTCTTTCTCAAGCGGTTTCAATACGCTGTCTCTTTTTATAATGCTCTCAATATTTGTTGTGCTGTCCAAACATGTAATAAAGGCATAATGCATTGAGGATGAAGGTTCCAATGGTATAAAGAAAGCTGTGGATTGAACTGTCAATCCATCCGCCTAAATAATTGTCTGATCTTGCCATAACTATTCTCCCGGGTGAAGTGGTCTCGGAGGTTGGCGGGGACGAGTCCCTTCTGATCCCATTCTATAATTGTCTGACGTATTCAGAACTTCCAAAATGAGCGATAATTCGTAACACTTTATTGTAGAAATACAACTCCTGTATCCTACTCAGTTGATTGATGTCAAGAATTTTTTTATCAGTTTATGGGAAATATCAGATATAAACGCCCCTAACTTTTGAAAACCTTTCAATTTCAGAGTCTTTGAAACCAAGCTCCGGGAAAATACAATTTGCGATCCATCTATACCCGAAGGTTGTTTCTCAGTGTTCTTCGTGGAGCCGCGAAGACCACGAAGATGCACGAAGGAATACTGATTCAGGAACGGGTCCGATTTCCGGTCAGAAAAACTGAGTCAGAAAGGCCATTTTCAGACGGCCTGGAATATTATCTTTCGTTTATTTAAAGTTAAACATGATACAAAAAAATTAGTATTACTTAACTTATTATTTTTTTTTACTTTTTATTTGACAATCGAATTGTTTTATTATAGCTTTCCCCCAATTTATGTTCTATTATCAGCAAATTGAAAATGAGACCGCCTATAGCCAGAACTCCGAACTTTGCTGAGTGTGGAAATAAAAAGGCGGATTGAAGATTAAATGCAACTGAACAAATAACCTCAGCAGATCGAAAAAACATTGTTTCCAAACTCAGATATGGGAATGTATCTGTTTCAGGAGTCCTGCCGGACCGTATTTTTTAATGGAAACCAAAGGGTTTCGATCTGCTGAACCGCATATTGACATCAATAATTATGGAGACAAGCTTTAAGCCTAAAATAACATTATTTCACTGTATCAACACCTTCGGAAAAGGAGCTTCACTGCCTTTGGATGAAGACCATTTTGAAATGCGAACTGTCAAAATGCCCTGTTCCGGCATGGTAAAGGATATTTTTTTGCTGAAGGCATTTGAATCAGGATCGGATGCAGTGATCGTCATGGTCTGCCCTGAAGGGGCATGCCGCCATGCAGAAGGGAATCTGAGAGCAAAGAAACGGGTTGAATGGGTCAGAAATCTGCTGGATGAAATAGGTCTTGGCCGCAGGCGGCTTTCGATTTTCAATATTTCTTCCCAAGATGAGTCCACAGCAGTTCAGATTATCCGACAGACCTTATCTGATTTGGCAGATCTGGGTCCCAACCCGGCTGCATAGCTTTTTAAAACATACCTTATTTATATATGGAGTTAATCTATGATCGTCGGAGTACAAAAACCCGTCGCAGAAATCATTTCGACCGTGGCGCCGTACAAAAAGCTGCTTATTCTGGGTTGCGGAACCTGCGTCAAGACATGCTTTGCCGGAGGGGAAGATGAAGCAGCCGTTCTCGGTTCTGCACTGCGACTGGCTTTCAAAAAAGATGGCAGAGAAATTGAAGTTGAGGAACTGACTATAGAACGCCAATGCGAGGACGAGTTCATCAGGGAGTCCGCCGCTGCCGTGGCCCGTAATGATGCTGTGCTGTCCCTGGCTTGCGGCGCAGGCGTACAGGACATTGCCAGACGGTTTCCGGGCAGGCCTGTTCTGCCAGGTGTGAACACGAGTTTTATCGGCGTTCTGGAGAAACAGGGGCTTTTTACCGAAGAGTGTCTGGGTTGCGGCAACTGTGAGCTTGCCACATTCGGCGGAGTCTGTCCGATTACCCGCTGCTCCAAAAAGCTGTTAAACGGCCCCTGCGGAGGATCCCGGGATGGTAAATGCGAGGTCAGTTCTGACACTGACTGCGCGTGGCAGCTCATCATTGACCGGCTTAAAACATTGGGACAGATGGATAATTTAAGAACCTATATTCCTCCCAAAAATTGGCAGCCCAGCAATGCAGGCGGGCCCAGAAAATTAATCAGGGAGGATCACATTATATGAATATGGAATCATCAAGCAGATTGCAGCAGGTTTTATCAAAAGGAGGGTTTGCCGTCACAGCCGAATGCGGCCCTCCCCGTGGAGCAGATGCCCAAGTCGTCCGCAAAAAAGCCGAGTTGTTAAAAGGCTGTGTGCATGCGGTAAACGTCACTGACAATCAGACGGCAATCGTGAGAATGTCCAGCATTTCAGCATCCGTCCTGCTTTTGCAGATGGGCCTGGAACCAGTCATGCAGATGGTTGTCCGGGATCGGAACCGCATCGCCCTGCAATCAGATATCATGGGTGCTTATGCTCTGGGTATCAGAAACATGCTTTGTCTTTCAGGAGACCACCAGACTTTCGGCAGTCAGCCTGATGCCATGAATGTTTTTGACATAGACTCAATGAACCTGATCCATACGGTTCGTACCATGCGGGATGAGGGAAAAGACATGAGCGGATTTGAACTGAACGAACCTCCCCGCATGTTTATCGGAGCCGCCGCGAACCCCTTTGCTGATCCGTTTGAGTATCGCGTAATCCGGCTGGCTAAAAAGATTGACGCGGGAGCGGATTTCATTCAGACCCAGTGCGTTTACAATATGGACCGATTCAGGGAATGGATGCGTCTGGCCCGCGAAGAAGGACTGACCGAGAAGGTTTATATTCTGGCCGGAGTGACACCGATGAAATCCGCAGCCATGGCCAGATTTATGGCAAAAAAAGTGGCGGGAATGGACATTCCAGCACCCGTTATCAAGCGCATGGCAGGCGTTCCCAAGAAAAAAGCTGCTGACGAGGGTGTCAAAATCTGCCTGGAGACGATTGCCGAACTGCGCGAGATTGAAGGTGTCCGCGGTGTCCATATCATGGCGATTGAATGGGAAGAAAAAGTCGGCGAGATCGTTGAGGCTGCTGGCTTGAAATTGGAAACTTGAAATTGGAAACGTAAACGTAAACATAAACTTGGAAACGTAAATTGGATACCCGATATCCAGTTTCCGGTTTCCGGTTTCCGGAGGCCTTCATGCCCAAGAAGTATAATATTATGATGGAGACGGCTCCGCCGAGATTCCATCCGGTCGGCAAATATGCCACGGTGGAGTTTCGGGAAGACTGTGCAGGCAGTTGCAGAGAGTGTGTGAAAAAAAAATGCGTTTCCGGAATTTTTAAAGAAAACTACCTCCATGCGATTTCCATGGAAGAACCTGAATATTTATATACCTGTCAAAGCTGCTTTCGCTGTGTGCAGGAATGCACAAGAGGCATTTTTTCCCGGGTGATTGATCCCGAATATCGGACCCTGGGGGATGACTACTGGCGGCCTGATATCCTCAACCGGACCTGGTATCAGGCCCACACCGGGAAGGTTCCGGTTTCAGGAGCCGGTTATCGCGGTCCTTTTGTCGGAAAAGGATTTGATTCAATGTGGACCGACATGTCGGAGATTGTTCGTCCCACGCGGGACGGAATCCACGGCCGTGAGTATATTAACACCTGTATTGAGCTTTCCCGCAGGCCCGACCGTCTGAAATTCAGGGATGACATGTCCCTTGGCACGGATGTCCCCCCGATTCTGGAGATACCGGTGCCCGTGATGTTTCAGCACCCAAAATTCGGCGTCTCAGGCGGAAATGTCCTGCTGACGATGGCCAGGGCTGCTCACGAACTGGGAACCATGATGTTTATCCGGGCGGAGGATTATGCGGACGCGTTTGCACCATACGCCGAAAACCTGATTCCCTGTCTGACAAAAGACAATTATCAGGATTTTGCCGATATCATCAGCAAAACTCGGATGGCAGAGCTGGCTTATGCGTCCGGAATTGAGAACGAGTTGGACAAATTGCGCTCCTTGCATCCCGGATTGTTTATCTCCATAGGAATTCCGCTCAATAAAAAAGCAGCATCCTGTGCGCTGGAACTTGTTCAGACTGACGCGGATACGCTTCATTTCTATGCGGATGACCACGGGAATGAGTTGGATACGGAAAACCCGCGCTCTTTAAAGGACACGATCAGAGAGATTCATCTCAGACTCGTGGAGAATAACATGAGACAGAAGATTAATCTGGTATTCTCCGGCGGAATCGCCATGGCCGAACATATGGCAAAGGCGATTATCTGCGGGGCTGACGGCGTGACTGTTGATAATTCGCTTCTGATCGCGCTTGAGTGCCGGTTATGTTACCTGTGCAAGGCGGACAAACCATGTCCCGTAAAACTGGAAGATGCTGACCCGGACTGGGGCAGCCAGCGGATCATCAACCTGATGTGCGCCTGGCGCAACCAGTTGCTCGAAGTGATGGGTGCCATGGGCATTCGCGAGGCCAGAAGGCTGAGGGGAGAGGTCGGCAGATCCATGAGATTTGAGGATCTGGAAGCGGAAAATTTTGGCCCGATATTTGGGGAAAGGAAGGTGTCAGGTGACAAATGACAAATGGGACCCAAATAAAAAATTTCAACTGCCGGAGATTGTGGAAACACCGTCCCGGTTTCGCAATACCATTGGCAAATATATCATCAGAAGAAACGCCCGATGTGTTTCCTGTGGTCTGTGCGCGGAGCTTTGCCCCTGCGGGGTTCATCCCAGATATGAGAATTATGTGCTGCCTTTGCGCCCCTTAGCGCATAAGTGTATGGGCTTTGAGTGTAAAGAGAATGACTTCTTCTGCGTGGATCGTTGCCCGGAGAAGGCTCTGACCTTGAAGGTCAATCCGATTCTGGAGACCCTTGGCGATTATCGCTGGCCTCCGGAGATGCTGATCGCCCACTGGGAGATGGCGGAAACGGGAAATCTGCCAAAAGTTGGGCTGGAACACAGCCTCGGCTGTTCCGGCGGAGGATTTGATAAAATTCGCTTCAGACCGGCTGAGTCAGACAAGTATCCGGACATAAGTGATGAGGACATTGACACCAGCGTCAGGCTCAACAAACGCGGTGACGGGCGGCCTGAGAAAACAATTTCCATCCCGTGCTATGGCGGGGGGATGTCCTACGGGTCCACTGCTTTATCGGTCATGGTCGGCAGGGCCGGGGCGGCCACACGCCTGAACACCCTGACCTGCACCGGAGAAGGCGGTTATCCTTTGGACCTGCTCCCGTTTAAGGAGCATGTCATCACCCAGCTGGCTACGGGATTGTTCGGTGTGAGAGAGGAAACCATACAATTTGCGCCGGTGGTGGAATTCAAATACGCACAAGGGGCCAAACCAGGTCTGGGTGGGCATCTGCTGGGCGATAAGGTGACAGCAAATGTCGCGGCCATGCGGGAAACTGTGAAGGGAAATGCGCTTTTCTCACCGTTTCCGTTCCACAGTGTCTATTCAGTGGAGGATCATAAGAAGCATGTTGACTGGGTGAAGGAGATCAACCCCGAGGTGCTGGTTTCCGTCAAAGTTTCCACTCCCACAGACGTGGATATGGTGGCAGTGGGCAGTTATCACGCGGGAGCGCATATTATTCACATTGACGGAAGCTACGGCGGAACAGGGGCAGCGCCCGACATTGCCAAGAAAAATATCGCCATGCCCATTGAGTACGCCATTCCCAAAGTCCATAAATTTCTGACAGACGAGGGTGTCCGGGATGAGATATGTCTCATTGCCAGCGGCGGCATTCGTAACGCGACAGACGTGGCCAAGGCCATCGCCCTGGGCGCGGACGGCGTGGTCATCGGCACAGCGGAACTGGTTGCATTGGAATGCGTCCGATGCGGCAACTGTGAAAGCGGCCGCGGATGTGCTCGCGGCATTGCGTCAACAGATCCCGAACTCGGAGAAATGATTACCAGGGACTGGAGTGAACAGCGCATCATCAATATGTATATGGCCTGGCGCAAGCAATGGTGTGAGATATTAAGAACTTATGGAATGCGGAGCATCCGGGAACTGAGGGGTCGCACAGACCTTCTGGTGCATCTTGATTATCTGGACGAGAGTGAAAGAATAAAATACAAACCAGCTCCCATGAAACAAATGATTATTTGAAAGTGGAAACTTGAAACATAAACATAAACTTGAAACTGGTGTCAAGTTTCCAGTTTTCCAGTTTTCAGTTTCAAAACAAGGAATCAATAATGCGTCACGATTACGAAGCTATCATTAACAAAATTCTTGACTCCAGGGTTAGGCTGCCACATGGAGATGTGCCCGTGAAAAAGGCTGCGGAAGAGGGCGGCTGCGGTGTGACCGGGTTTATTTCATCAATTCCCGTTGGCGGGCGCCATATTTTTGAACCATCGCTCCAGATGCACAATCGCGGTAACGGCAAGGGCGGCGGTATCGCTGCACTGGGCCTGTCTGCCCTGAATATGGGAGTCTCCCAGGAAGTTCTGGACACGCATTATCTGCTTCAGATTGCGCTCCTGGATCCAAACTCCCGTGGGAATGTGGAATCCTCGCATATCGAGCCTTTTCTGGAGGTTCATAAGGCAGAGCAGGTTCCCTCCATTGACGATTATCGCGACATAGAAGGGCTGGAAGTCAGACCTCCTGATGTCTGGCGGTATTTTGTGAGGGTGAAAAAAAATGTGCTGGATCAGTTTATTGATGAGAACAAACTTCAGGATATGGACCCTCTCAAGGCTGAAGACGAATTCATCTATCAGAACACTTTCCGCCTGAACCGGAAATATTACGCGTCGTTGGAGGACAAACAGGCGTTTGTTCTGTCTCATGGTCGTAATATCATGATCCTGAAAATCGTCGGCTATGCTGAACAGGTCGCTCAATACTATTGTCTTGATGATTTCAAAGCCCATGGCTGGATAGCGCATCAGCGATACCCCACCAGAGGACGGCTTTGGCATCCCGGGGGCGCGCATCCGTTCATCGGTCTGGATGAAGCCCTGGTTCATAACGGCGATTTCGCCAATTATCATGCGGTGAGTGAATACCTGCAGCAGCATAATATATTTCCGCAATTTTTGACAGATACCGAAGTTTCCGTTCTGTTGCTTGACCTGATGAACCGGACGTTTGATTACCCGATGGAATATATTATTGAAGCCATGGCACCCACGACCGAATATGACTTTGATATGCTGTCGTCCGAGAAACAGCGGATTTACAGATACATCCAGTCCTCGCATATTCAGGGATCTCCTGACGGTCCCTGGTTCTTTATTATTGCGCGTAACGATCCTTATAACAAAGAATTTCAGCTTATCGGCATCACCGATACTGCGATGTTGCGGCCCCAGGTGTTTGCCTTGCAGGAAGGAGAAGTCCAGATTGGTCTGCTCTGCTCAGAGAAACAGGCCATTGACGCGACATTGCAGAGTCTGGCTGCTGAGGACAGCCGATTCTGTCCCATTGCTGATAAATATTGGAACTCCCGGGGCGGCAGTGCAGCGGATGGAGGAGCCTTTATCTTTACCGTCAGGGACTCAGGCAAAGGAGACGGCTCCAAAGAACTCGTCTGCACAAACAAGTTCGGCCAAGTCGTCAGGACATCGGAAAATCAGAAGCACCCAGGAACAGATGCTGACTTATCTGCCCCGGCAAATGCTGAACAAATTTCTCTGACAGCAAGTGAAGGACTGGAAACCCATTATTTTACTGATTTCAAGGAGTATTGCCGCAAAAATATGGCAGATTGGAATTATGCTTCGCTCAGGCATTTTTGCGATGAGATAAGAAGGCTGTCTGAGACGAGCAGCAGGCTCAGGACAAAAGCCATTGAAGTGCTGACACATCTGAACGACCGCCGCTATCCTGTGGGAGATAAGAAACGCAGTTCAGTGCTGCGAATGATAAGAGATGCCTTAACCGGAATTTTTGACGCGTGTCCCGGGCTGAATGAAAATTCTTCCAGCGCGTATCGGTATATAGACTGGGACACCCGCAACACTCTGCGCACTCCCCATGATAATGAGAAGGTTCTGGTTCTGAACGCCGGAGCGTTCCCGCCCGAAGGAGATGACTGCGACGCCCGGCTTATCTGCGCTGCTTATGAAACGGGGTGGAAACAGTTTATCTGTTATGGCTATAAGGGACAGAGGTTCTGCGGCTGCGGTCTGTCAAAAGGATCTGACTGTGTCAGAATAGATGTGTATGACAGTTCCGGGGATTACCTTGCTTCCGGCATTGACGGGCTGGAGATATTTGTACATGATAATGCCCAGGATCAGCTGGGGCAGATCATGAAGCATGGCAAACTGGTTGTTTACGGCGATGTCGGCCAGACCTTCATGTATGGTGCCAAAGGCGGAGATGTCTTTGTGATGGGGAATGCCGCGGGCCGTCCGCTGATCAATGCTGTAGGCCGCCCCCGTGTCGTAATCAACGGCACCTGTCTGGATTATCTCGCGGAATCCTTTATGGCAGGCGATCCTCTGAACGGCGGAGGCTTTGTTGTTCTGAACGGTGTTGAATTCGGTGAGGATGGCAATGTCATAAGCCAGGCCACACCATATCCCGGATCCAACCTCTTCTCGCTGGCTTCCGGAGGTGCAATCTACCTGAGAGATCCTCACAAAAAAGTGGTGGAAGATCAGTTAAACGGCGGCCAGTTCGTTGATCTGAGTCAGGCGGACTGGGACCTGATTCTTCCGTATCTGGAGGAAAATCAGAGATTGTTCGGTATTTCAATTGAGAATGATCTTCTGACGACAAACCGCGGGAAAAAGAGTTATAAAGATGTCTATCGGAAGGTACAGGCTGTCACGCTTGATATTCTGGC
>Ga0190283_1001025_pt1 | contig 13363 bp, 7 predicted proteins | sample 48691801_MG_FD_161669 | JGI IMG/M metagenome (GOLD analysis project Ga0190283, IMG submission 161669) | Hydrothermal vent microbial mat bacterial communities from Southern Trench, Guaymas Basin, Mexico - 4869-18-0-1_MG | ecosystem: Environmental > Aquatic > Marine > Hydrothermal vents > Microbial...
TCGGATTCAACTGCTGACTGTTCAGCCCTTCGAGAGTGACGAGGTGTTTGCCATTCACCTCTCCCAATGGCAATATACATGAATTCACAGGACGGTAAGCCACCGCGCCGGCATCTGGCTCCCCTGTCAAGATCAGGCAGGTTCCGCAACTGCCTGCGCTACACTCTGCTTTTACGCTTGTGATGCGCTCCCGGGATCGCAGAAAGTCCAGTACCGTCATATTATAAGGCTTATCCGTGCTGATATCCCGGTTATTCAGAATAAAATGTATCATTATTCTTTACGCTCCTGCAAATAATATAGGCTTCGGATTTGGACATATTTTTTCATAGAACATTCCCTATCCTTTTCCTCTCCCTGTGTCAAGCATCAAATAAAATTTTGCACCTGAATCATGAACTGTCAATATTACCCCGCAATTTCCGCCACCAGCACTCCGCCTTCCTCCTCGCCATTTCGGAAAAAAACCACAGAACAAGCAGCAAAAAAATGACAACCAGCGCACACAAGACTGCCGGGCTACTCAGCAGCATGATGAAATCCGAGATCAAGGGCTGTTCCTGCAACGCTCTGAAAAAACGTACCAGGGGACTGAGCAGAGACCCTTTGCCATTCTGCGGTGCGTCCAGCCCTGAAGAGATAATACCGGCGACTCCGACAGCAATGATAACCCCCATAATTATATGAAGATTGCCCAGAAATGCACTTAATGCCAATTGCCGAGTTTCAAAATGCATACGCCACTGTCTGAAAATGCCGTCCAGACTTATGAGGTCTCCCCGGGTGCAGGCAGCGTGATGCTTTAAATCACGCACATCTGTATCGAATCCGTCCTGGAGAGGCGATTCGTCTTCATAACGCCAGACCGGATCAAACTGCTGGCGATGCTTACGCGCCTGTTTCAGCTTTTTCCCGATATCGTCGCGATGGATTTCCAGCATTCTGAAGACTTTTTCCAAATTGCCCAGAACCGCTTTCGCATTGGCCTGTAACGCTGCCATATCCTGCAAGCCTCTTGACAATTTATTACTCGACAGACATCTTAATTCGAGGTCTGTTTTATTGAAAGTCGCTGTATGAAAAGACAGACGCTGACGAACATGATCCGCGGCTGAATCTGTGCGGGCAAATTGCCATTCGCGTATCATCAGACGCGGCAGGATATGTGTCAATACAGCATCATCCTCACCCCTCAGAAAATCCTCCAACTCATCAGGCCAGCCTGCTTTTCTTTCCTCCGCTTCGATCAAATTTCCACAAGTCAGACCATAAACCGCAAAGATCGGATTCGGGGCATCTTCAGAGGCTTTCATCAGGGCCAGTCTGGGAGCGGAGGAATCCAGCCGTAATTGCCAATGTCGAGTTGAGAATTGAGGATGAAAAGCAGTCAGACAGGCAGGTTCGGGCATTCGGTCCGCGGTATCGGCCCCGGGCGGGGCATGGAAGATTTTGAGCAGATATCGTTCGGAAGCTTTTTCGGAAACAAGACTGAAAACAGCTTCGTCCGGTGCTGTGTCCTCTTTTTTCTGCAACGGGACCCTGATTTTGTGTTTTTCCAGTGCTGAAAAATCCGCATCGCTGATGAGCAATGCCACCCCTATTAACGCACGGTTGCAGAAAAATTCGGAATGTGTTCTGTCCAAATCCTGATCAAGAAAATATTCAGTGTAACAAAGCTGAATATTCTTCCAGCCCCGCTTGAGGACTTTGGCCCAGTCCTCAACTGATGCGGAATGAGGAGGACGGTTGGTGCAGGCATCCCAGCGAAACAGCCGTTTGTCTTTGTCAACGGTCATCCCTCTTTTTGTGATGCAGGACTCCTGATACGCGGAGAGATGGCAAGGCTCCTGCCAGAGCATGTCGTAATGTTCAAATCTCGTGCGCAGGAGATAATAAAATTCGTAGCTCAGGTTGGGGTGTGCTGTGTTCATGGCTGGTTCCCGATTCCGTCTTTTACAAAAGGCTCATTTGTTGTTCTTCTCGCTGATTTATCACTTCCACTCGATCCACATTTTGGAATCCCCTCGGCAGCTTGTTGCCGCGGCGGCCGCGTTCCCCCATATATTGTTCCATATCTTCAGATTTCAGCGTCATACGACGTTTGCCGGCATAAATGACCAACTGGGAATCCGTTGGCAGCACAGCGAGCGTTGACAGAAGCTCCTGTCTTGATTTTGCCCGCGCCGCGGGGATGCTGATGATCTTGTTTCCTTTTCCGCGGGCCAGGGTCGGCAGATTGTTTACCGGAAATATGAGCATTCGTCCCTCATTGGTAATCGCAGCAAGCATATCTGTATCGAATTCGGAAACAGTTAGTGGGAGCATGGGCTGTGAACCCGCAGGCAAACTCAGCAGGGCTTTCCCTTTGCTGTTTTTGGTGAACAGATCAGACAATTTGGCGACAAATCCGTAGCCTGCATCGCTCGCCAGCAGCAGCAGGAGATCAGGTTCCCCCATGAGAAGTGTGTCAACCCGGGCATCTGTTGGCAGGCTCAGTCGCCCGCTCAACGGTTCGCCCTGGCTTCTGGCCGACGGAAGGGTATGGGCCGGCAACGAATAACTGCGGCCTGTGGAATCAAGAAATACTGCGAGCTGATTACTCCGCCCGCGGGCCGCGGCTTTGAATCTGTCTCCGGATTTATAGTTCAGGTTGACCGGATCTATTTCATGTCCCTTGGCAGAACGGACCCAGCCCTTGTTCGACAGTACCACAGTGACAGGCTCGGCCGGGGCAATATCCGCCTGGGTCAGGGCCTGGGCCTCTCCTCGTTCAACAATGGGAGATCGCCGTTCATCCCCGTATTTTTTCGCGTCAGCCGTGAGTTCCTTGCGAATCAGGGTTTTGAGACGGGTTTCAGAGCCTAAGATTTTTTCCAGCATGTCGCGCTCTTTGGAGAGCGTATTCTGCTCCCCTCTGATTTTTTTCTCCTCCAGTTTAGCGAGATGACGCAGCTTCATCTCAAGAATCGCCTCGGCCTGCTGGTCGCTGAGTTCAAAATGGTTCATCAGGACAGGTTTGGGCCGTTCTTCTTCGCGTATAATTTCAATAACCTCGTCAATATTGATAAAGGCAATGCGGAACCCTTCGAGAAGGTGCAGGCGGGCGGCCACTTTGTCCAGACGATACTGCAATCGCCTGCGTACTGTGTCCTTCCGATACGTCAGCCACTCCTGGAGCAATTCGAGCAGTCCCCTCACCCCGGGCCGGCCGTTTAATCCGATGACATTCATGTTCACGCGATAAGTCCGCTCAAGATCAGTGGTGGCAAACAGATGGGCCATGAGTATCTCTTTGTCCACACGGGCAGAACGCGGCACAATCACCAGACGGGTGGGATCGTCCTGATCGGATTCGTCTCGCAGGTCTGCGACCATGGGCAGCTTTTTGGCCTGCATCTGCCCTGCGATCTGTTCCATTATCTTGGCGCCGGATACCTGATGCGGCAGTGCGGTAACGACAATATCCCCATTCTCATGGCTAAAAACCGCCCGCATCCGCAGACTGCCATGACCTGTCTCATAGATTTTGAAGATATCGTTTCGCGGGGTGATGATCTCCGCATTGGTGGGGAAATCCGGACCTTGGATGAACTCACACAGGTCTTCGAGACTGGCATCGGGTTTGTTCAGCAGATGAATGCATGCCTTGGCAATTTCACGCAGATTATGGGGCGGAATATCTGTCGCCATTCCCACGGCAATGCCGGTTGAGCCGTTCAGCAGAACATTGGGCAGACGGGCAGGCAGGGTTGAGGGTTCATCCAGAGTGCCGTCAAAATTCGGTACCCAGTCCACCGTTCCCTGGCCTGTCTCACCCAGCAAAACCTCGGCATAAGGTGTGAGACGGGATTCTGTATAACGCATGGCCGCGAAGGATTTGGGATCATCCGGCGATCCCCAGTTGCCCTGTCCGTCAACAAGCGGGTACCGATAAGAAAAAGGCTGGGCCATCAGGACCATTGCCTCATAACATGCGGAATCGCCGTGAGGATGGAATTTGCCGAGAACATCCCCGATGGTCCGAGCCGATTTTTTGTATTTGGCTCCGGCTTTCAGCCCCAGCTCTGACATTGCGTAAACAATGCGCCGCTGCACGGGTTTCAGGCCGTCGCCAATATGGGGCAGGGCGCGGTCCAGAATCACGTACATGGAGTATTCCAGATAGGCTTTTTCTGTGAAAACCTCCAGAGGGAGGCGTTCCGTGTCGTCTATATTTAATGGTGTTGTTTCGTTCATAATTGTATTCCAAAATTAACGCCACTGAAGCATCTTTAATTTTTACTGATTATAACGGATGTGGGAGTCCGATGAATGTGCTTTTTAATAATCACAGAACCACAGAGTTTTCACGGTTCTCTGTGGTTTCTCCGCGATCTTCTGTGATTTTCAAGGGAATGTTTTCTGATTCAGGGCTTCCCCGAAATCCATTAAACCTTCAAGAGTTAATAAAGAGTCACGCCACTCTTTTGGAAATCGCAACTTTTATGGAACCCCGCATGAAAATTAAACGGTTCCTTTAATTTCTATGGAATCAACTAAATCAAAGGCCGGATTGGATACATATTGCTTCCATATCAGTTCATGTATCTTCCGTTCCAATAAAGTCACAGTATCACTTCCTTTTCCCTGATCAAGCCCGACAAGGAACATTACACTGCCAATGTTCGTCAGGATATAACGATTATGAAGCTTTTCATGCCTATCTCCCTGTTTCTCTTTCCATTGCTTGAAACAAACCGTCATCCCCCGGGGAATGAGAGGTTCCATTTGATTTCTGCATTCTCTCCTGAAATGATCGGGAGTGGCTTTATCAGAAGTATGAACTTCGATCTTTATAGGCGAAGGGCCGCAGCGGTGATTAACAAGTTCGCGTAAAAACGCCTTAATGGGAAGGCGATGGCGTCTGTTTTTCGGACCGAAATGAGGATCAATGAAAATCGCCTCTGAGCAGTTGGAGAGCATCGGAGAAACGGCTTCTGCCATAATTTCTGCCTTTCGTTCCACAGTTACCATCTTTTCAGGATTCCATTCTGGGAGATCAGGTGTGAGCTCGGAAGATTTGAAGACACCCACCCGCTTACGAGGGTTATCTTCTGCAAGAATCGCATGAAACGGACATCGGATTGTATGCTCCCGCTCTGCATTTTGCAACCACGAAAGTTTCCCATCGTATTTAAAATATCTTTTAATCTTTATCTCTTCTAATCTGCGGAAAAGTTCCTCAATCCGTTTTCGTTCACTATCATCGTCTATAAGACTCAGTGCCTCCTTGAATTTCTTTCTCCATCTGCTATGTCCCGGGTATTCAGACATCATTCTCGGGTGTCCCAAACCGAATTTATCTATAAAATATCTGAAGTTATCCCGAGTTTTTCCCCAAGCTGCAACAACTTCAGGCTCAACCGCATATTCATAAACCATAACTAAAGCTCCTCTGCTCTTTCATGGAAAAAGCCTCTTGGCCAGGGTCTTTCAAACTCTCCATCCTCTGTGACAGGGATATGAATCACCTCGGACGATCCTCCATGTTCATCCGGTTCCACATACAGCACCGACAGATCCCCCGGCTTTATCGGAGGAATGCCTTCAGGAAGCTCTCGGTCCGTAGTCTCCCGGACTCGCCTGAGCAGGCGCAGAATCAGATGCTCACTGTGTGTCTCAATGATGAATGTGTTCTGATTCTCCCCCAGAGCGGATCTGATAAACAGATCGCCCATCTCCTTCTGAAGGGCCGGATGCAGATGGAGTTCGGGCTGTTCTATAAGAAGTGTCTGTTTTTCAGACACCATGCTCTGAACAACGATAGGAAGCAGCTGGCTGATACCAAACCCCACATCTGTAAACCCCATAGATGTTCCGCTCGACCTCTCTTTTAATCTGAGCGTCAGAAGATTGTGAATCTCCGAGGTCTGGTCCGTAAGATTCAGCACCCTGAGTTCATAGCCCAGGCAGAGATGTTCAAACTGCTCATTGATTCTGTCCAGGATTTCCGGATCAGAAAGGAGAATATCCGCGACAAACTCCCCTGATTTCCCCACATACCGCGTTCTGTTTCCGGTGAAAGTGTAATATCTTTCCGGAAAACCGCGCAATGGCCCCACATAAACAAGATTACTCAGCAACTCTTTAAACATAAGGGAAGCATAGAACAGGAACTGGTGGAATATGCTTCTGCTCTCCCTAAGAGAGATGAATTCTTCTTTTAAAGTGTCATACACATATTCTGTCAGATAATTGTTTAATCTGAAATGATCCTCAGAAGCTGGCGCGTCAAAAAGATTATGGTGTTTTTGCCAATATTCATGTCTGTCATCAAAATTTTTAAGTTTGGCGACATGATGATATTTTCTGAGAAAACGAAAAGCTCCTCCCTTGTCAGCCTCCCTGTCCGGTTGTCCGAGTTCATAAATGAAAATCGGATCAGGATTGTCACCGATAAACAGTCCGATTTCTGTGACTGCCAAGTTGTCGGGCTGTTGGGAAAAAGTTATACCCAGTCCTATCGTCTTAAAGCTGGTGAGGCTGTTCAGAATCTCATCTTTCTCAAAACTGTCTCTGAGCGGCATTGTCGCCTTGAAAGAGAAGTTTTTTGCAACATCATGACGATGGACAAATTCTCTGAAATTTCCAAGGTCAACAAGGTTCCCTTTGGGCAACAGCGGTGTTTCCTCTCCTGCCTCGTCCAAGGTCTGTGTGAGCATCAGCACAGATTGCAGAAGCGAACTCTTACCCGATGAATTCGGGCCGAATATTAACGTGACCGGCTTCACCGGAACACTCGCAGGACCGGCAAATGATTTGAAATTGGTTATCTGATATTCACTTATCATAACGCTCCTCTGTTATTGAACATATTGCGATTCACCTATATCTTTGCCAAGTTCCCTTTGTTCTCCAGCCACGCGCGCCGGTCCGCGGCCCGTTTTTTGGCCAGCAGCATATCCATCATGGAAAACGCATCCTCATCCGATTCAATGGTCAGTTGCACCAGGCGGCGGGTATCAGGGGCCATGGTGGTCTCCCGCAACTGTGAGGGATTCATCTCTCCCAGCCCTTTGAACCGCTGAACATTGACTTTACCCTTCTTCTTTTTTCTCTCAATACGCTTGAGAATCCCCTGCTTTTCCGGTTCATCCAACGCATAATACACTTCTTTCCCGACATCAATCCGATACAGCGGCGGCATTGCCACATATATATGCCCTGCTTTCACCAATGCAGGAAAATGGCGGAGAAATAACGCGCAGATCAGTGTTGCAATATGCAGACCGTCGGAGTCCGCGTCCGCAAGGATGCAAATTTTCCCATAACGCAACCCTTTCAAGTTTTCAGAAGCAGGATCCGCACCAATGGCCACAGAAATATCATGAATCTCCTTGGAACCCAGGATCATAGCTGAGTCAACTTCCCATGTGTTCAGTATTTTGCCTCTGAGGGGCATGATGGCCTGAAACTGGCGATCCCGGGCCTGCTTGGCGGATCCGCCGGCTGAATCCCCTTCCACAAGAAACAACTCGCTGCGCAAGGAATCCTGCCCTACGCAGTCAGCCAGTTTTCCCGGCAATGCAGGGCCGCTGGTGATTTTTTTCCGGGCCACCTTTTTTCCCGAGCGCAAACGGCGCTGGGCATTGCTGATGACCATTTCCGCGAGTTTTTCTCCTGCGTCGGTATGCTGATTCAGCCACAGACTGAACGCGTCCTTCACCACCCCGGACACAAAGGCCGAACATTGGCGGGAGGAAAGGCGTTCCTTGGTCTGACCGGAGAACTGGGGATCCTGCATTTTCACTGACAGCACATAACTGCATCTGTCCCATATATCCTCCGGTGTAAGCTTGACACCTCTTGGCACTAATTTACGAAATTCGCAGAACTCGCGAACAGATGCCAGCAGACCGGCCCGGAAACCGTTGACGTGCGTTCCCCCCTGTGTTGTGGGAATGAGATTGACATAACTCTCGGTGATGCCTTCTCCGCCTTCAGGCAGCCACACCACCGCCCAGCTGACAACCTCATCATTTCCCTCATACTCTCCCATGAACGGCGATTCAGGCAGCAGTTCATACATCTCCAAACTCTCTTCAAGGTAATCTTTCAGGCCGTCCTCAAAATACCATTTCTCTGACTCGCCCGTGTTGGCGTCACGAAATCGCACCTTCAGCTTGGGACAGAGTACGGCTTTGGCGCGCAGGTTATGTTTCAGGCGAGGAACGGAAAATTTGGGAGAATCAAAATATCCAGGATCAGGCCAAAAGTGTATGGTGGTCCCTGTGTTCCGTTTCCCGACACTGCCGATTTGCTCCAATTCCTGGCATTTATCTCCATGGGCAAAACATATCTGATATTTTTTTGCGTCCCGCCTTATCTCAACATCCAGCCGGGTGGACAGCGCGTTGACCACGGATACGCCGACGCCGTGCAGGCCGCCGGAAAACCGGTAATTTTTGTTGGAGAATTTTGCTCCGGCATGAAGTCGGGTCATGATCACTTCAACGCCTGACACTCCTTCCTCCGGATGAATGTCAACCGGCATGCCCCGGCCATTGTCGCTGACTTCGAGCGAGGCGTCAGTGTGCAGCGTCACGTCAATCCGGTTCGCATAGCCGCCAATAGCCTCATCCACACTGTTGTCAATCACCTCCTGCCCCATATGATTGGGCCGTGTTGTGTCCGTGTACATGCCGGGCCTGCGTCTGACAGGGTCCAGACCACTCAGCACTTCAATTGATTCCGCAGTATAACTGTTCGTTGTCATTGTCAGTTCATATCCTCTTTTTTTCCTTTTGCTCCGTCCCATACCATCATCATAACGCTCATAAGGATCAGGAAACTGCCTGCATATCCAAGAATATTAAAATATTCATTCCACCAGAAATAGGCAATAATCGCCGCAACAACAGGTTCAATTGTCGCTGTGATGGCAGCCTGTGTGGGTTCCAGATATTTCAGCCCCTCGTAGTAGAGGCGATAAGCAATATAGGTGGATAAGAACGCAAGCACCGTGAGAGCTGCCCAGGCTGTAAATGTCTTATGGGTGAAAGGGACCCACGGCACCAGGCCAAGTGCGCCAATCGGCAGAATATAAATAAAAAGATTGGGAGAACTGTATCGCCCGGAAAAATGTTTGCCGAAAATATAATACAGGGCGTAACAGAAACCGGCTGCAAGGCCGAAAAACAGCCCGGAAGCACTCAGATGGATTCCCGCCGAAGCATTCAGGTCGCCTGCGCCGAGAGAAACCCCTGCCACACCGATAATCGTCAGTAAAAGTGCAATGAGTTTCACAGGTGTCATGGATTCTTTGAAGAAAATCCGGGACATGATCGCCACCCATGCAGGTGCGGTATAAAGCAGCACCGCAGCCAACGCAGCCCCTCCTTTGTTTACTGCAAGCTGATAAGATCCGTAGAAGAGGGTGACACCTGCAATGCCGAAGACCAGTATCCCGGGGAAATCCTGTTTTTGTATCCGCACTTCATTTTTTATGATAGCATGTGTCCCGAAAAAGCCCCACGCGAGGATTGCCCGCCAAAAAGCCACTTCCAGAGGCGCAATGCCCTCCTGAAAGGCAAGCTTGGAAAAAGGGCCGATGAATCCCCACAGGGTTGCTGCGATGATGATATAAAAATATCCTTTGATTTTCATTGGAAAAAGTTGAAAGTTCAAAGTAAAAAGTTGAAAGTTGAAAGTATTTTCGCAAACCGCTCAGACCATTGAATGTCAGATACCGTGTCGGGAAATATCTGTACCAGGAACCTTATGATTAAGTACCTGGCCATATGTTTTCAGGTATCTGCATATTGTGAACCGCAGATAAACGCAGATGAACGCAGACGGCGGACTCATCCGCGGTCTGTGAAAGCTGTTTTCTCAGGGAAAAAGCCCGGAAAACTTTTGCCCGGGTACTTATGGTTATCCCTTTAACTGGCCGAGTTTCCTTTCAGATATGTACGCCTGAATCTGAGATAAAAGCATTCCCGTGAGCATGAGCATGCAACCTGCAATTCCCCTTCCCGAAAGAGTCTCATCCAGAATGATCCATCCGCCGATAGCGGCAAACACGGCTTCCATGCTCAGTATGATGGCGGCATGAGACGGCGGCGCATCTTTCTGTGCCACGACCTGAAGGGTGTAAGCCACCCCTACGGAACCCAGCCCCCCGTATAAAATCGGCATGGCTCCCTGGTAAAGCCCGTCAAGCGTGACCGTTTCCACAAAAGCCGCTGTGACAAGGCTTAAAACCGAACATATTGCAAACTGGAACGAGGCAAGTTTGACAGCGTCTGTCTTTGGGGAAAGCCATCCGAGAATGAGGACATGGCCGGCCCAGAAAAACGCGCCGATAAGTACCAGCAGGTCGCCGAAAGCAATTGTGAATTCTTCTGACACACTTAAAAAATAAAGCCCCACTGCCGCAAGAGCAGCCCCGATCCAGGTTCCGGAACTTGGGCGCAGCCTCCAGAAAAGGCCCATTAACGGGACAATCACCACATACAGCCCTGTGATGAAGCCCGCCTTTCCTGCGGTGGTGTAAACCAGCCCGGCCTGTTGCAGGGACGCACCCAGAAAAATGGTCAATCCGGCAAAACTGCCTCCGATCAGGAACAGTTTAATGTCTGCACGGCGGGTGCTTTCGGGAACAGCCTCCTGTTTTCGTCTGTTCATGAAATAAATCAGGGGGAGCAGTGACAGGCTGCCCAAAGCAAACCGTACCCCGTTAAAGGTGAAAGGCCCCACAAATTCCATGCCCATCCGCTGGGCAACAAAAGCGAATCCCCATATTGTTGCAGTGATAAGGAGCAACACATCAGATTTTAATGTTTGTGCCTTCATCAGCATCCTTATTATATTTGTACTTGACAGTAAAAAGTTCAAGGGTTCAGTATAAATTCAGAGCGCAAGGCTCTGCCTTGACACCCGGATTTGATCCTGACAGTCAGAAGTTTGGATATCGACAGTCGTAAGTTGTCATAACATACTGAAATTATCGAAACTGTCATTTCCCGGTCAGCAGTTCCCTTTAAATAATGTCGCAGGTTACTTTGAACTTTTCACTGTCAAGTTTGGATAACCCGCTATTTTCTGACAAAAAAGGGCAATATATATGCTCAGACCTTCCAAGTCAAGTATTGAGAATATGAAATAGACAGATGCCTGTCCTTGTCAGAGGATGGTTTGAATGCATTCAAAATTCGGCATATTATTTTAAATATTGGAATTTAAATAACTTACAGATAAATCTGCAAATGGGTAAACATGCTTGGAATTCCCTCTGAGGGACCTTCCTTTATTTTTTCGGATATTGCTCTGAGCATCCAAAATTCAGCAGTACAGTCCAATATTTTTCGGCATATTTTTTGCATACAACAAAAAACTTGGAATTATTATAATAAAGAACTGTACACAGAATAAAGAATTACATCAGACAGGTTTAGCTTCTCAGGTAAGTAGCTGGCCATATGTTTTCAGGTATTTGCATATTGTGAACCGCAGATAAACGCAGACGGCGGAGTCATCCGCGTTCATCCGTGTTCATCCGCGGTTTGTGAAAGCTGTTTTCCCGGAAAAAAATCCCGGAAAACTTTTGGCCGGGTACTTAGGGACCCGGAAAAAACGCATTACCCCATGAAAGTTCGCAAGGAGTGCAAAAATTAAGCGAAGCGGTTTTTTGCATCCCGCACAGGCGGGATAATGCGTTTTTTCCGAGTTCCTTATTTGCATATGAGGAACCGCAGATGAACGCAGACAGACGCAGATGCCTGTCTGCCGCGCTTCCATGTAAAAGGTGGAATATCAGTCAGACAGTTCATGTTCACGGGCATATTCACGGGCCTCCGGCAGATATTCCGGACGGGGTGGTAAAATCATTGTCACTTCTCCAAAAACTGGATTCGGCAATGCTGTCATGCCAGTAGATCGGAGCAGAAGCTATTGCAGTACCGGCAGATGCTGCAAGCAGCAGCAATTCGATATCAAAAGAGAATGTCCTTATTCTGGTTTCCAACAGTATCTGTCTTAAAAGTTTTGCATTAAAAGCTTTCAGACCGCATTGGGTATCTGTGATTTTCCCTATCTGCGGAAACAGTTGTGAAAACACAAGTCCCCGCAAGCCGACCATCCGACGATCAAACTCAGTCAGTCCCCGAACTTTCCCGTTCTTCCCCCACGGGCCGCGACAGACACTCCCCGCATCATAGCGTGACCCAACAGTAACCATTGTCTTATCATCCTGTTTTTCCAATAACAGTCCGATCTCATTGACAGGTGCTGCCATATCAGCGTCTGTGAAGACAACTGTATGCGGCCTGTCATCTTCGGGATGATCTTCCAATGCCTGCCATAAGCCATATTGAACAGATCCTCCTTTCCGGCTGTCATCTGTGGATTTCAATCCTCTGGTAACCGCTGACTGTCTTCTGATACCATCGTCAAGATAAAGCACCTTTGCATTTTTGTACCCTTCTGTCTCAATAATTTCCTGTGCTTTTTTCCCACTCTGTTTCGGACAGCCGTCATCAACGAGAATCATGTCAAAACTGAGAGGGGAATCATTCAGCAGCCATTCCATCTGTCTCATCTTGCGTCGGACAAAATCCTCACCATTGGGGTTGTCACCGCTTTTGGGGCGAATCCGGTTGTGTTCGTTATACATGGCGAATATCAGTGAGACATGGAGAGGATGATCTGTCTGTCTCACATACATTTTGGAAAGTGCCAGCTTTGAAACCAGAAGCATTGCATTTTTGCATTTCTCAGGACGGGAAGTCAGCCATCTGTCAAGATTCCTGAGAGCAGAAGTCTTCGGGTATTTGTTCAATAAATCAGTGGCTGCTTTTAAAATCAGATCATCCTGACTGCTGACAGTAAGGTCTGTTTCGTCCGGGAGGCTTCTGGAAAGCATTTCTGTGACAGGCTCATAAGAAGGGTCTGTGTCCGGACAGCATTCTGTCTTATCGTGTTGCAGAATAACCCCGTCCAGTATTAAAGGCAGATTATTCGCCACCTTCTGAAACTCCTCAATCTTCATATCCGAAATAAAACTGGCAAGTTCCAAAACAGATGAGACATCATATCCTTCCGGTATCAGGTCCTGATATATGTCGGCCATGGCAGCAAACTGCTGAATCATTTTATAGTAACTTTCGATGCTCTCCGAACTTCCTCCCAGTGTCTCTGACTGTGGAAAGCTGATTGCCTCTTTAAACAAGGTGACGAGCTGTTTTGCAGATACATTTGTCAAAATTTTTCTCCTTGATGTTCGATGTTCGATGTTCGATGTTCGATGTTCGATGTTCGATGTTCGATGTTTGCTGTTCGATGTTCGATGTTCGATGTTCGATGTTTGCTGTTCGATGTTTGATGT
>Ga0190283_1001027_pt1 | contig 13352 bp, 9 predicted proteins | sample 48691801_MG_FD_161669 | JGI IMG/M metagenome (GOLD analysis project Ga0190283, IMG submission 161669) | Hydrothermal vent microbial mat bacterial communities from Southern Trench, Guaymas Basin, Mexico - 4869-18-0-1_MG | ecosystem: Environmental > Aquatic > Marine > Hydrothermal vents > Microbial...
AAGCTCATGATCGGTTTTTAGTCATAATTGGCTGTCGCCCATTTTCCGTTCATGGTTCTGGCTGTTTACAGATGCCATCTCCCAAGTTGAAAAAAAGTACCTGATTATAACGGATGCGGGAGCCCGCAAACCTGAACCTGAATCCTGGTGTGAATATTCATTTGCGATCACGCCGATATCTCACACAAAGGCACAGAGAAAAGCACATAGAAGTCTGTGTCCGGCTTCCGGTCCGGGCTGTCCGAACATAAGTGTCCGGCATAAATTTTTTATGTGCCCGCCTTTATCCTCTGTCTTTGTGCCCTTTGTGCCTCTGTGTGAGATATCGGCGTGACATGCTGAAATTGCAGTCTCCCCTGAATCCGTTATAATCAGGAAAAAAATTTGCATTCACAGCTAAAATTGACAAATAGTTTAACAACTCGGAAGGGAAAGAGCAATGGGGGGCAAAATGCTACCTGACAGGCAGAATTTTCCTGCCATGATTAGGTTTAGCAAGGATTGTGCAATCTCTTTTTGGTGCTCTTTGTGCGTTCTTGGTGTTTTTACCATTTTACCACAAAGGACACAAAGGGTTCACAAAGGGTTCTTGGTGCTCTTTTACCATTTTACCATTTGTGCTGGGCCGAAGCTAAAATTAAAATTTACATATTGACAAGCCCTTAAATTTTATTTAAACAGTTCAGAGTTTCTGGTTTGCAATCACCTGATTAAATTCGGATATAATGACAGGAAGATAAAAAGAGGCTCACACAGGATTTTCATAAGCAGCCTGAAAGGAGCGGGCTGAACTTTCATACCTTGAAAATGAAAACAGGACTTCCGAAACATGGGGAGGCGAAGGGGGAAATATGGGAACACTGCATCACGCACCGGTCCCGGAAAAGACCGGGATGCTTCCGCTTCCGGGAGACATGCTGCGCGTGTCGGAGGAGGAATACTGGGAGACGTATTATGAGATGCCGGACATAACTTATGAATGGAATAACGGAGTTCTGGAGGAGAGGCCGATGGGGGACACGGAAACTTTTCTGATGTATGACTGGTTTTATTTCCTGCTGAGGGAGTATCTTAAGACAAATCCGGTCGGGGATATGATCGGAATGGAGGTCGGGTTCAGACTGGCCATCCCGGGAAACACATCTGTGCGGAGGCCGGATCTCGCGCTGATCCTGAAATCCAATCCGGTCCGCATAGACAGGTTTGACCGCAGCTACGGGGGAATCTTTGACGTATGTTTCGAATTCGTCTCCGACTCGAAGCCGGAGTATGTGATACGGGACACAGTGACAAAGAAAAACGAGTACTGCCAGACCGGGGTGAAAGAGTATTTCATTCTGGACCGCAAAGGGCCGGAGACCGCCTTTTATCAGCTTCAAAGCGGATTTTACACCCCGATCAGACCGACGCTCCCGGACGGTGTGATATGTTCCCGGGTGCTGCCGGGATTTCAGTTCCGTGAGGAGGACCTGTACCTGCGGCCTTCGGAGATCAGTATGGCCGAAGATCAGATATATCGCTCTTTTGTCCTGAAAGACTATCAGGAGGAGAGACAGGGCAGGGAGAAAGCAGAGCAGCGGGCCAGAAAACTGGCAGCCATGCTCAGAGAATTGGGCATAAACGCGGACTGACCCATTTGAACGGACGGGGTTGCAAACCCCGTCCGGCGAGAAATATTTTCAAAATCCTGCTGTTTTTTGACAGGCTGGAATTCATAAGGACCAAACGCGGAAAAATAGGTGTCAAATTCCTTTTTCAGGGATTTGAAGTTGTTGATACTGGATTCAGAACTGTAAAAATAGATCACAATCTTATCTGATTCAGCAATTGCTACAGGCGTAAGGGATAAAAACAGGCTATGGGAAAAAACAAAACAGATATCAGAATGCGCCTGATCCTGCAAAAAATGTCCATATCTTTCATATTTCAAGTTCCGACAGCATTTGTAAAGGGTAAAGGGGAAAAGGGTTAAGGGTTAAGGGTTAAAAGGGTTAAAAGGGTTAAGGTCAGTCCTTAACCCTTAGCCCTTAATTCTTAACCTTTAACCCTTTATCATCCTGTTTATATTCAGATTGCTGTGACGGCAGCTTTATTCCGGGTCTCATGGAAAAAATGAGTTCATCCAGTTCTTTGCCCAGAACAGTCTCATTTTCGAGGAGAAGTTCTGCCAGTTTATGAAGAATATCTATATTTTCTTCCAGAATTTTCTTTGATCGCTGGTATGCCGCGTTGATCAGATTGCTTATCTCAGCGTCTATTTTGTTCGCAGTATCATCGGAGTAATCCCGGTGCTGGGCAATTTCCCGCCCCAGAAAAATCTGTTCTTCATTTTTGGCATAAGAAATAGGCCCCAGGTCTTCACCCATTCCCCAGGAACGTATCATACTCTGGGCGATATCCGTTGCCTGTTTGATATCACTCGACGCACCGGAACTGATACGACCGAAAATAATCTCTTCAGCGGCCCGTCCTCCGAAGGCCACGGACAATTTGCTCTGATACTCATCTTTAAACTGGGTGTACCGCTCTTCCGGCAGGTACCATGTCACCCCCAATGCGCGACCTCTGGGGATAATGGTGATCTTGTTCACCGCGTCCGTGCCGGGCAGAAAGCGGGTCACAAGGGCATGACCGGCTTCGTGATATGCTGTGATCTTTTTGTCTTCATCCGTGAGAACCATGGACTTGCGCTCCAGTCCCATATAGACTTTGTCCTTGGAATCCTCCAGATCAGTCATGTCAATCTTGTCCTTGTTTCTCTTTGCGGCGAGAAGCGCGGATTCATTCACAAGATTTTCCAGATCCGCACCGGAAAAACCGGGGGTTCCCTTTGCCAGCGCGTTCGGATCAACATCCGGCGAGACTGGTGTTTTTTTCATGTGAACCCTGAGTATCTTTTCACGGCCCCTGATATCCGGCAACGAGACAACCACCTGCCGGTCAAACCGTCCCGGGCGCATCAGCGCGGGATCCAGCACATCCGGCCGGTTTGTGGCAGCGATCAGAATCACGCCCTCATTGGACTCAAATCCGTCCATTTCCACCAGCAACTGATTAAGGGTCTGTTCTCTTTCGTCATGCCCTCCCCCGAGACCCGCGCCCCGGTGTCTGCCGACTGCATCAATTTCATCAATAAAAATAATACAGGGGGCGTTCTTTTTCCCTTGCACAAAAAGATCCCTGACTCTTGAATTGTGAAGCAGGACAGGCTTCTCACCTCCGAAAAAGGCTTCATTTCCACATCCAACAAGGTCATAGACAAAGCCGTTATAAGGCAGACGTACCACCTCCCGGACTATCGGCCGTTTTGCCATATCAGGCTCTTCGGTCGAAGTCCGAAAGGGATTTGCCCGCTTGCCAATGGTCATACGCCAGATATGGCCCTTCGGCAACGGCTTTTTACGGATAATCCGTCCTTCGGGCAAGACTGTTTTTCCCACACCCACTGCAATGCCGTGCATCGCGCACAGCCAGGAAAGTTCCCGAATCAGTTGCCGGCTCACCGATGCTACAATCAGTTTGCCGTCTGAGTTTGTATAGCCATCACCCAGGGCATATCCCTCCAGGTAAGCAAGGAAATATTCACGGGGCAGATCCCACAGTATCTCCGGAACATGCTTTTTGTGGCTGCCGTTGCCGGCCATCCGTTCAAAAAACGGGCCCAGACGGGAAGCATAAAAGGTCAGTCGGGCCGAATTGCTTTCTGTGTGTATGACATGGGCGTGAAGCCCGAAAATATCGGCCATCAGATCAAGAACTTCCCTGATATAGGCACTTTCATGGGATCCGAAAACGAACTCCACCGAGTTGTTGACCCGACCTTCTGCTGTGTAATATCCCAGCACTTTCATCAGATCAGGTGTCAGACGCACCTGCTGAGGTACCTGTGTCCGGTTGTACCGATCCGACAACGCACGCGGGAGATGCTGACCGGAATGCCAGTTCCCCACTGTTGCCTGGGAAACCCCGATATTCTGGCCAATGGCGTACTGGCTGACTTGGCCTTTCTGGGCCATTGCATAAGTATATGCTGTCCGGACTGCCTCATCTTCCTCCCAGACGGTCAGCCACTCCTCTTCCTGCATCGCCGAATCAAACTGATGTGCCCGGATTTCGTGCGGGGTGCCTGTGTCCGGACTGAAAACGCCTCTTGTCTTAAAGGGCAGGTTCACCAGCACATCTTCCGGTTTCAGTTCGCTGGCCGGCACCGCTTTAATTCCATCACGGGTACGGATGAAAACAGAATGGTCTCCGGTGGTGCAAATGACCCCTCCCAAGTAGTGGATTTCATAGATTTCATCCACCCAATGCCGATAAACGCCTTTCACAGGCTGCCAGTCGCTGTGACCGAAAAAGGTCTTGGATGAGCCAGCAAACTTGGAATCTTTTTCAACAAAGCCCAGGGTTTCCACTTCTTTGACAGGCACAACAAAATCAGCGGTCTTGCCAAAATAAAAAGAATCAGCAAATTCACCAATCGGGAGGAGACGAGTTCCTTTGGCATCACGGATAAGAACAGGGGTGTCTCCGGTGACAGATGCTCCCACACCGACAAACATTTCCACAAAATCCGATCCGCTGATGCTGAAAAAAGGAACATCGGCTTCCCCGGCAATGGCCCGCCCCAGAAGGGTCTTTCCTGTACCCGGAGACCCCATAAGAATGACACCTTTTGGGATACGGCCCCCGAGCCGTGTGAATTTTTTGGGTTCTTTGAGGAACTCGACAATTTCTCCCAGTTCCTCTTTTGCCTCGTCAATACCTGCCACATCCTCAAACGTCACTTTTTCCGAGGAGTCCGAAAGCAGACGGGCACGGCTCTTTCCAAAGGAGAGGGCTTTGCCGCCCCCGGACTGCATCTGGCGCATGAAAAAAATCCATACACCGATGAGTATCAGCATGGGAAACCATGAAACAAGCACAGAGACAAACCATGGTGACTCGGCAGGCGGTTTTGCATTGATTGCAACGCCTTTCTCTCTCAGAATTCTGATAAGATCATCGTCCTGGGGGAAATATATCTTGAAGCGGCTCCCATCTGTATCGGTAACCAAAAGCTCCTGTCCCTGAATAAGGACTTCGGAAATACGTTCATCCTCAACCATGGAAAGAAACTGGGTGTAGCTGATGCTTGTCTCAGTGGGGGGGGGCTGGTTAAAAAGATTATAAAGCATGATCATCATCAAAGTGATGACGAGCCATAACGCCAGATTTTTATAAAATGGATTCAAAAAATTACCTCCTCATGCAAAAATTAAAAAATTAACCTTGACAATAATTCTTTATTGTAAGTTAGGCAAGAAAAATTTCAACTATGAAATTCGACAGTGAAAAGTTCAACGTGAAAAGCTGAAAACCGGAGGGATTTTTCACTTTCAACTTTCCACTCTGACTTTCAAAAGTTCCGCTTTGAGCACATTTCTGGTTGAAGGTGTCACTTTCACGGATTCATCCATTCTGTGCCCTGCAATCCATACAATTTTACCCTGGCATAGCAGAATGGGACATTTCACCCGCTCCTTTCCCGGGACTTTGTTGTTGATAAAATATTTTTTTACTTTCTGGGTACCGGACATGCCAAGTGGGGTAAAACGGTCCCCCGGCCTGAAATTTCTGATAATTATGGGAAAGCTTAACGTATCCATATCAAAAAAAACAGCCTGATCTGAAGATTGAAAGCTGAAACGCCCGGGATCCCCAGATTTGAAGCAGGGCATATCTTCCCTGCCTATTCTGGAAAATTCCAGATAATCGCCGGTTTCTTCTATAAATATTGTCCCGGGAGCCAAGATGCTGTATTCAAAATTTCCACAACCGGCATCTGAACTTTCAGCACCTGAAAAAAGGAGCATCCCGCGATCACGCTTTACCCTGATATGATCCGGAAGATCAAGGCTTGCACAATCGGTTCCTTTTTGCAGAAGGTTCAGCACGGCATCTGTGTGTGTGTATGTAATACGCCGCAAATTCCCTTTTACCTGTGCGATTGTTTTTCTGACAATCCGCTTTTGGGCTGCGACATGCAGTCTGTACATTGCTGAAACAGAAAGAGCAATTTTTTTATTTTCCACCGCTGAAACACAGGATTTGAACACAGGATTTATCACCTCTTCAATCCATTCTTCCTCAGTCCTTAAAATTGAAGCCATCCGATTCAGTGTTTCAGTGATTTTGGGATTATAAGATGCTTTCAACATTGGCAGCAAATGATGGCGTATCCTGTTCCTGAGATGTTTTGTGTCCCTGTTGGTTAAATCTGACACATATTTCAATCTGTCTGATTCCAGAAAATCAATAATTTCGGATTTTGTCAGACAGATAAGCGGACGGACAAACTTCCCTTCCCTTACCGGCGGTATTCCTGAAATACCGCGGGGACCACTTCCCCGGAGCAGATACATCAGAACTGATTCAGCGTTGTCATCCGCATGATGGCCCAGCGCAATTTTGTTGAACCCGTTTTTTTCTGCCATATTTTCGTAAAAAGCGTAGCGCACCTGCCTGGCAGCTTCTTCCAGAGAAAGTTTGTGTGTATTCCTGTATTTTTGAACATCCTCTTTACGGATATAATAAGGCAGGCCAAGCTCCCTGGCAAGAGATGCGACAAATTCCGCGTCATTGTCTGAATCTTCACCGCGAAGACAGTGATTCAGGTGGGCAACGCCAAGCCTGATGGAAAATCCGGGGGAGAGTGAAAGCAGCATATAGAGAAGCGCAACAGAGTCGGGGCCTCCGGATACGCCCACAAGGACTGAGTCCCCGGGCTGAAACATCTGACAGGCGCTGACGGTCTGCGCTACAGTCTGTAATAATTTATGATTACGGGCTTTGTGTGATAAGTAATTGGCCATAATGTTTTAAGGTATTTGCATATTGTGAACGCAGACGGCGGACTCATCAGTGTTCATCCGCGGTCTGTGAAAGCTGTTTTCCCGGAAAAAAATCCCGGAAAACTTTTGGCCAGGTACTTGATTGACATAAATCAGTATATTTTCAGATGTCAGGCAAGTTGCAAAAACGCTTAACATCTGCATTTAACATTTAATATTTATGACAGAGACGATTGAATGTCAATAAAATTGATTTTTTTTCTTGAAAAGCTGATTTTGTGGTTTATATTTAGTTTTGGTTGTGCTAGGCGGGGCGTTAGCGGTGCCCTCTACTCCAAATCCGCTATATGGGAGGCTGAATGCCTCTAAAGGGTTTCACACCGGATATGTTTCCATGCTGATCGGCCGCCGCGCAACAGACGGTCATGAACCTCGTCAGATCTGGAAGGAAGCAGCGATAAGTGATGCGGTCTGTGTCGTGGATCGATCCCGATCATTTACATGGCGCGTATCTCTGGAAAGAAATTCGATAGGGGATGCACAACCATTCTGATTTTTCAAGTCATTTTTCTTCCCCCGTGTATTCAGCACCTTCAGACTGTGCTGAAATTTCATTTCAGCACTTCCTTTAAATATGGATTGAACCGGTGCTGAAATTTCATTTCAGCACTTCCTTTAAATATGGATTGAACCGGTGCTGAAATTTCATTTCAGCACTCCCTTAGTTAGACTGTCAACCGGAAAAACTTCTGCCTGATGACTTAATATCTTGACATCGTTACATGCAGAATTATTTTCTTAATCAACATCAGGTGGTTTGAACTTGGGTCAACAAATCAGTAAAGCAGGAGAAAAACATTGACTGACAAAGACAACGTAAAAAATGACACTGAAAATGAAAAAACTGATAAAGACGGTGAAAATTCTGAGAAGAGCGGTTCAGAAAAAGAGGAGTGTATAGAAGCCGACGACATTATGAAAGAGATGGAAGCAAAAATTGAAGCTGCAGCACAGGAAGCCAAAGATAATCATGACCGCTTGTTGAGGGTTTCTGCTGATTTTGAAAACTACAAAAAGCGATCTGCCCGTGAAATGGAAGGGCTCAGAAAGTTTGCCAATGAATCTCTGATAAAGGAAATGCTCCCGGTGGTTGACAATCTGGAGCGAGCCATTGATTCTTCAAATAATAACGGCGGCACAAAAAACAGTATTGTGGAAGGTGTTGACATGACCCTCATGGAAATCCTGAAGATATTGGAAAAATTCGGGGTAAAACCGATTGAATCTTTGGGAGAAACCTTTGATCCCGGTTTTCATGAGGCTGTTATGCAGCAGGAATCTGAAGATCATGCTGAAAACACAGTCCTGCAGGAGTTTCAAAAAGGATACATGATAAATGACAGGCTCCTGAGACCTGCAATGGTTGTCGTTTCCAAATCAAAAGCAAAAAATGAAAAGAATAAGAACGAATAACACAAAATATGAGAAATTAAGGCGGGGTCAGACTCGGCAGACGGAACAATCAGAACTTTGTGAATGTTTCCCGGGTCAGTTTGCAAACAAGCTTGAACACAAACCTGAGATACACGGCATAGAGGGCCAGTTCATACATATTGCAGATTGTTGACCTGTCAATAAAATTTGGACATAATGATATAAACGGAGGGAAAAAAGATGTCAAAGATAATAGGAATAGATCTCGGCACCACAAATTCATGTGTTGCTGTCATGGAGGGGGGGGACGCAAATGTGATTATGAACCCCGAAGGAGGGCGTACAACGCCTTCGATTGTGGCAATTTCAGACAGCGGTGAGCGGTTGGTCGGCCAGGTCGCAAAACGGCAGGCAATCACAAACCCTGAAAATACGGTTTTTGCTGTAAAAAGGCTTATCGGGCGTAAATACAGCTCACCGGAAGTACAGAAAGATGCCAAAATACTCCCATACATACTTGAACAGGCAGGCAACGGCGATATTCGCATCAATCTTCTGGGGAATCTTCACAGTCCTGCAGAAATATCATCTTATATACTGGCAAATATCAAGCACACTGCGGAGGAATATCTTGGCGAGAAAGTCACAGATGCAGTGATAACCGTGCCGGCTTATTTTAATGACAGCCAGCGACAGTCCACCAAGGACGCTGGAAAGATTGCAGGACTCAATGTTTTAAGGATTATCAACGAGCCTACCGCGGCATCCCTTGCGTATGGTCTGGATAAGAAAACCGAAGAAAAGATTGCCGTATTCGACCTCGGGGGCGGCACATTTGATGTCTCCATACTGGAAATCGGTGAAGGGGTGTTTGAAGTCAAATCCACAAACGGGGATACGCATCTTGGCGGCGAAGATTTTGATCTTAGGATTATTGATTACCTCGCTGATGAATTCAAAAAAGATCAGGGGATTGATCTGAGGTCTGACAAAATGGCCCTTCAGCGGCTGAAAGAAGCTGGTGAAAAGGCAAAAATGGAACTTTCCACTTCTATGGAAACGGATGTGAATCTGCCCTTCATCACTGCTGACGCGAGCGGGCCCAAACATCTCAATGTGAAAATAACCAGGGCAAAATTGGAAGGGCTTGTCAGCGATCTGCTGGACAATCTGGAAATGCCCTGCAAAGTTGCTCTCAAGGATGCAGGACTGTCATCCAGTGATATTGATGAGGTCATCCTCGTGGGCGGTATGATCCGAATGCCCGCTGTTCAGGAGCGCGTCAAGAAGATTTTCGGCAAAGAGCCTCACAAGGGCGTGAACCCGGATGAGGTTGTCGCTGTGGGCGCCGCCATTCAGGGCGGTGTGCTGAAAGGGGATGTCAAGGATGTTCTGCTTCTGGATGTCACGCCCCTTTCTCTGGGTATTGAAACTCTGGGCGGCGTTATGACGCGGCTGATCGAAAAAAATACAACCATTCCGACCAAAAAGAGCCAGGTGTTTTCAACTGCTGCTGACAGCCAGCCTGCGGTTTCCATTCACGTCCTCCAGGGGGAACGGGAGATGGCAGGAGGCAACAAGACCCTGGGACGTTTTGAACTTGTGGGCATTCCGCCCGCTCCCAGAGGTGTGCCCCAGATTGAAGTGGCATTTGACATTGATGCCAACGGGATCGTGAATGTTTCCGCAAAAGATCAGGCAACCGGCAAGGAGCAGTCCATCCAGATCACGGCCTCAAGCGGTCTTTCAGAAGAGGAAATTCAGAATCTGGTCAAAGATGCCGAGCTTCATGCTGAAGATGACAAAAAGAAGAAAGAATTGGTGGAAGCCCGTAATACCGCAGATTCCATGATCTATCAAACCGAAAAATCCATCAAGGACCTTGGCGATAAAGTTGACAGCGAAACAAAGAGCAATATCGAAAATGCTGTAAGCAGTCTCAAAAAGGCGATGGAGGGAGAAGATACAGAAGAAATCAGGCGGTTAAGCGAGGAACTGACCCAGACATCCCATAAACTGGCTGAGGCCATGTATCAGCAGGCATCTCAGGCCGGGGAACAGCCGGGAGCAGGGTTTGGCGGACCAGGTGGGCCTGGACCTGGTCCGGACGGTCAGCCGGGAGGTTCTCCACCGCCTGATGATGATGTGGTTGATGCTGATTTTGAAGAGGTCAAAGACAAAAAATAGACACAAAAAATAGACACAAAAGACCTCCGAGGTTTTAAAAACCTCGGAGGTCTTTCTGCTATCTTTCTGCTATTTTTTTCAAAACCCGGCGTGAATAAATTAATGCAATCACCGCCGCGCTCCAGGTGACAAAAAATATTCCCCACCATACCCCTGTCAATCCGAAACCGAGAACATAAGCCAAAAAATAAAAAACGGCAATTGGCGCGACAATCTGCCGATATATGCCGATAACCACCGCGAACATCGGTTTTTTCACCCCCTGAAGTGCTGCCACGCTTACAAACAGAATGATATAGGCATAAAGCACCAGTGCGTCAATTCTCAGATAGGTCACGCCGATTCGGATAACATTGGCATCATTGGTGAACAAAGTCATGAACTGTTCCGCGAGGATAAATATTCCGATGCTTCCGATTCCCATGAAAATACCGCCATATTTCAAAGCACTGTTCAATATTTCAAATATGCGGTCAAATTTTTTTGCCCCATGATTTTGCGCCACAAGCGTCAATGTGGCAACATTCAGACCAATGGTGGGAATCAGAACGATCTGTTCGACGCGCATGCCTATGCCATAAGCTGCCACGGCCTCTTTCCCGAATTTGCTGATGAAATATGTGATCACAAAAACACCCAGTGCGATGGTCATCACATTCAGGCTGGCAGGAAGTCCCTGGCGGGCAATTTCTTTGAAAGCGGCTGCCCTGGGAAAAATATCCTTTAATTTACGGCATGAAATCAGTCCGGTCCTGTAAGCTTTGGTCCCCAGACAGATGCTGCCCGTCACCTGAGTCAGAACGGTGGCAAGGGCAATGCCGGCAATTCCCATTGGCGGCAGGCCAAGTCCGCCGTAAATAAACCAGGGATCCAGAATAATGTTCAGCACAAATCCGAAAATCAGAAAATTTCTGTAAGACTTGGTATCCCCGAGCGATTGCAGGACAGAATTGAACATATAGATCAGCATGAAAAAAATAACTCCTTTGAACAGGGTATCCATATACAGGAGGCAGATGCTCAGGTATTCATCAGATGCTCCAAGAATGGTGAACAGAAAAGGGGAAATATAAATGCCGAGCAGGGTCAGCCCAAATGACATGAACACTCCGAAGATCATTCCCTGAATGGCAAACAGCCTCGCTTCTTCCCTGTCTTCCGCGCCCAAAGCCGTGGCGATCAGTGCGGTCACGCCTGTGGAGATGCCGCTTCCCATGGAAATAATGACGAAAAAAACAGGGAGTGACAGTGACATGGCAGCCAAAACCTGCGTTGAAATCAGGCCGCCGAAATAGGTGTCCACCACATTGTACATGGTGTTGAAAAAAAATCCGACACTGACCGGAATGGTTAGTTGCCGGATGAGTTTCGGTATGGGCTGGGTGGTAAGTCCGTTATTGTTTTTCATATTTTCCTTTCAGGAAGACCTCCGAGGTTTTCAAAACCTCGGAGGTCTGAAAATTAGAGGTCTGAAAATCGCTTGACTAATCGTTAATAATCATGTGCCGGACGGGGTTTGCAACCCGTCCGAAATTTTACATCAAGTTAAGACTGCCGGACGGGGTTTGCATCAAGCCAAGACTGCCGGACGGGGTTTGCAACCCCGTCCGAAACTTTGCATCAAGCCAAGACTGCCGAACGGGGTTTGCATCAAGCCAAGACTGCCGGACGGGGTTTGCATCAAGCCAAGACTGCCGGACGGGGTTTGCATCAAGCCAAGACTGCCGGACGGGGTTTGCAACCCCGTCCGAAACTTTGCATCAAGCTAAGACTGCCGGACGGGGTTTGCAACTTCCAGAAAATTCACCCGCCCTGCATCCCGGTACTTTATCTTTTTGTCAATTTTGTTTCTGAATCACTGGAAAAAATAGTTGACATATTGTATGCAGTATATGATATATTAGTAGTAATGAACTAAAATGCTGGAGAATGCAAATGTCAAATCTCAAATCCATTGCCCAACCCGTTTCCCTTTCCAGGCTGGCATACAATGCCCTGCTGAAATCCATTCTTTCCGGTCAGATGCACCCAAAAGAAATATATAATGAAATGCTTCTGGCAAAGGAGCTTGGTATCAGCCGCACACCGGTGAGGGAGGCTCTGTTGGAACTGTCTGTCCAAGGCCTGGTGACCTTTCTGCCCCGGAAAGGTGTCATTGTCAATCAGTTCAAGAATAAAGACATCAATGAAATATTTGAAGTTCGGAGGGCTATCGAAGGTAGGGCCGTCGAGAAACTCGCGAGTCTCTCGCCGCCCCCTGACCTCGGTGATATTGAAAAAACGCTCTATAAACAAAGAAAATCAGGGGACAAGGGTGATTTCATATCCTTTCTGGATGCGGACCGCGATTATCATGTGATTTTGAGCAAGCTGACTGGCAACAGCCGGATTGTCGCCATCTCTGAAACCCTGCGTAACATGATCCATCTGATGGGCACCCGGGCACTGATGCTGTCAGGCAGGGCAGAAGAAGTGATCAATGAGCATGAACTGATCGTCAAGGCGATCCGGAGCAGGGAATCCCGGAAGGCCAGGGAGTCCATGAACGACCATCTTCTCAAGAGCGAACTTGCTGTCAAGGAGGCGTATCAAAGGAAACTCGGCGGAGAGGACCTGGAAGAATGATAATTCATTGATTTTTAAAAACAAAAAAAATTGCCAAATCCCCCGCATTCCGGCTCGGATTTGCCAATCCGAAACCGAGCAGCCAAAGCAGGCTCGCGGGGGATTGACAAATCCCCCGCATTCCGGCTCGGATTTGCCAATCCGAACCGAGTAGCCAAAGCAGGCTCGCGGGGGATTGACAAATCCCCCGCATTCCGGCTCGGATTTGCCAATCCGAACCGAGCAGCCAAAGCAGGCTCGCGGGGGATTGACAAATCCCCCGCATTCCGGCTCGGA
>Ga0190283_1001028_pt1 | contig 13349 bp, 14 predicted proteins | sample 48691801_MG_FD_161669 | JGI IMG/M metagenome (GOLD analysis project Ga0190283, IMG submission 161669) | Hydrothermal vent microbial mat bacterial communities from Southern Trench, Guaymas Basin, Mexico - 4869-18-0-1_MG | ecosystem: Environmental > Aquatic > Marine > Hydrothermal vents >...
CCCTCTTGTACAATAGGTTTTATCCCTTTTTTCACCTTCATACGTATTTCCCCTTTCTAAACAAAAAAGCCGCTTCCCCAAAGGAGAAAGCGGCTCTAAAGGCCCAGTAAACACGAATAACGCGTACACTCGGTAATCGTGCCGCTTTCCTCCGCTGGTATTAGCCAGTTCAGGTTCTAAGGGTTGCAAGATGTCGATCCAGCTCTCAGTGATACCACCCCTAGCGACAATTTATAAATTATATTATTTCATCGAAAAATGTCAAGGTATATTCGTGATCGCCTGGATATACAGTTTTTGAATTATTCAGGAAAAAATACTTGGGGTATTCATTGGCCTTTGACAATAAAGAAGGCCCGGGAGAAGGAAATAGGGGGGTGAGTTACCTCCCCTGATGCAACACGCCTCAAGGACAGATGTCATTTAAGATTAGGGACTTGCGATCTTTGGCTTAGATGGCATATACTCCATCCTCTTCCATTTTCATTTCACAGACAATGCAGGCGTAAAAGGAGACGATTTATGGAAACCATCTTGGATTGGGGCGTTAAGGTAGTGCTCTGGCTTCAGCAGTCCAGTCCTTCCTTAGATCTCCCATTTAAAATCCTAACATCTATGGGAAATGAGGGGTTTTTTATCCTTGTCCTGCCATTCATATACTGGTGCGTAGACCGGCGCACCGGCGTCAGGCTGTCCATTCTGTTCCTTTTCTCTGCCTATGTTAACTCTGCGGTAAAAGTCTTTGCCGGTCAGCCCAGACCTTTCCAGTATGACAGCAGGGTGAAGCAGATAGTCAGCGCTGGCGGTGGTGGATTTCCCAGCGGTCACACTCAGGGAACCCTGGTCTTCTGGGGTTGCCTTGCGTTACGTTTCAGACGACCGTTTCTATGGGTGATTGCCGGTATGCTGATCATATTAATTCCTCTTTCACGCCTATATCTCGGGGTACATTTTCCGACCGATCTCTTGGGCGGTTACTTTATAGGGGCGATACTTCTATTGCTCTATCTCTGGTTTGAGCCAAGAGTGGCACAGTGGTTTGTAAAAAAGGGCATTATCTGGCAGATTTGTACAGCATTAGTTGTGCCTTCCATGATGATTTTCTTCTGCCCCGGTGAAGGAAAATACGGCATTGGCTCCGCAGCGACGCTGATGGGGATGGGAATGGGATTCATATTTGAGCGTCTCTGGGTAGGTTTTGAATGCCCGCGGTTTTGGGGAAAACGAATATTGTGTCTCCTCTTGGGCATGGGAGTGCTTCTTCTGCTTCGCTCAGGATTGCGCGCATATTTATCCGGACTTGAGCCAGAGTCATTTTTTCGTTTTGTTCGTTATGCCCTGATGGGTCTCTGGTGCGGGTTTGGAGCGCCATGGACCTTCTTGAAATTAGGGATGATAGACAAGAAACAGGGGGGAGAAAGGAGGTAAACGAATATGGGATGATTAGGATTATGATTAAGATTATGATTAAGATTATGATTTATAAAATCAGGGATCTCAGACGAGAAACAGGGGGGAACTGGGGAAATAGGCTTGCCTTGAATCTGAGCAGTTGGGGTAGAAGCAGAAACGGCTACCAGTATAAAAAGCTCTGATTTTTCATTGACAAACATAGTATCCTGCATTATTGATTTACACATAAAGGTTTCTTGGGTTCCCCCGCACCATGTGTAGGGGTCTTCGACAGGGATCAGAGATTGTTAGACTAAAAAGAATCAGAGAAGACTAAGACATGACCAGAAAGATTTTGTTAGCAGGTTGTTTAATTATAGGGCTTGTGTTTCTCTCCTTTAAAACCGGCTTTGCAGAGGAACCAAAAAAGATATTATGCCTTGAAGCATACGACATGCTCAATACGGTTCCAGACACCTATCTCATCGATGTCAGAACAAGGGCAGAGTATCAGCTTGTGGGACACCCCATCAACGCCTATCTGTTTCCTTATATGTTTATGGGCAACAACTTGAAGAAAAAAAGCGAAAGATACGGCTATGGAATCAGCGTTAAGAATAAGGCGTTTACAGAGGAGATAGGCAAGGTCTTCAAGAAAACAGACAACTTGCTTATTATCTCTCGTGACGGAAGGCGAAGCGCGCTTGCGGTAAAGGAACTCATGAATGCTGGCTTCAAAAAGACCTATGACGTAGAAAACGGCTTCGAAGGACCTGAGTTTCCCTTTTTTAAAGACAGTAACAAACAGAAGTTCTACCGCCAGTTAGCAAAAAGAAACAAGATTAACGGCTTTAACCATCGCCGACATTATGGGTGGCAGTGGTGGGGGCTCCCGTGGACCTATGAGATAGATCCCAAGTTCATCTATCCCCCCGATCTGAAGCCATCTAAAAAGAAATAGGGAGGACGATAATGAGTTCTGAAGAGTTTATCCAGCTTATAAAACAGGTGGAAGAAAAGGGAATCGGTTGGGAGACCATTGAGGAGAAAACAAAAGCGTCACATCAGGTTTTGGACCTTTATGCCAACTCCGGTCCTGTTCCAGTGACCATAACGAACAGTTTAAAGAAGCTTTTGGAAGATCCACCTGAATAATACAAAGTTTATTTTGTGAAATATTGACAAATCCGTAAAAGGTAAAGCGCCTGCAGACTTTAGACTTAGGCTTTTCATTTCACAACATACAGGCTCTTTATCTCACCTTACATTTTAGGGGAAATCCCTGACTTTGGGATCTCTTAATTCCTAAATTCACCCCGTAGCGCAAGATTCCTCTGAGGGAGGACCTTTCCGGGGCGGCAATTCCGGTTTATCCGGATTAGATATAACTGAAAGGAGACATAAGGATGGTTGATTTATTACATGTAACTGACGGAAATTTTGACGAGGAAATCGTAAAGGCAGATATCCCGGCTATGGTTGACTTCTGGGCGGAATGGTGCGGTCCCTGTAAAATGGTCGGACCAAGCGTGGAGGCATTGGCAAAGGAATATGACGGGAAGGTAAAAATTGCTAAAATGAATGTGGATGAAAATCGTGAAACCCCGGCCAAGTTCGGCATCAGAAACATCCCTACTCTTATTCTTTTCAAAGACGGCGAGGTTGCCCAAACGATTATTGGCGCCCATCCCAAAAGCCACCTTGAAGAGGAATTGAAAAAATTATTGTAGGCTATGGTCTCATAAAAAGTCCTTTTTACATGGCCGTCATTTTCGATTTGTCATGAAGGACGCTACATCAGGGTATTTTGAAAGATTAATGTAATGTCGACCAAACTAATAAGGTTTATACAATGTTTTCTTACCGGAATATGCATTCTCCTCTTGTTCAGCGGGTGCGCCCTGTGGAATGATTTATTTAGCGAAGAGGAATCAACTCCAGTCGAACTCATGAGTGAGGGAATGGAGGATTTTAACGATGGTAAGTTTGAAACTGCCACGGAAATCTTTCAAAAAATAAAGGACCAGTATCCTTACAGTAAATTCGCTATCAAGGCTGAGCTCAAGATGGCTGACGCCCTCTACGAAAGAGATCTTTTTGATGAGGCCTATGACGAATATACAGAATTTGAAAAGCTCCATCCTAAAAACCCGAGCATTCAGTATGTCCTTTTCAAGAAGGGGATGTGCCATTTCAGCCGGGTGAAAACTATTGACAGGACTCAGTCTTTCACACACAAAGCAAGGGAAGAGTTCGAACGGCTAATCCAGAGGTACCCCAAGAGCTCCTTTGCTGAACGTGCGCGAAGGAAGGTAAGGGAGTGCTATATAAGACTGGCCGAGCATGAAGTATATGTGGGCAATTTTTATTTTAAAATGGAGAAATATCAGCCGGCCATGCATAGATACATCTATCTTATTGAACAATACCCCGACGTAGGGCAATATTACGAGGCCCTTGAAAAAATCAAGATATGTAAAGAAAAACTCGCTGAACAGAAGGAGGACGAAACGACGTGGTGGGGACGGTTAAAGAGTTCTGTTTTCGATTAGGGTATAAAGGACCTCAAAAGCCTCGCCTAATTTTTCCGGTTGATTTCCTCCCCCCTGGGCCATGTCAGGTCGACCACCTCCTTTCCCCCCCACAATACCTGATAATTCCCTTATAATCTCCCCGGCATGAAAGTTTCCTCTTAAGTCCTTGGTCACCAGACAGGTCAGCATAGCCTTCCCCTCAATTTCTGCGCCCAAAAGGACAATGCCTGATCCGAGTTTATCCTTTATATGGTCTCCGTATTCCCGGAGTTCTTTTGCAGAGCCTGCCTGAAATTCCCGGGCAAGTACCTTAACCCCATTTATCTCTCTGATCTCGGTCAAAAGATCCTCAGATTTGTTTGTGAGAAGCCTGGTCTTGAGGGATTCAATCTCTCTTTCCTTCTCCTTCAGGTCCATTAGCAGCCGTTCAATCCTTTGTCCCACCTTATCCGGCACTGTCCTTAAAAGCGATGCCGATATTCTCAGCCCATTATCCCTCTCTAAGGTATACTGGAGCGCGGCCTCGCCTGTGAGGGCCTCGATCCGGCGGACATTGGCTGCAACCGCGCTTTCATGCAGGATGCGAAAGAGGCCGATATCACCTGTCCTTTTCGTGTGAGTTCCCCCACACAACTCCATACTGACCCCATCGCCAATCTGAACAAGCCTGACCATATCGCCATACCTCTCTTCAAAGATGGCCATGGCCCCTGTTTTCATGGCCTCTTCCTTAGACATCACCAAGGTTTGGACCGCAATGTTGTCACGGATATGCCTGTTGACGAGTTGTTCAATCTCCGTCAAATTCTCTTGAGAAACCTGTGTAAAATGGCTGAAGTCAAATCGGAGCCTATCAGGAGATACCAAAGACCCCGCCTGTTTGACATGATCACCCAATATTTCTCTTAGGGCCGCATGAAGGAGGTGCGTGGCAGTATGGTTGTTGGCTGTAGCGCTCCGTTTTTCACGCTTAACCTGTGCCTTGAGTGTGTCCCCAACCATAATCGTTCCGATCTCAATATTGCCCCTGTGAACGATAAGGTCCGGACCGTGTTTAAGGGTGTGTGTCACCCTAAATCTTGAATCCCCATTAGAGAGCCATCCCGTATCACCCACCTGTCCCCCTGATTCGGCATAGAAGGGCGTTTGGTCTAACACGATTTCAGCCTCTCCCCCCCCCGCGTCAACCGAACCGGCCTCTTCTCCTCCCACTATTAATGCGATGACCTCAGCCTCTGACTCAACGGACTCATATCCTAAAAAGCGTGTGGCAAGGCCTTGGGCCAAGAGCCCGCGAAAAGCCTCAGGAATCTTTTCTTCCCCACTTCCCTTCCACGATTCCTGAGAAAGTTGCCGCTGTCTGGACATTGATCGATGATAACCGTCCATATCGACTGCCATTGCTTCATCACGAGCCACGTCCTCTACCATATCCACGGAGAGGCCATAGGTGTCATAAAGCCTGAACGCCACCTCCCCGGGGATGGTGTCGGCCCCCTTTGCCTTTAAATTGCTGATCTCTTCATTGAGCACCTTCATGCTGTAATGGAGGGTGTCGGCAAAACGTTTTTCCTCATTATCCACCACTCCCTCGATAAGGCCCTTTGCCTGGACAAGCTCTTTGTAGTCCTGGCCCATGATTTCAATGACCTTGGCGCATATGGACCGAAGAAAGATCTCTTTAAGATTGAGGGCCTGCCCATAGCGGATAGCCCTGCGAATAATGCGTCTCAGCACATAGCCCCTTCCCTCGTTCGAAGGGATGATTCCGTCGCCGATCAGGAAAGAGATCGATCGTGCATGATCGGAAATAACCCGGAAGGCCACATCCTGCCTTTCATCATCGCCGTATCTCTTTTGAGAAATCTCTTCTATACGTAAGAAGATATCCCTGAAAAGATCTGTATCATAATTGGATAGTACTCCCTGGACCACCGCTGTAATTCTTTCCAGTCCCATCCCCGTATCAATGTTCGGCTTGGGAAGAGGTGTGAGCTTCCCCTCCTGATCCCGGTCAAACTGGGTAAAGACCAGGTTCCATAGCTCTAAGTACCTGTCGCAGTCACATCCCGGCGCGCAGCCGGGCCGGCCACATCCCAAAGAAGGTCCCTGATCAATATGTATCTCTGAACATGGTCCGCAGGGGCCGGTATCTCCCATAGCCCAAAAATTATCCTTCTCCCCCAGTCTCACAATCCGATCCGAGGGTATCCCGATTTCTTCTTCCCATATTCTGTAAGCCTCGTCATCATCCTCGTAAACAGATACATATAACCGTTCGGCAGGGAGATTATAGCCTTCGGTCAGCAGCTCCCATCCCCATTCGATCGCTTCTTTCTTAAAATAATCTCCAAAGGAAAAATTTCCCAACATCTCAAAAAAGGTATGATGCCTCGGGGTGTACCCGACATTTTCAAGATCGTTATGTTTACCGCCGGCACGCACGCACTTCTGGGACGTGGCAGCCCTGGAATAGCCCGTCTTCACTTCCCCAAGAAAGGCCCCCTTAAACTGGACCATCCCGGCATTTGTAAATAAAAGGGAAGGATCATCCCGTGGAATAAGTGAAGCGCTGTCAACGATCCGGTGACCATGGTCCTTAAAATAGTCCAAAAACTTCTTTCTGATCTCTCTAAAATTCATAATGTAAACCTTAGGTAAAATTCAGGGATTCCGAATTTAATCCCTAACTCGGATAAACGGAACAAAAAAGGTCTCACGCAAAGGCGCAAAGGCGCGAAGGTTTTTTAGCAAATTCAAGCCTCTTTTGGCCCATTTGTATCCACTTCCCCAGTCTTAAGCCCTGTCTTTTCAAGGATAAGCCCGGCGATTTTGTCTCTGATGTCTATATTTTCGGCTAAAAAACGTTTTACGTTCTGTCTACCCTGGCCAATCCGGTCTTCTGCAAAAGAGTACCATGCCCCGCTCTTCTCCACAATGCCCAAAGATACGCCCAGGTCAAGGATGTCACCCTCTTTTGAAATTCCCTCTCCGTAGATTATATCAAATTCAGCATCTTTGAATGGGGGCGCCACTTTATTCTTCACCACCCTCACCCGGGTCCTGTTTCCGACTACCTGATCGCCATCCTTGATGGCCCCAATCCGCCTGATGTCCAAGCGCTGGCTCGAGTAGAACTTTAAAGCATTTCCCCCCGTGGTGGTCTCGGGGTTGCCGAACATGACGCCGATCTTCATCCTGATCTGGTTAATGAAGATAACGCAGGTGTGCGATTTATTGATAGTTGCGGTGAGTTTCCTCAGGGCCTGTGACATTAGCCTGGCCTGCAGCCCCATGTGGTGATCGCCCATATCCCCCTCAATCTCGGCCCGTGGCACCAACGCTGCAACGGAATCGATGATCAGGACGTCAATAGCGCCGCTTCTGACAAGGATTTCAGCGATATCCAGGGCCTGCTCTCCCGTATCCGGCTGTGAAACTAAGAGGCTGTCCACATCCACACCTAACTTTCTGGCATAAATCACGTCGAGGGCGTGCTCTGCATCCACAAAGGCCACCGCCCCTCCCTTTACCTGGGCCTCGGCGGCTATATGGAGGGCCAAGGTGGTTTTTCCCGAAGATTCCGGCCCAAAAATCTCTATCACCCTCCCGCGTGGAACACCGCCAATTCCGAGCGCTAAATCGAGAGCGAGAGATCCCGTGGAGATAGCAGGTATGTCGATTAGCTTTTTCTCTCCCATTTTCATAATAGATCCCCGGCCAAATTGTTTCTCTATCTGAGAAATGGCCTGTTCAATAGCCCTGTCTCTTTCCATAAAACCCCCCCCTAAAAATAGGTGTGCTAATTTGAGCGCCTAAAGTTCCTGACCTTCAACGCCTCCCAGTCAGGGGCCATCCGTTCAATTTGGAATAAACGGCCCCGCCTGGGTTTAGATCGCTCTTAAACAAAACAAGCTCTTTAATCGTACACTCAAGGCTTGTCAGGTCATGATATTTTGACAAAAGATCATTTAGATGGGTCCCGGTTCTCGCACCCTTCCGAAATCTTCCGAGTGTCAGGTGCGGTTTAAAACGTCGCTTCTCCTCCTTAATCCCGAAACGCTTCAGCTTTTCCTGTAAATCATCTCTGAAATAGCCCATGCGATCAATGGCGCCATCAAGACCGATCCAGAGCACTCTCGGGTTGCGCCTGTTGCCAAAGAGACCGATTCCCTTTATTCCAATACTGAAAGGCCCGTATTCCTGGCAGACATCCTTTACAACGTCCTGGATCGGCTTGATCTGTTCTTCCTGCATGTTCCCCATAAAGACAATTGTTAGGTGGATGTTAGTTACATTAACCCACCGGACATCCAGGGGTAACTGCCTGACATTCTCGGATACCGCCATGATAATTCTTTTAATATCAACGGGCAACTCAAATGCCAGAAAGGATCGGATCGCCATTCAAGTACCTTCTAACCCAGTCCAGAGTCATCATTGAGGTGTTCAATTTGATCTGCTTTCTCCGCCCCCAAAAGCGATATCTCCTCGAAAAAACCTCTTCCGCACTGCAGAAACCTATATAGACTGTCCCGACCGGTTTATCCTTGCTACCCCCGTCAGGACCTGCAATCCCTGTGACTGCCAGACCAAGATCGGAATTCATCCGTTCCCTTATACCCCTTGCCATTTCCTGCGCAGTCTCGTCGCTTACCGCCCCATATCTTTTAATGGTTTCCGCACTCACCTCCAATAAATCTATCTTGGATTGATTGCTGTACGAAACCACTCCGCCACAGAAATAGTCCGAACTACCCGGAACATTTGTCAATCTATGGCCTATCAGCCCACCTGTGCACGATTCTGCCACTGATATTGTTTTGCCTCTTTCAGTGAGTAACCTGCCAACAACCTCTTCCATCTCCTGATTGCCCGTGGAAAAAACATAATTGCCCACGAGGGACATTATCTCCGCCTGAACCTGATCCAACTCGGCTATTACGATCGGTTCGTCCTCTCCCTGCAAGGAGATAGTGATATGGTTTTCCGGAAAGTGAGGATAAAACCCCAGGACAGCACCCATTTGCTTCCCCTGAAGTTTCTCGAAAATCTCGGCGATGCGTGGCTCACTAAGACCATACAATTTTATAAGCCGTTGTCTCACCACCGGAAGGGTTTCATAAAGGCTCAAGAGTTCCGGAAGCACAAATTTATCCATGAGATGGCGCATCTGATCAGGGACTCCCGGCAAGAAATAGAAACGGACATCCTTCTTGGTCAGTGAAAATCCACATGTATCTCCTGAAGGGTTAATCATTATAGCGCCTTCAGGGAGTAACGCCATTTTGTGGAGAGGAGGCGTCATCTCAGCCCCCCGTGCTTTCACGTGTGCCTTGATTTTTTCAAGCATCTGATGGTCGGGATAAAGAGGTCTATCCAGCGCATTAGCCACGATCCTGCATGTCATATCGTCGTCTGTTGAACCTAAGCCACCTGTCACGATTACAAACCGGGATGATTCGAAGACCGTTTTAAGGGCATGGGAGACCATTTCTTCATCATCCCCTACCGACGTGACACGGGTTACGCTTAGACCCGAGGCAGCGAGTTTTCTCGCTGCATACCAGGAGTTGAGGTCAGGGGTCCTGCCGGTGGTAAGTTCATTGCCTATTGTAATTATTTCGCCCTTCATTTTTTCTTGCTTATAACCCCTTGATTTTACTGCATGTCAATTTTACTTCTTGTGGCTTTTGCGCCTTTTTGTTTACCCAGTTAAATCTCTTTTGCACCTATTTAGCCGGGGCGGCTTCATCAAATTTCCAGTTTCAATCCCGCGCATTGCGGGATCAAGTCATAAACCATAAGATCCCCCTCAAGCACAGATGCGCGTACACTCCCGCTAACAGATCGTCTACAACTATCCCAAATCCTCCTTTGAGTCTCTCCGCCTGCCTCACAGGCCATGGCTTTACTATATCAAAGAAACGGAAGAGGATGAAACCTAAGCCCATGTTTATCAATGAGTTAGACAATAAAAGCATGGTCACTAAAAAACCGGCGACCTCGTCTATCACCACCTCGGAAGGGTCTGTCCTCCTCAACAGTTCCTGGGTCCGGTCTGAAGCCCAGATCGCCACCACAGTAACCACGACAAGGGCAAATGTGCTATACCACTCTCCAAAATAGTTAAGCAACAGGACAAGGGGCACGGCAGCCAGGGTTCCAAAGGTCCCGGACGCAACCGGTACGAGGCCGATACCGAACCATGTGGCCAAAATCACGGCTATTTTTCCATAAAATCCGGTTCGCCCGAAGGCATCTAAGACTGATAAATTATCAGATTGATCTTTTGACATCAAGCAGGTTGTGAGACCTCCAAGCTTGTAACCCAGAGATAAACCTCACGCAGGGGGATATTATTTTTTGCGGCAATTTCCTTGCATACATCATATTCGGGCACTAAGATTGAGGGCCCCTTTTCAAGCATCACCTTTTTCACCTTAACTTTACCCCAGGGGCTGTCCACCTCTGAAAAAGATCTTGGGAGCACCCTGCGCTGGCTGTAGCGAAATCTGATACCTAAGGTGGCGCTCTCTCTGACCATAATCTCCATCAGGAGTTCCTTTTTATCAGGTCTCCCAATGACCTGGATTTGAACGCCGGGCCGATTTTTTTTCATCTGGACAGGGAAAAAAACTACATCTAAGGCCCCCGCATCAAATAACCGGTCCATGAGGTATCCCAACCATTCAGGGCTGATATCGTCTACATTGGTCTCAAGGACAACGACCGTATCTACCGTCTTCTCGGGTTGCTCCTCCCCGATGAAGATTCTAAGCAGGTTTGGTCTGTCCGGCAGGTCCCTGGTCCCTACCCCATAACCGATCTCCCGGATAACCATTGGGGGTATGGACCCGAAGGAGGTAGACAGCCCCTTTATCAGGGCCGCGCCGGTAGGGGTAACCATTTCATGCGAAATTCCCGCCTCAAATACGGGGATCCCCTTTAACAGGGCAATAGTGGCAGGCGCCGGAACAGGGATCTTGCCATGGGCGGTCATAACGAACCCTGAACCGAGAGGAAGAGCGGATACGTAAAGAGACCCGATATCGAGACGATCCAGGGCATACACCGTTCCCACAATGTCGATGATGGAATCAATGGCCCCTACCTCGTGAAAATGAACCTCCTCCGGCGGGAGGTTATGGATCTCTCCCTCCACCTTTGCAAGCGATTCAAATATCTGCATGCTTTGTTCTTTGACTGTTTCAGACAGGTCTCCCTGGGCGATGACCTCCCTGATCTCTTTTAACCCCCTATGGTTATCCCTGCCTTCATCAAGCGAAACCAAAAACCTGGTGCCAAAGATCTGGTTGCGGGCTTCCCTTTTGATCTCTATCTCGTAACCGTTTATGGGGAGGGTCAGGAGACATTCTCTCAATTCATGAAAGGGAAGCCCTGCATCCAACAGGGAACCTAAGAACATGTCGCCGCTGACGCCTGAGAAGCAGTCAAGGTAGGCTGTTTTCATGGGTTTATAATAAAAAGCCCTGCCAACAAGGCAAGGCTTTCTTAATTAAGGTTAACAGGCTAAAGCACCTCTGCAATGAGTTCTGAGATATCTTTGATCTCTATCTCATCTTGCTTATTGACGGTCTTGCGGCTGTCCTCAAGCATGGAGATACAGTAGGGACAGGCGGTGGCCAAAATAGGAGCGCCGGTTTCACACGCCTCGTGTATCCTTATATCCGAAAAGCGCCATTCAGGCTTTGTCTCCATCCATAGCCTTCCCCCACCGGCTCCACAACAGAGGCTTTCATGTCTGACTCTCTTCATTTCAACCAGGTTGCCACCGGTAACAGCGGAAATCAGCGCCCGTGGTTCGTCATAGATATCATTATGCCTTCCAAGATAGCAGGGATCGTGGTAGGTGACCTTTTTGTTCAGGGTACCGGAAAGCTTCAGGTTCCCCTCTTCGAGAAGTCCTGCCAGCAACTGGGTATAATGAACCACCTCAAAATCACCTCCAAACTCCGGGTACTCCTTTGTGAAGGTGTAATAGCAGTGGGGAGAGGTGGTAATAATCTTTTTTACACCCTTTTCTTTATAAAGCTTGATGTTCTTTCCCGCCGTATTCATAAAAAGCTCTTCGTCCCCGATCTTTCGGACTGATTCGGAACAGCAGCTTTCTTCCTCTCCTATCACGCCGAAACTGACGCCTGCCGCAGACAGGACCTTGACCATTGCCTTGGCTATATTTTGGCTCCTCGCGTCATAGGCCGAGGTGCAACATACAAACAGGAGGTGTTCAGTGCCTTCACCGAATATGGGCACGTCGAGACCTTCCATCCATGCGGTTCTTTTTTCCCTTGGTTCGGACCATGGGTTTCCGTTGCTGTGGACACTCCCCGTGACTGTTCTCAAGACACCCGGGATAGCCCCTGTTTCTGCGATCATCGCCCTCATTGCCTTGACCACATCAATGATGGTGACACCCCTGGGGCATTTCAGCACGCACGTATTACATGTGGTGCAACCATATAAAATATCGTCAGATTCATATCCTTCAACACCCAACTGGGCCATTCGTATCAACCGCCGGATGTTAAATGGACCGTCAACAATGCGCCAGGGACACGATCCCGCACACATACCGCACTGCATACAGAGGTTCAGCTTTTCAGCGCCCATGGCAACAAGAGCTTCATTTACTTCATAAAATGGGGTTAATGCTTCCATCAGAGGAACTCCTTTCAGTTAAGAATAATATCTACAAGATTTCTGCCGCCATACCTGCTAATTGCGAACACCTTTTTTCCCTGCACAACACCTGAGGTTATTGAGAATTTACGGGTATACCAGCCGGATCACTTGGATTTTTAACAAATGCTCGGATTGATGTCAACAAAGGAAATGGTCAAGTCCAGTCCTGAAGCACGAATACACCAGAAGTTGGTCTGCACCAGGGCACGGGGTATTTTTCATTTTCGTAATAAGAGTGGTTGGGAAATCAGGGCAACGCCAAACTGATCTTTAGAGCAGCGTCAATATTTATCATAATATCTCTGGAAAAACGGCCCCTTTTCCTCACAATCCTTGATTTATCCAAGCTCTTTATCTGATCGCACTGGACTACGCTTTTCTTATCCAAACCTCCGGCGCCCTTTTCAACAGATACAATGACAGGGTAGAGCCGTTTAATATGTTCCGCGCTCCTTATGGGCAAAACAATAACCAGAGGGCTATACTGGTTGCCAATATCATTTTGTACAACAACCGCTGGACGAGTTTTCCGAATTTCGCGTCCGCGGGCCGGGTCGAAATCAATATCTATGACATCACCTCTTTTTATCTCCATTATATGCCGTCTCCCGAGGTAAAATCCCACTCCTTACCACTCTCTTTGATAAAACCGTAATTGGCTACATACCCTTCTTTCATGGCCAATTCTATTTCCCTCCTCTCTTTTTCAGCAAGACT
>Ga0190283_1001030_pt1 | contig 13343 bp, 14 predicted proteins | sample 48691801_MG_FD_161669 | JGI IMG/M metagenome (GOLD analysis project Ga0190283, IMG submission 161669) | Hydrothermal vent microbial mat bacterial communities from Southern Trench, Guaymas Basin, Mexico - 4869-18-0-1_MG | ecosystem: Environmental > Aquatic > Marine > Hydrothermal vents >...
CATCGCTGTGCCGCGTCAGCGAGAGAAGAAGGGCAAACCGAGTAAGCCCGGCCGGCCGGGATTGCCGGCGCGCACCGCAGAGGTGGAAGTTCGCTTTCGAGAAGTGACGATTTGTGCTCCTAAAACGCCGTTGCTTAGGGACAAGAAACCGATCACGCTTTACGCTGTCTATTTGTTCGAGAGGAATCCGCCGCCGGGGGCAACGCAGGTCAAATGGCTGTTGCTGACAACTATGGATGTCCGTTCGTTGAAGCAGGCGATGAAGTGCGTTCGGTACTACTGTCTGCGTTGGCGCATCGAAGAATGGCATCGGGTTTTGAAAAGCGGATGCGTGGTACTGAAGCTGAAACCAACAAAGTAAAAGTGTCCCACTTTCACCGGTATCACCGTGCTCATGTCCAACGTGTCTCTTCTTCCTGTTTTCATTGATATATAGAAATTCTTCTTCGTATTTTTTCTTCCCTCATCGATTGTCGGAGACTTAGCTTTGCTTTGAGAGTTCATGGTCTGAATCTCAAAGGAGGGCTGTCATGGTCAGATCTCGCCGTCGTCGGAAGCGATGTCGCTACTGCCACACCCTTTTCTTCCCTGATCCTCGCCAGGACTCCGCCCGAGGCAGTCGTCAGTATGCCTGTTCGGCCCTCCCGTGCCAGACATCCCGGCATCGAGACAATCATCAGAGCTGGCTCAAGCGGCACCCGGACGCCTACAAGGGTCGCTACGTCAACGCAAAGGCCTGGCGAGCGATCATCCGGGCTATGGGAAGTCGTATCGAAAGGCTCATCCCGAATCGGCGGTGCGGGACAATGAGAAGCGCCAAGAGCGGCACCGGAAGGGCCAGATCATCCACGCCGAGATACAAGACGCGTTATTGCACCAACCCTTTGTAGAAAAAGCAGTTAAGGACACTTTAATTGCAGGGCCCCGCGCCGGGATACAAGACGCGTTATGGAGTCAACTCATTATCATTTCACTGTTTAGCTGCAGTTATTTTTCAAGGGTCCACGCCGGGATACAAGACTCGATCGCTTCTTCTGCTGCTGACGGTTACCTTGCTTTGCATGATCGAGAAACGAGTGCTTATTCCTGACCGGGTCCGGAAGGTGCCTGCATCTTTCAGCTGGGTGGACCATCGGGTTTTGCGGGAGGGGTACCTGGAGGTGCTCTTGCCGGAAGAGATGTTGCTTTATTTCTTTCTGATCTTGGTCGGTGACCGTCATGGGCTGAGTTTCTACGCCACGAGGAGCATGGCCAAGATCCTCAAGGTTTCGGCTCAAAAGATCTGCACAGCCCGCAGGCGGCTTTGTGAGGAAGGATTGATCGCCTATCAAAAACCGCTCTACCAGGTGCTGTCTCTGCCCGAATCCGCGACCAGAAGAAAGCCAGCCGAACCGGCTCTGCTCGGCGACATCTTGCGCCGCATGGCAACCGGATCTTGCCGGCCGGTAGGCTCTTTGAAGACCGAAACGAAAGGAGAGGAGAATGCTTGATCCAGCGATTCAGGCGGAAATTCTGCGCCTTTCTTTCAGCGAAAAGCTCAGCCGACGGAAGATTGCCCAGCAATTGGGGGTGGACCGCAGGAGTGTGCGCAAAGTCATCGAGAGGCGGCGTGTGGCCACCTCACCGCAAGATCGTGAACAGCGTTCCTCGCTCTTGGCGCCGTACTACTGTCAACGCCGACGAAAAAGCGCGTGATTTCGCCGGCGAAGGGTGAGTTGAGGCTTCCATGGAGTCAGAGCTGAATATCCCGCCGTCTTGAGCCCGCCTCGAAGAATTTGAATTCCTACCCCGCATACCCCGCCCGCGAATCTTGAGGATGATGCCCACCAGCCTGGTGACACTGGCGTGGACCCGCCAGGTGAGTGAGGGTACAAAAAGGAGTGGGGCCCCTGTTCCGCGCGAATGATCAGGAGGACCCCACTGCGACTCAATAAGACCCGCAGTGAACATCATACGCGGGTCGCAGGATTTGTCTACCATGAGGTTGCGACAAAATGCCAGCGACTTGTTCCTCCTTCCGGCTCTTCTCCTGTGCACGTTGCCACAAACAGGTATTGATTTGCAGCAAGTGCGATTACGGAAACATTTACTGCTCAAAATCCTGTGCTCTGGAACGTCGTCGTGAGTCCAATCGTCAAGCCAGCCGTCGTTACCAGAGCCGCCCGCCCGGAGCCCGGAATCACGCCCGTCGTCAGGGCGCATACAGGGCGCGTCAAAAAAAAGTGACTCATCAGGGTTCCGTCACTCGCGGCGATAGGGCAAAACGTCTTCGGATGAGGCGCAGAGCATGCTCTTGGCGGTCCAGGAGCCGGCATCGAGGCGTCGAGAAGCTGAACCCGACTGTCGTTCGCTGCCACTTTTGTGGTTGTGAAGGCTCGAGCTGGTATCGACTCGGTTTTCTTGGAAGAAAGGGGGTTCCCTGATGATCAGTGCCGTAAAGGAAGCGGAAATTCTTCGTCTGTATTTCGTGGAGAGATGGTCGGTCGGTACCATCGCCACACAACTGCACATCCATCACGATGTGGTCCGCCGCGTCGTGGAGAACGATCAATCCCCAACGCTACGCAAGCGCCGCTCCCGCATGATTGATCCCTATCTACCTTTCATTATGGAGACTCTCGAGAAGTATCCAAAGGTCGCAGCCAGCCGGCTCTTCGACATGGCCATGATGCGCGGGTATCCGGGAAAGGAAAGCCAATTTCGGGCTGTCATTTCCGAGATCAGGCCGCGTCGCGGCAGTGAAGCATATTTACGGCTCAAGGTTATATTCGCTGATCAAGCTCAAGTCGATTGGGGGCACTTCGGTCGCATTCAGGTGGGCAAAGCGCAAAGACACCTTTCCGGTTTTGCCATGGTGCTTTCCTACTCACGTGCTCTTTTTCTGACATTCTTCAAATCGCATCCGGTTCAGCCGCTGAACTGCAGTATTTGATCCTACTCGCTGATGAATTGAGATTTCTTGAAAAGGACGATTTCGAAAGTCTTACTCATGACGTGATAGAAATCAGGAAGATGTTAAACGCTCTCTTTCAGAAGCTAAAGGCTATGGGCTGCGGGCGAAGCCCGCGCTATGTCACGAGGTGCAAGATCAAGACGCCAAATTGGTAAGGCTGGGCTAATGGGGCGAGAGAGCGCCTGGAAAAACTGATGAAGGAGGCCGGGTGATGACCAGAACAAGAGAGATCCTGAGACCGCGCCGCTCGGCCCTCTGCGTGGCGGCTCCGACGAGTTTTACAGCGACTCATTCTCGCCGCCACGCAGGTCCTCGCTGGCGCGGTCAAGACGAAGACGTGACGAAGAAGTCTCACACAGAAACATCTTTTTATTTTCCCGTTGAATCGCGTACCAAAACAAGCAGTGTAACTCTCCTGAGTTTGAATGTCAGACAGGTCTTCAACATGTTCCATACTTTCCTCTCAGGGTACACCATAATAGTATGGAACAACGGTGCAAGGAGAAGTGGAAAAAAAATCGGAATAGGAGGGAGCTAGTGGTGTGAAGCATATTTACTGGGCATTATATTGACATCGTTGTTCCTACATCGTATTATTCCTCTATCACATTTATCGAGGTGGAGGAATTTAAGATGCGAGTTGCCCCGAAAATCATACTGAGCAAAGAAGAGCGAGCAACCCTTCACCGATGGTCACAAGGTCGCACGGTTTCAGTGAGGCAAAAAGAGCGGGCCGAGATGATTTTACTCGCCGCAGAAGGCATTTCGAACAAAGAGATCGCTGGCAAGATGGCTGTTAAAAATCACACAGTCGGTCGCTGGCGGAATCGGTTTGCCGAGTTGCGTCTTGCCGGCATCGAAAAAGATCTACCTCGCGGCGGACGTCCTCGAAAACAACGTGAGAAACTGGAAAGCGAGATCATTCGAAAGACCACACAAGAGACTCCAAATAATGCAACCCACTGGAGTACACGTACGCTCGCTCATGAGATGGGCGTTACTCAATCGATGGTTCACCGGGTTTGGAAATCCAATGGATTGAAGCCACATCTCGTCAGAACGTTCAAGCTGATCCGAGATCCTCATTTCGAAGAGAAGTTGATCGACGTCGTTGGCCTCTATCTCAATCCGCCGGAGAAAGCACTCGTCATCAGTGCGGACGAGAAGAGTCAGATCCAAGCTCTCGACCGAACCCAGCCGAGTCTGCCCATAATTCCCGGTCGATGCGGAACAATGACCCATGATTACAAACGCAACGGTACGACGACTCTCTTCGCCGCAATTGATATGGCTCAAGGCAAAGTCATCGCATCATGCATGCCGCGACACAGACATCAAGAGTGGATCAAATTCCTGAAGCAGATTGACGCAGAGACGCCGGAAGATCTGGACCTTCATCTGATCGTAGATAATTACGCAACGCACAAACATCCGAAGGTGAAGGCGTGGCTCAAGCGTAACAAACGATTTCATATTCATTTCATACCAACCAGTAGTTCGTGGCTTAATGTGATCGAACGGTTCTTTCGCAACCTCGACGAAAAACGCTTGCACCGGGGTGTCTTCAGAAGCGTGCCTCAACTCATCGATGCAGTCATGTGCTACATCGAGCAGCACAACAGCGACCCGAAACCGTTCACCTGGCGAAAAACCGCTGAAGAAATCATCGAAAAAGTCGGGCGGGCGAGGCTCGCTCTGGATAATGCCTCAACAGAATGAATCACACCACTAGAGGCCCCCCTGTGTCAGAATAGTTGCCGCCTGGTTTGAGGCTCTCTTTTCTTCGGGGAGCCGCGCTGAGCGGAGCCGTTTCGCGTAGCTCAGGCGAAGCGCGGCGTTCCGGGGTGAAGCCCCGGGAGGAGGGGTTTGCAAAGGGGAGGAGTTGAGTCAAATGTGGAAAACTTTTCTCGAAAACCGGGGGCGAGGCAGGAGTAAGAGTTGTACTATTCTGATACGTTCAAGAATCGGATGATATCGCGATTAACGGGTCCTGATAAGATAACCGCTAACGCCCTATCGCAAGAAGCGGGAGTGCCGCAAACGACTCTCTCGCGGTGGCTCCGGAAAGCGGGCACTCTCGACACCATGAGCAAAAAAAGGAATTCATCGCCACCACAAAGTCCTCGGGAATGGTCGATCGAGAAGAAGCTTCGTGTGGTCCAGGAGGCAATGTCTCTATCAGATGCCGAACTCGGTGAGTTTCTTCGGCGAGAGGGATTGCACGAGGCTCAACTGGAGGAGATGCAGTTGGCAGTCAAAGACGCACTGGGCACGCAGAAGAAGAAAAAGTCGAAGAAGCGTAGTCCCGAAGCCAAGAGAATCAAAGAACTCGAGAAGGAGCTGGCACGCAAGGAAAAGGCTTTGGCAGAGGTGACGGCACTTCTGGTTCTCAAAAAAAAACTGGAGGATTATTTCTTGGGGGACGAGGACGACAACACCCCAAAGAAGAGCGACAATTGATCATTGAGAGTATTGACGAAGCGGTGGATTCGGGAGCGAGGCTCCGGCGGGCTTGTCAAGAAGTCGGTGTGGATTCACGGACCATCCAGAGGTGGAAAAAACGTGCCGACGGCGGTGAGGATCAGCGGCGAGGCCCCAAGAGTAAGCCAACGAACAGTTTGAGCGTGGAAGAGCAAAAAACCGTGCTTTCTATCGCGAATTCGCCGACTTTCCGGGATCTGTGCCCCCATCAGATCGTGCCCACTCTAGCAGACCAAGGAGTGTATGTGGCAAGTGAGTCGTCGTTCTTTCGGATTCTGAATGAGGAGCAGCTCAATACCCATCGTTCAGCGTCCAAGCCTTCGACCCACAAGAAGCCGAACGAGCACAAAGCCACGGCGCCGAAAGTAGTTTGGAGCTGGGATATAACCTATCTGAAGGCGCCGGTGCTCGGGACGTTTTTCTATCTCTATATGATCGTAGACGTCTTCAGCCGAAAGATCGTTGGCTATTCTGTGTGCGACGTTGAGCTCAGCGACTACGCAGCCCGTCTGGTGGATCTGGCATGCCAGAAGGAAGGGATACGAAAAGGCACGCTAGTACTACATCAAGACAACGGGAGCCCGATGAAAGGTGCTATGCTTCAGGCGACGCTGGAAAAACTGAAAGTGGCGGCATCGTTTAGCCGGCCCCATGTGAGCGACGACAATCCCTTTTCAGAATCATTGTTTCGGACACTGAAGTATCGACCGGAATATCCAACGAAACCCTTTACCTCTATCGAGGCGGCCAGAGAATGGGTGGAGTGCTTCGTGCACTGGTACAACAATGAACATCTTCATAGCGCCATTCGTTACGTGACGCCTAATCAACGCCATGCTGGAGAAGATGAGGCGATACTATCTCAACGCCAAAATGTCTACGAAAGGGCCAGGCAGAAACATCCTCAAAGATGGAGCGGAAAAACTAGGAACTGGGATTCCATCGAAGAGGTTTACCTCAATCCTGAGGAACCCTGCAATCACGTTAATCCGCGACGCTACGTCCCGCGGACGGAAGCGTCGTGATGGAACAAAAAAAAGCGACAACTATCTTGACACACACCGAGGCTTCCATTTATCCCGATGGCTATGGGGACGTCTATGTAGTTGTTTTTAAACGTATTGCATCAAATCCTATTTAGTCGTTGTCAACAAGGAGTTGGATGTAACACCATACTGTGCGGCTTGAAACCAAACAGGCCAACCTACGGCATAAGAAGGAATGGGTATCCACCACTCAGCAACTCCTGATGAATTTGTTACCTTTGCGTTTCCAGCTTGCAGAGGCTGAATCAAGTCTAGAAAAACGTCTAACTGTGGAACATAAAAAGAACCGGGGGACGTTCCGTTTAGACTGTAAGCCAGATACGATTTAGTGTTGGGGCTACTGAAAGTTAGCGTAAAAGTAGCGGTTTCGCCAGGTACGAGTGGATCAGGTGTGACAGACAAAAACAACGATGTCGTTAATTCCACAACGCCATAACAAAAGTCCCAAGACGCCGCCGGATCCAAAATATCGTGCCACTGCCCCGGGGTACTCCAACCGATGAACATGCCTGCCATGTCTTCAGTTGGATTCGAACTAGGTTGGCCTGGCGCCCAATTCAAATATTGTACCAGCTCTCCACTGACCCATTCCCAGTTGCCCTCTTCTTCCATATCGTTCAGCCCCAGCCAGATTGAATTTCCGCTCAAGCTGCTAACTGTCGGCCCGAAAGTATTGAAAATAAAATTATCTTCCAACGCATCGTTGATCGTTACAAGGTGACCACCCAAAGATACGGCCTCCGCTTCGGAGTTATGCCAGTCGTCGATATCAAGGAGATGATAAGTGTGTCCGTTGTAGTAGGCAGTCTGAATCACAGTAGACTGCGCTATCTCGACTGTAGTTAAAAAAGTAGTAATAATTATCATTATAATTCTGACGAAACGCATCATTTTACTCCTTACCTGTTTATACGTTTTTTGTATAGATGTAGCGATTTCACTCTGTAATATCAGAATAAACAGAACTTCTTATTCTACTTGTAAAGCTGGGCTTCCAACGCTTCGATCTTCTTTTGCTGTTGTTGTACCACCTTAGTTAGCACCGCCACAATTTCCAGAGGACTCAATCCCTTTCGATCCTTGGTTGCTACCAATTCAGGAACATCCTCTGCTATAAATCCTAGGTGCTCGTCTGTGTTATCAGTCTTGTAGTAGTATTTCTTGGGTTGAAGTTGCTCTAGTGTTGTCACTGCTTCATCAAGAGATAAGTCCCTGATGTTCTTTTTGTATTCTTTTGAGCAAGCAGGTATCCAGTCTGTTCCTGTACAGTACGCCCCTCCTTCCATATGTAATGGGTAAGCGGGTGGTATTCCAAAGCCAACATCTCCATTTTCGTTGACTCTAATCGCTGCGTCACCAGTTTGGCCTCCGGAACGAATTTCAAAATTATTTCCTACGGTTTGGATGCGAGTGTACCCGTCGATATCTGCCAAATCAATGGCTGTCACACTATCACCACTCTCAAATCTTGATACAACAGTCCTATAGTCTGCATAAACATGAAAGAGTTCGCTGGGATCAATCGTACCAATGCCGACATTTCCACGATTTTCTGCCTCACCTATCATGGTGAGGAAGGTGTCGCTGCCTTCACCGATTTTAAGCTTGTTTATTACCCAATCTCTAACTGACCGAATTTCGAAATCTCCGAACATGCTCCCGCCCTCGGTCAAACGAATGACAGCACCCTCTTCCAGGGCTCCGTCTCCGCATATGTGAATTCCTCGTCCAGAGCCCCAACCGAATTTTGGTTCTGTCCAAAGGCCGATGTTTCCCTCAAAATAAGATGGCCCCTCGCACCATAGAGCGCGTCCGAGTCCGGAACGATTAACTGTATGGACGGCCGCTCCGGAACCCCTTGCCTGCGCTCCAATCGCGTGTCCGTTGCCAGTATTCAAAGCGCCGAGAATCCCAGGCTTGTCATCTCCCCAGTATACTACCTGCCAAGCACGTTCACCAAAATCAAATCCCAACGTAAGAAAGATAGCGGACAAAACAACAACCGTGAATATTCCCAACGTCCATTTGCTTTTGAATATTTTCATTGCCATTCTCCTTTATAAAAAAGGAATCTCAAAAACCAATGACTTGACCGCCAATGAATACTTCTTCCTATTGGAACACCACAACTAACTCAAGCAGTCTCAAATCATTCGCACCTACTGAATCGAGGTTGCTACAACATTTGTCACCATGCTATATTGAGCTGCCTGGAACCAAACACTGTATCCAACACTAGTTGCAGGAACAAACACTACCCATATAGCCGTACCTTGGGAATCAGATATTTTTCCAACATTGGCTTGTTTCGGGTTAAACAAATCAAGTGTAACGTCAAGGAACGAGACATAGGTGCTACCCGAGCCATTAAGGCTGTAGGCCAAATAAGTAACCGTGGTTGGATTGCCTTGTGTCACGGTGAACGTCGCGTACTGATCTGCAAAAAGCGGATCTGGATTTATGGTGAGTGTGGGACCCGGGAGCACTCTGGCGATGATGCGCTGATTTAATCCGTACCATGAGCCAAGATCTAAAGTGTGATTGTTGATGTGGGAATGAACTAGCCACCCACCCGGCACATTGCCATTATGCCGTTCCACAAAATAATGCCGACTGCTTGACCACCATTTCTGGCCGTTTCTGTAACACATGGCATTATCCCGATAGTTCACCAGTCCGACGGCATCACAAAATGCGGCAATTTCCCCTGAAAACTCTTGTTTGATATCCTCCCAATCGGCCACCTCTGCACCTGGGCCAAATTCCTTTTTAACAGCAGCGTCCAGATCATCAAGTTCACTATAATATCCTTGTGTCAAGGCATATTCGTCGAAACCGGCACGTACACTACTAACACACCCAATGAAAATAATTCCTGCAAACATTAACAATCGAATAAGACAGTTTATGCGATGAAGAGAATACGATTTTATGTATGTGGCTTTCTTAAGTTCCCTTCTAAACATGATTGCCCCCTTTTTCTAATCGAGCCATAGGGTCGTATACTCGCAGGTCATGCCTAACATGGCATTCAACGGCGCGTAGGTTATTTTTACCCTTGGTAGGATATTAGATGTTAGAGATAATTGTCTTCGGGTATAAAATTAGAAGGACGTGGTTGAGGCTTCGCAGCTTCACACGTTAGAGAGTATCCTGGAACCTGGACATCAGCGCGCCCGTATCGTGAGAGTTAAAATATGTTGTAAGCATTCATTACGAGGCGCTCAGTGTGACGCCTTTCAGAACCTGTGAAACGTCCGCAATCGTAACGTGCACTTTTTTAAAGAAATCCCTATCTATATGTTTTGTTCCGTTTGACGTTCCACTAACTACTTGGTACTAACTCCCTAATGACAACCCAAGGTTCCTGGGCACAACCTTTTTATTAAGTCTCTATAGTACTAAACGCGATTTTGGTAAATTGTCTGTAACAAAAAGGGTTTTTTTTTAAGTAAACGCATATAAGGAGGGTCATTAGTGGATTATAACACTAAGGAAATAACGAGCCTGCTTGCTGCAATCTCATCCGGAGATAAGAATTCCCGCAATAAACTGTTCACAATAGTATATAAACATCTGCATGAATTAGCACATTTAGCCATGGGGGGGAAGAGTATGGTAAATCTTTCACAAACCACGGATCTTGTGCATGAGGCGTATATGCGCCTTGTTCCAGAAAACGGCCGCAAGTATCAAGATCGAGTGCATTTCTTTCGCGTGGCGGGCAAGGCTATGCGTCGAATCATTGTATCAAAAGCGCGGGAGATGATGGCGGATAAGCGAGGGGGTGGCAAAGTTCCATTGTCAATTGAGGAAGTAAAGGATCAGGTACAACTATTTGGTTTTTTCGGAGCACCACCCGAGTACATTGTAGAGGTTGGCGAGGTATTAAGTGATCTGGAAGCTCTGGATGAGAGAAAGAGTTCAATAGTGGAGCAGCGTTTTTTTGTGGGACTGACAATAGAGGAAACAGCAAAAATGTTGGAAATCTCTCCAGAAACAGTGAATCGTGATTGGAAGTCTGCCAAGGCCTGGCTTCACGACAGAATCCAACATCATGAAGGTAAATAACAATGTTAAGAGATGAATTTAAGAGAATCGACGAGATGTTTCAAGTCGCTCTAGCATGTTGCCCCAAAGAGCGACCTGTAGTTATAGCTAAAGCATGTAGTGACAACCCTTCTTTGCGAGAGCGGGTAGAGAAACTCGTTTCGGCGTATGAAAATGCCCCGCCTTTTCTCGAGAAGCCAGCGTGGTTCCCTATTGTGCGGCCGGCATCTCAAGAAGAAGCAGAATCATCAGAAGTGGTGGTAGAATCGGATCTACCCTTTGAACGGCTGGGAGACTTTCGGTTTAAGCGGAAACTTGGAGAAGGTGGCATGGGGGTAGTCTACCTAGCCGAGCAGGAGTCATTGGAACGCCAAGTTGCGCTGAAGATTATCAGGCCAGAGCGGGTAGGATCTTCAGGGATTTCCGAACGCTTTGTACGAGAGTCGAAGGTGGTCGCCAAGCTGCGTCATCCTAATATAGTCGCCGTTCATGGTAGTGGCGAGGAAAAAGGTGTTCGTTATTTTGCCATGGAGCTCTTGTCTGGACAGAACCTGGACGAAAAGTTACGGGAGGGGGCTTCGCGTGGAGAGAAGATTCCAACCCGTCAGGCTATCGGCTGGATCAGGGATATCGCCCGGGCCGTCGATTGTGCCCACGATGCTGGTGTTATTCACCGCGATATAAAGCCGTCGAATATCAGGATCACTCCAGATGGCCGAGCCATGCTGATGGACTTTGGCATTGCGCGTCAGATAAAGATTTCCACGATGACGCTGATCGGTGAGTTCCGCGGCACACCTTGCTACGCCTCACCCGAACAGGTAAAATCGATCCCCAGAGGGATCGACGCGGGGACCGATGTCTACTCTCTTGGTGTGACGCTCTATGAGGTCGTAACAGGCAGGGTTCCCTTCGAGGGTGATATTACAGAGCGGATATTCAATCAAATTCTGAATGATGAACCCATAGCACCACGGCGTCTTAACCCGTCAATTTCCCGTGATTTAGATACTGTTATACTGAAAACCATGGAAAAAAACTCAGGACATCGATACCAAACCATGGCGGCCTTTGCTGACGATCTGGAACATGTTCTTAACGGCGAAGTAATCCAGGCCAAGCCGGCTGGATTCGTGACCAAGGTCTGGAAACGAGTCAGTCGACATCCTGTTGCGAGTGCGGCCATAAGTATTGCGACGGTGACCATCTTCGCTTTTGCTGTTGTGGTTCCCTGGGTTGTGGCCACGAAGGAAAGGGAGAAAAGGACAGTGGCTGAAGAATCCAGGATCGAGATCGAAAAGCAACGTTCGGAGGCTGAGAAAGCAAAAGAGAAAGCTGAGGCGGTCAATGACTTTCTGATGGAAGTATTTTCTTCCCCACACCCAAGGGTGAATAGTAAGGATATCAAAGTCGTGGATGTGCTGGATGAGGCGGTAAAGAAGAACGAAACAGCCTTTCCTGACCAGCCAGAGATTAAAGCTGAATTGTACAATACAATTGGTATGACCTACTATGGTCTTGGATTATATAACAAAGCCTATGTACAGTTTGTGGCCGCTTTGGAAAGGCTTCGCAGCGTCCTTGGCGAGAAGCATCCGAACATCCTCACAACGATTCACAACCTGGCCGCGGCATTCGAGAAGCAGGGTAGATATTCTGAGGCGGAGGATCTTTACCGCCAGGCATCGGACGGCCGTCTCGAGGTGCTGGGAAACAAACATCCAGATACTCTTATCTCAAAGAACAACCTGGGGGTGCTGTATTGCGCTCAAGACAGGGCTTCCGAAGCGGAGTCACTTCACTGGGAGGTGCTTGATGCTCGTCGTCAGGTGTTGGGGGAAAAGCATCCGAGTACGTTCCAATCTCTACACAACCTGGCCGCGGCGTGCAAGAAGCAGGGTAAATATTCTGAGGCAGAGGATTTTGACCGCCAGGCATTGGACGGCCGTCGCGAGGTGCTGGGTGACAAACATCCAGATACTCTCATTTCGATGCATGCCTACGCATCTCTGTGTGCTGCCCAAGAGAACCATGGCAAGGCGGAACTGATTTTTCGTCAGGTTCTGCGGGATCGTGGAGAGATCCTGGGCAAGGAGCATCCGGATACCCTCATAACGAAGAGTTGCCTGGCATCTACGCTCGATGCTCAGCATAAGTATTCAGAAGCAGAAAGACTTTTCCGAAAAGTGTTGGATTCTCATAGTCGCATTCTGGGCGATGAACATCCGGATACTCTTGGAACCATGAGCGACTTGGCTGGGGTGTTTTACCATCGGGAAAATTATGGTGAGGCGGAGAAGTTCATCCAGAAAGTGCTGGAGACCTGTCGCAAAGCCCCGGAAGAGAAACATCTATACACTATCCAAACATTAAACAAAATAATCAAACTATACGAGACCTGGAACAAACCAGAAAAGGCGGCTACGTACCGGGCTCATCTTGCGGAGTTGGAGGGATTAGAGACACCGGCGACGAAGGAGTGAAGTTCGTTGATGGTATCAAGGTCGTCGCATGAATTTTTTCATACACGGCATTTGACATTATTTCCTCCGCAGCTCACTCTGTTGGTGCGTCAACACACTGAGTTTTTTTTTAAAGGTACCCCTATAAAGGCGCAAAGCGGACCAGAGGATCCAGCGAAGGGCGGCGGGGCGTTTCTCGTCAGAGATCCCGCCTCTCGAACCAGCGCACCGATAGTCCTCCGGAGACAGCCAGTGCAACGCCGATTCCAGCAAGGATCAGGACGAGAACCCAACCGGCGCCCATGGACTCCGTCATGGCCGAGATGCGGGCCTCTACGGCCTCCCCTGGGA
>Ga0190283_1001032_pt1 | contig 13338 bp, 13 predicted proteins | sample 48691801_MG_FD_161669 | JGI IMG/M metagenome (GOLD analysis project Ga0190283, IMG submission 161669) | Hydrothermal vent microbial mat bacterial communities from Southern Trench, Guaymas Basin, Mexico - 4869-18-0-1_MG | ecosystem: Environmental > Aquatic > Marine > Hydrothermal vents >...
ACCGCTGTCACAGAATGGGAGAAATCAGGGCCTCAGAATTTTCGCATCCTGGAACCGGCAAGAACGCCTCAGAAACCGGTATCTCCCGATATCAGAAAACTGTTCCTGTTTTCCCTCGGCGCAGGGCTGGGAATCAGCGCAGGGTTGGCCCTTCTGCTGGAATTGTTCGGGAAACATCGTCCGAAGCCGGAGCACCCGAAAAGCAGAATACGGCGGATACTGAATATCGCTCTGAACATCGTTCTCATTCTCACAGCTTCTGCTCTGCTTGCAGGATTCGCTTTCCTGATTTCAGAAGGTGTCGGCTATGTGGATCAGATTGCGATAAGCGGATTTCCGGATGCATGGTTCACCTCCTGATTCTTTTATCCTGCAAATTAACGGCACTGGTTCAGTTCAATGGGATTTTTCAGGAAAATCACCCGGATTTGTCTAAAAAAACAGCAGGTTGTCCGATTTTTGACATGCCTGTGCAACAGGCTGATTTTACATGATTTCCCATTGAACTGTACCAGTCCCCAGAAGACGGCACAGGCCGGCGGAGAGATCGGCCTGCCCTCGCTGACAGACAGGCCGTCCGCGCGTTCATCTGTGTCCGTCTGCGGCCTCACCACCTGTTCAGGCAACTTCAATGAACTTCGATGCATCCACGCCGCAGTAGGGGCATTTTTTCGGTGCTTCGCCCATGACCGTATGCCCGCATTCAGGACAGATATGATACACTGCATCCGCATTGGCCCCGGGATCATCCAGTGCTTTTTTGAACAGCTTGGCATGTATCATCTCAATGGACATGGCATATTCAAAACTGTGCCTGGCGTCCATCTCCTTTTCCTCCACTGCGTCTTTGATCATGGCGGGGTACATCTTTTTGAATTCATGGGTTTCTCCTTCAATGGCGAGCTTTATGTTGTCCACGGTTCCCTGGATTGCGTCCATAGCCTTCAGATGGTTACGGGCATGGACAAGTTCGGCCTGAGCCACAGCCCTGAACAGCTTGGACACGCCCGGATACCCATCTTTATCTGCCTTTTCAGAAAAAGCCATGTATCGTGAACACGCCTGGGATTCACCAGCCAGTGCTTCCTTAAGATTTTCAGCGGTTTTACTCATTATGTGATTATCTCCTTTCTGTAATAAATCATGGTTTCGGAGGTCTGTAAATTATTTTATGAAAAAGCGGTTCAGATCGAACACTTTTTCAGGACAGGCCCGCTCACAGCGTCTGCATGCCACGCCGTTGCACAGGGATTGTTCAAGGACAAGGGACACAGGTTCACTATCTTCCATCACGGAGATGGCGTTCTCGGGACATTCTTCCGCACACTCCATACAGGCGACACATCCTTCAGCACTTATTTCTGCGTGTTTGCCGATGTCTGTGATGGTCGTGAGTCCCATACGGCCGAGATCGTCAATGTCCCGCTTAACGGTTCGGACAATTTCCGGCATCCCTTCCACCGGCAACAGGTCGGGAAGGCCGTATCTTTTCAGAAATTTCCTATAGTGAGACATGGGCATTCCTTCTGTCCAGTATGAGATTTCCAGAATATAGGCTTTTTCAAATGTCTTGGAAGATGCGAACATGCAGTGGGTCTTTTTGAGCGTATTGGCTATGTCGCTCATGATATCAAGCTTTTTCATGTCCATGACCAAATCCCGCGCCATGGCCAGGGAGGTGTTTCCCACCTGATAGATGGTTTTCACATGGGAAGGAACCATGCCGAGTTTCTGAGCCTTCAGCGGGTCCACATAGGTGCCGGAAGCACCGGACATATACGCAGTGCGGATGTCTTCCAGCGTGATTCCGGCTTCATGACAGAGTGTGATGTGACCGGCCCGAACGGATCCGATGGCCTTGCCTGCTTCCACAAGGTCTTCTTCTGTGAAGCAGATATCTTCGCCCAGGCGAAGTTCTGTGTCCACTGTATTGATGCGCGGGATGGAGAGCAGATTGACCGCCATGGCCTGCTCCATAATCGCCACAGTTCCCGTGCCGGTGATTCCGACCGGGCAAATATCCCCCTCCTCAATCGTTGTGCCGTCTTTAAGGTTCACCAGAGGGCCTTGGGCAGCGAACATCTCAGTATTCAGAACGATCACCCGGTGATGAGGAGGTTCCGGATTCAGATTGGAAATCGCCCCGGGAACAGCCAACATGCCGCAGGTGATCTGCTGCCCTTCAAGAGCCGGGCCGGCCGCGGTGGAGCCTGTGAACACCTGACCATCGTGAAAGAGGGCCATTTCCGCATTGGTGCCGTAGTCTGTTGTCAGCGATGTCTCCTCTTTTTCAAGCATTTTGGTCTGAATCATCATGGCCAGAGCATCTGCTCCGATTTCGTGACGCACGGCCGGCGGGATGATCACATCGCATTCTCCAGGCAGATTCAGGTTCGGAATATTTTTTGCTGCGAGGACCGTTGCTTCCCGTTTCGGAGGCACGACTCCCAGAGCTTCGAGTTTCCGCTTTCCGGCATAAGCCAGATCCCGGATTTCAATCCCCTGAAACAGAGAGAGTTGAATGGGGTTTCCGCAAATCGCAAGACGGTCAACTTTGTCCGCGGATATGTGAAGCCGGCCGATAACATTGTTGACCGCCCGGATCACGATGCTGCTCGCCACATCCGCTCCGATTTCCAATGCGAAATGAATATGGTCAATAACATTTGCCCCCGGAAGCGGATGGCGGGTGGTAATTGCGGTCGAGATGATCTCATAAGATGTCAGATCAATTGCCTGTGCGCGAAAACCGCTGGTTCCTAAGTCCATAGCAATTGCGAGTCGAGTCAATGAATTATATCTCCTTCCCATTTGAAATTTAAGGGTTGATAAAATTGAGAGAACAGTTTATGAATTGAGAGTTCGGCAGTGAAAGGTTGAAACTTTGAAAGTTGCATGAGCCACTAAAAATAAATAGGAGATTTTTTATGCGAGCCTGTACCCGTTGCGAAGCATGGCACACCGAGGCGGAAAAAAACAAAGGGCATTACCTGTCATGCACCCAAGTTAAGGAATACTGGGCAGAAGTCAACAGACATCATAAGGGCGAAACCGGTCATTATGCCCAGATTCACATCAGAAAAGATGGCCGAATTATCTGCCTGAAATGCGGCCAGGATATTAATGACCATCTTTGAAACCAAGCACCACAGTGCCTGTGCCCCTTTCGTCTCTCCCATCATACAGGGCTTTTTTCAGAAATATATCTCCTGCTGTGGAAGGATAGCACAAGAGACATTCGGCATCAGCAGGCAGAGCGGCTGCCACATCCTTTCCCGGAGGGATGGCCGGATATTCAAAATAACAGCGTTTCTGCACCACATCCTGCGGGAAATTCACTTTTGCCGTATAAATGACAAAATTTCTGTGCAGAAAATGAACATCCGGCCGTTTTTCCAGTTCCCTGATCTGATTCAGGTCCCATACTTCCTCGCCGACGATTCTGTCATCTTTCTTCAGCAGCATATGGGACTGGCATCCCCATTCAAAATCCACGGTTGTAATACATACGATTCGCAAAGGACATACAAGCACCTCCCGGATGCCGCTGTTATACGTCTTTCCCATGCCCATGAAGGCTTTTTTTTCCGCAGCAACTTCAATGTCAAACAGCCCGAACCGCTCCGCCTCTTCCAGAAGAAACACTTCTTCAATTCCTCTGACTCGTTTCAGGCTTGTCAGGATTTTTTCGCCAGCATGCATGGAATGCCTCCGCTTAGATGAAAGGGTTAGGGGTTAAAGGTTAAGGGTTAAGGGAAATAGCATGGCTCTCATCATTGCCAAACTGCAAGTTTGGCACTCCGGCTTGTGTTTGTTCTATATCTGACAGGCTTTTAATCCGGCTTCCAGCTTGGGAGTATTCATAAACTGACCAATAACAGAAACAAGGCTCTCCTCTCCCACGGGATTTTTGGCGATACTCACTTCCCCGGAAGCCAGTTCCATCCGGATCCACCCACCAGGCGATCTGAAAATCCCCTTTGCCCGCACCACGTCTCCGTATTTCTGATCCCTAAGCGATTCAAAAAAAGAACTGAGGCATTCCGGCTGAAAAACTTCCTCCGGATACCTAAGCCCGAAAGGTCTGTATTTGCGCGCCAGGCCGTGTGCCTCATCTTCATGGTCATGTCCGTGTTCATGGGGCTGATCGTGGTGAGTCTGTGCGTCTTCACGGGGATTTTTTTCTCGGTTTTCAGGTGCAGGCTTGTAATCTGTGTCGAATATTTCCTCAAGCACAGACGGTTCGAGTTTGGCGAAACTTGTCGGAAACACACGGGCTTCCGGGTTGATTTCTTTCACCGAACTCACCAGGAGATTCGCCACAGAGGGCTTGATACGGTCTGTTTTGTTGAGGATCACCAAATTCCCCGCCCGCAGCTGATTCTCCATGAAGTAGCGATGGGATTTTATGAAAGAGAGAAATTCAGATCCGTCCAAAATATGGATCAGCCGGATATCCGAGTACAACGCCTCCAAATCCTCCCTGTCAAGGATGCTCATAATTTGGGAGATGGTTGCCACACCGGTGGGTTCTATGATCATCCGATCCGGGAAAAATTTTTTGTGCAGCTCAATAATTTGTCGCCGGAAATCCGAGGCCATGGTGCAACAGATGCATCCCGAGGGCATCTCCACGACATCGGCAATATCCGCTCCCCGACCGGACAGGGTGAGGCCGTCCACACCCACTTCTCCGAACTCGTTCACCAGTATGACCAGCTTTTCACCTCTGGGAGGATGCTCAAGAAGATAACGGATAAAGGTGGTTTTGCCTGCTCCCAGAAAACCGTAAACAACATTAATAATCATAAGTTTTCAAACTCCTATAGACTTTAGATAAAGAATAAAGAATGTCATGCAGGTGGATGAGACGAAGCAAATACCCGCTTTTATGCAGATACGCTGTAATCATCTGAACAATCGGCGAGAAGGTGGGTTGCGCTTCGCTTCACCCACCCTACTTAAAGGGAAGGTTCAGGCTTCGCTTCACCCACCCTACTTAAAGGGAAGGTTCAGGCTTCGCTTCACCCACCCTACTTAAAGGGAAGGTTCAGGCTTCGCTTCACCCACCCTACTTAAACCATTTTAAAATCTATAGCAGGTTCTTCCTGTTTTTTCAATCAAAAAAGAACAACACTCGGGAAGACCTCCGAGATTTTACAACCTCGGAGGTCTGATTTTGAGGTGCTACAGTCCGTAAGAAGCCGGCTTAAACCCTTTGACTTTGCCGTATTTCTTGAGAGACAAGTCAATAAAGTCTTCTTCTTTGTCCGGCAGTGCCTCAAGGTCCTTCATATAAGCCTCCAAAGATTCTTTCTCAAAATTGGTGAGCTTCAGATTCGGGTCCCCCAGCATCAGTTCACCGCACTTGACTGCGGCTGCCTTACCCCTGACATACAGGCTTTCATTGTTGTCAACAACAGCTTTGCCGATCTCCCACGCATTGTCCGGGCACAGCATGAAGCCGTGGGGACCGCGATAACGGTCTGAGTTTATCAGGCATGCCTGAAACTCTTTCTGGTATCCGAGATCAATGGACGAGTTCATGGCTGCGACATCATAACCGAGTATCTCTGTAAACACCGCTGTGGTGCTGGCTCCGAACATGTCATGGTATTCCACGGCTTCGTTGGACCAGAGATCGCATACCGCGCCAATCACGTTGCCGCAGAGGTCGGAATGGGCGCATGCGCTGGTCTTGCCTTCAGTGGCAATAGGTATGCCGGTTATAGACTTGATAATGGGATCCTCATACGCACAGTCTTTGCTGGGACCGGTTGCGCCGCATTCATAAGCCACAAGGGAGCGGCTCACGCAGATGGCCCGTGACAGGGCTGCCAGGGTATGAGGAACATCTTTGGAAATGAATCCTCCTGCCATGAACATGGCAGTGTTAGCCTCAGCGCAGTTGGTGTCTCCGCCCGGAATGCAGCCATGTTTTTTTGCGATTTCCACAATCTGGGTCCACATCCACTCCATATCCAGGCCCCCGAGTACTGCCTGGCCGAAAAGCAGGCCGCCAACATCGTTACGGATGATGGCATGGTCGAAGATTTCCTTGCCGCCCATGGATTCGATGGATATAATATCCGCATACTTGGCGCACTCTTCAAAAGATTCAAGCACTTCCCGCGTATAATCCGAATCCCTCATGCCGACCATGTCGGGCTTGCGGAGGTCTGCAACAGTGGCACGGTAGGCGGAAATGAGTCCGTATTTTTCCTTATAGTCATCCATCTGGCGGGCTGTCTGGGCTGCAATTTCACCGCCCCACTTGGGATTATGGGTCATCTGGAACACATGTTCGTTTTCAACCTGGAGATAAGGGTGACCCACAATAACACATCGCTCCAACGCATCCCCATTGGCGCGCTCGTATTCCCGGAGGAGGGTTTTTATTGTTTTCTCACTGCCCGGTCTGGGGTGTGGAACAATCTCGGGAATTACATGACCGCCGCCAATTTTAAGACCACGTTTGGTTTCAACCGGATATTTGGCGGTTCCGAACATCATTTCATCTGCGCTGCTGTATGCCATTGAACTGCTTAATTTCATTTTCGTCCTCCTTTTATGAAAAAAATTTCAGTGTAAAATCCAGAGAGTTAGCCGTTCCATTTGGAGCGCATGGCCTGCCACTCGTCTCCGCCCAGAGCATCTTCCGCCATACCAGGGGCCTGGTTCGCCTCTTTGCCCCAGATTCCCATATCAAAACCTGTCACATACTCCTCGCTCACTGCGCCGCCGCCGCATACAAAAGGAATATTCAGGTTGAGACGCTTGAGTTGTGTGGCAATTTTGGGAAATGCCGTCATGGTGGTCGTCATCAGTGCGGTTCCGGTGACCATGACCGGATTGTGAGTCCTGCACGCTTCGACGACTTTGTCAACCGGGACATCCGCACCCAGATTGACCACCTCAAAACCGTTGGCATTCAGCAGCGCATTGACAATCACCTGTCCGATGTCATGAATGTCGCCTTCCGCGGTGTGTGTGACCACCTTGCCTTTCTTGTCCATGCTTCTGCCCATCTTCTCTTCACATATAGCGATTCCCATGTTCATGGCATCAGATGAGAGAATCACCTGGGGAAGAAAGTAAATCCCTTCATCCCATAGTCGGCTGACTTCATTCATACCCGAAATCAGACCATCATTGATCACCTCCATCGGAGTTTTGGTTTCCAGAGTTTCTTTTACAACATCCGCGATGCCGTCTTCGTCACCATTTATCACGAAATCGGCCACATTCTGCAATATTTCATCTCCGGAAACCTTTCGGGCCCCCTGCTGAGCAACCTCAATATTGAGATCGTACCGCGTAAAAATGTTGGAAGTGTCTGTCAGATAATTCATGATCCCTCCTTAATAGATTAGACGTTTGTTTGTCGGTTTGCCGTTTGTCAGTTATGACTGGCAAAGGACAACTGGTCACTGAGCAAAATCAGTCGTATTTGTATTCCCGGGCGACTTTCACCATTTCAAGAAGATTCTCGATCGGTGTGCCCGGAGCAATTGCACAGCCGGGGGCCAAAATATCCAGACCCATTTCAATCTGTTCTATCGAACCTGCCCGGACTTCCTCCGGCCCTTTCATAAACAATGTCGTTGCCGTGTCAACACCGCCGATAAGAATGCCCTCGGGTCCAAGAATTTTTCTCGCCACTCGGACATCGGATTTGGGTTCGATGCTGATGGCAGCGCAACAGGTGTCTTCCATGAACGGGATGATTTTGTCAACATTGCCGCAGATGTGGATAATGACCGGCACATCCAGTGCCTCCACCTGTCGCCGCTGGTATTCCACCTCCAGTTTCTGGTAAGACTTGGGTGCGATCAGGTCAGGGGATGCCTGCATATCTTCCACCGCGATCAGATCTGCTCCGGCATCAATCAGGGCTTTGCCCAGCAGGGTTCCGGCCTGTTCTCCGATCTCAAGAAACGGATGTATCTTGTCAGGGCTTTTAATAGTGGCTTTCAGGATCGGCACGGCATCCAGCATGGCCCCGGCAATGGTAAACGGCCCGATGATTCCGCCGATAATTGCCACCTCATCGCCCACTTCCCGCTTCATAATTCGGATGGCTTCAATCAGTTGGGGGATTCTCCCCCGCTCAAGAAAATCGTCCGGGAGTTTCGGGATGTCGTCAAGTTTGTGCAGAACCGGATGATCAATGCCCGGTATGTTCTCCTTGCCTCCCCATTTGACTGTGCATCCGAGTGCTTCGGCCTCGAATGTCTGGCAGAAAGGGGCCCGAACCGCGTCAAAACCGAGTTCTGTATAGGCTGCCATAGCCAGCTTTGCCATGTCCTCAGCCCGTTCATGCGCTTCTGGCCAGTACGCGCCCACTTTTTCCATCTGCTGATATGTGGGGGTTCCGTTTACGCAGAAGCACGGCATGACATCCGGTTTTTCACGGTTGAACACTTTCATTACCCGTTCTTTTGGTTTCATAAGCAATCCCTCATTATTATAAATTCCAAATCCCAATCGTCAAATTCCAAATAAATTCCAAACAACAAATTCCAAAGGCCAAATTTATTTGGAATTTGAGATTGGGAGTTTATTTGGCATATTGTAATCTGTTTTTTCCATTATCATTGTAATCAAGTCAAATGAGTGTAATCAAAATGAAGTATGAGCCTGCTGAACCACATTCCTCTCAAACAGAGGCCCGCGCAGAAAGCAGAAACGGGGACGGTATCCTCTGCGAAACTCTGCGCTCTCCGCGACCTCTGCGTTTAAATTCCAGAAAATCAGTTCTGCTTTAATTTCGGCTACTCAATCAAATTTTTGAACCTGTGTCATTAACTGAATGTGATAAAGCAAAAGTTGTGCCACTATCGTAAAAAACTGTTGCATAGCAAGAAAAAATGAGACACATTCTGTTGAAATAATATATTTTATATGATTTAGATAAAAATTGTTCGGAATTGCGGGAGATAGAAAGTGGATTATAAAATCGGACTTTCATGAAAGAAAAAGGACTTTCATGTCCGTTTTTTTGTTCTTATAAGGAACTCGGAAAAAACGCATTATCCCGCCTGTGCGGGATGCAAAAAACCGCTTCGCTTAATTTTTGCACTCCTTTGCGAATTTTCATGCAAAAAACCGCTTCGCTTAATTTTTGCACTCCTTTGCGAATTTTCATGCAAAAAACCGCTTCGCTTAATTTTTGCACTCCTTTGCGAATTTTCATGCAAAAAACCGCTTCGCTTAATTTTTGCACTCCTTTGCGAATTTTCATGGGGTAATGCGTTTTTTCCGGGTCCCTAAGGCAATTTTGCAGATTGCCCGGGAAAAACAATTTGAAAAATTATTTTATATCAGAGAATCCGAAAAATTGTATTTTAGGATTTAAATTTCCTTAAAATCCCATTTATCAAGACCATAAGCTTTCATTTTGCGTCGGATTGTGCGCGCGTCAATATCCGCATGAGCAGCGGTGCGCTTTATGGAACCTTTGTATTTCCTGAGAAGGATACTCAGATATTCCCTTTCCAATCTGACAATGGCGTGTTCCCGGACTGCCTTGAGTGAAAGTTGCGGGTCCGTGATCAGGGGGGACAGTTCCTCTGAAGTGCGTGACAGATGCACCACCTGGGAGAAGAGAACATTGCTGATGGTCTGCTCCTGATTCAGAATCAGTGACCGTTCCAAGACATTCTCCAACTCACGGACATTCCCCGGCCACGAATGTGCCAGCAACTGAGACAGCACCTTTTCGGAAATGCGGGGTCGGGGTCTGTTCTTTTCCCTGACCAGTTTGTCAAGCAAGTGATCCATCAGCAGAGGAATATCCTCCGGCCGTTCTCTCAGGGGAGGAATCCGTATGGGTACTACGTTGAGGCGGTAAAACAGGTCAAGACGGAATCTGTTGTCGGTAATTTCCAAAGGCAGGTCCCTGTTGGTCGCGGAAATGAGGCGGATGTCCAGGGAGATGGGCGTGTGCCGGACGCTTCCCAGACGCTCAATTTTCCTCTCCTGGATGGCCCTCAGAAGCTTTCCCTGAACAGCCATCGGCATATCGCCAATTTCATCCAGAAAAACAGTTCCGCCCTGGGCCTGCTCAAGTTTTCCTATTTTCCGGCTGACCGCGCCAGTGAAGGCCCCGCGTTCGAATCCGAAGAGTTCGCTTTCAAGCAATGTCTCAGGCACGGACGCACAGTTGATCGCGATGAACGGCTTATGCTGCCTGCTGCTCTGAAAATGGATCGCACGCGCCACAAGGTCCTTGCCGGTGCCGGTTTCTCCTGTAATCAGCACCGAAGAATCTGTGACCGCCACGGATTCGATCAATTGGAATATCTGTTGCATTTTTGGATGCTTGCCAACGATATTGGCGAACTGGTAACGCTGCGCCAGATCGGACCGCAATGCCACAATCTCTTTTCTGAGACGCCGCTCCTCGAACGCCTTGCGTAATACATGCAGCAGTTTCTCGGGAATCACCGGCTTTTCCAGAAAATCGTTGGCCCCGGCCTTCAGCGATTCCACAGCAGAAGTAATGGAACCGTAGGCTGTGACAATTATACTGAGGATATCCGGATGAGTTTTTCTGACTTCTTTAAGCAGGGAAAGGCCATCCATACCCGGCAGGACCATATCTATAAGCAGAAGATCATAATCCGTCTTGCTGAGCATAGCCAGCCCCTCTTCTCCACTGGGCACATAATCTGTCACATAGCCCTTTTTCTCCAGAATCCGGGCAAGCACCTTGGAAGAGTTGGTGTCATCTTCAATGATTAAAATTTGCTGACTTTCCATCTTGTAATTTCACCGAACAGGAAGCCAAAGCGTCACATCTGTCCCCAAGTCCGGCCGGCTTTTTATCCGAACACCCCCGCCATGTGCCCGGATGACGTGATCCACGACAGACAGTCCCAATCCCATTCCGTCTTTTTTCCGTGAATAGAACGGGTTTAACACTTTGTCAATATCTTTCTGCGGGATGCCCGGGCCGGAGTCCCGGAATAATATTTCAAGAAATTCAAGACGGGGTTCCGGGCCATGTCTGATTTTAAGCTTTCGGGTGGAAATACGGAGTTGTCCGTGACTGTACATGGCTTCCAACGCATTTTTGATGATGTTGTGACAGACCTGATTTATGAGACAAAGATCAATCCTTGTCAAAGACAATTGAAGATCGAATGACGTTATGACTTCCACACTGGCCAAATCTGTCCAGCCTTTAAAGGCCCTGACAGTGTTTTTCAGGACATCATTGACTGATTCCGAGGTGAGATTCAGTTTGGGAATGCGAGTATATTGAATAAATTCACTGATCATTCGGTTCATAGTTTCCATACGTTCGGTTAACTGGTCAAAGAGTTCCCTTTTTTCCTCCTCCGGGGTATCCTTATCCTTGATCAGATGAAGCGCGGTGACCAGATTATTCAGCGGATTGCGAATCTGGTGCGCCAGCCCTGAGGCCAGTTCCCCCAAAAGTGTCATTTTTCTGGAATGCTCTATCTCATCCAGAATCCGTTCTCCGGGAGCTGACGAACCTGATCTGGATGATGAAAACGGATGATCCAGATATCCGTACAAAAACCGGTGCTGTCTTTCCATCTCCAGAATTTCCTGGGATTTCAGTTTCACCTGGCGTTCAAGGTCTCTTACCAAAGAGATGTTCTCCAGAAAAAGACCCGTCATGTTGAGCGTAATCATAAAAAGCCGCTTTCCTTCGGCCTGTACCTGATTGTTCGTAAATCCGAACAGCCCCAGCCCGAATAGCTCATTTCGGGAACAAAGGGAAAACTCAAACGTGGATCGGATGCCCATGGCATCCAGATGCCCTTTCAGGTAAGGCGACAGCGGGCGGTCGTAGATAAACCGGGTTGCGGGCAATTTCCCGGAGGAATGGGAAAGGATGCCGAACTGATAGGGACTGCTCTCGAAATAGCTTCTCAGCAGGGAATCTTCAGAACGCTGATATCTTGCCCCGTCGGTACGAAATGAGAAACATTGCTCTGTCTCAGGAAGATAGATGGCTCCGAATTCGGCCTTCAGAAAAGGTAATGTTGTCTCAATTACACGGCTGAGGATCTCCGCCACATCGTGGGATTGTCCCAATACGGTGGAGACGCTGCTCAGACAATAGAGTTCCTTGCTCAGATTTGCCATAAATTCCCGGAGTTCCCGGTTTATCATCTCTTCTTCCTGAAGATGTGTTCTTGCTCTCTCCAGTTCCTGATTTATCAGTACAATATGCAGGCTGTGGCTCAGATATTTGATAATTCTGGTGAGGATTTTATATTGTCTGTGGGGAAGTATTCTGATGCCGGGATATTCGATCTGGAATGTCCCTGACCATTTTGAGGGTAAGTTAAGGTGAAAACAGAAATGGGAACGGAGCATATACGCAGGTCTTATGGAATGTTTTGTGCGGGATTGCTGATAGAATGAATATGTGTCATCCACTGTGAATTTCCATTCTTTATGCTTGCGGGACAGTGACGCGTGAATCTCATGGCTGTCTTGCCCGGAATTCCGGACTGAGAGAGTCAGGCAGCGCGCCTCAATAAAGTTTCCGATGATTTGCAAAGCCTGAGCGGTGAAGCTCTCCAGGTCTTCTGACCGTGCGGTCAGATCCTCAATTTGTTTTTTGACAACTTTGAGCATTGTGTGTTATGTCTGCATTTGCTCGTCAGACATTGTCGGAAATAAGAAATGTCTTGTCAGTCCTTATGTATGGCGGGATTATGTTCTGTATTTTGCAACTTTTGAGATTGCATTCCGATCATGTGCAGCGAAGAAGAGTTTGTCGCCAGCAACAGGCATTGTCGGAAATAAGCAGTACCGAAAACTTAACTTCCTGTCTGATAATGCCTGCGGATTTCCTCGCAAAGTTCTTCCTGTCCGGGAATCAGCGACTCATAGATCAGTTCTCCGTCCATGGCAATGCTGGGCAGTGATTTGGCCTGAAGCTCCCGGAATCGCTGAACCCCTTCGCGGGTACGCAAATCTCATTCTCTCACATCAATAAGTTCCTGAATTTCCTCCGGCAACACCTTTACCGATTCCGCCATATAGACACAGGCGAGTCACTGAGTGAAATCGGTCAGGAGTACATCCAAAACGATTTTTTGCATAATTCTGTTCCTCTTTGTCTGACAGTGAAAAGTTGAAAGTAATTCTTTCGGCAGGCTCATGGCAGGAAACTCTTCGGCAGGCAGGGAATTCTTCGGCAGGCTCATGGCAGGAGAATTCTTCGGACTTGAAAATCAATTTTTTCTCCATGTCCTTGCAACAGGCCCCAGGCCAGTTTATCCGCTTCGCAGGATTTTCCCAGACTGATAAAATTCACGCCCCCGAGTTCCCAATGCCCCCACAGTTGAG
>Ga0190283_1001033_pt1 | contig 13332 bp, 15 predicted proteins | sample 48691801_MG_FD_161669 | JGI IMG/M metagenome (GOLD analysis project Ga0190283, IMG submission 161669) | Hydrothermal vent microbial mat bacterial communities from Southern Trench, Guaymas Basin, Mexico - 4869-18-0-1_MG | ecosystem: Environmental > Aquatic > Marine > Hydrothermal vents >...
GGAAGTTATTGCCTTGGCAAATGAATGTCAAGCAGATTTTATAATACTTGATGATTGGAAAGCACGCCAAACCGCAGAAGAACTAGAATTGCCTGTTATTGGAACAATAGCCATTTTACAAAAGGCGGTAGAAAAGGGAATTATTGAAAATTTACCAACGGTTTTAGAAAATTTACGCAATGCTGGCTTTAGGTTTTTGCTTTAATAGCGAGCGTAGGGTGCGGTCCCACGCACCTCATCAATCCAAGTAATGCTCTCAGCGCGGGAGTATCACCCAACCTATTTTCACTTAATTCACTATTGATGATATTTAAACATCAATAAATAGTAGGTGGCTCCGATGTCCCGTTTTTGCATAAGCTCAAAGACGGGACATTTTTCGCTTTCCGATTTGCAGGGCGAATGATTTTTATTGACTGATTACAATTTGAAGGGGTATTTTAATGGATGCAGTAACGGTTAATCACGCGACACAAAACCTAAATCATCTGATAGGACAAGTCATTTCTAATGTTGAACCAACCATTATTTGTAATGATAAAGGCGAAAGAGCCTTATTAATGTCAATGGATGAATTTAATTCATGGCAGGAAACACTTTACTTGTTATCTAATCCGGCAAATGCTGAACATTTACGCGAATCAATTGCCCAAGCTAAAATGGGGAAAACCCAGGAAAGGGAGCTAATTGAGCCATGAAACTAACTTTCACTGAACGTGCTTGGGAAGATTATCTTTGGTTTCAAGCTAATGAACGTAAATTGTTAAAGAAAATTAATACGCTCATCAAAGATATTCAAAGAGAGCCTTTTGAAGGTTTAGGAAAACCTGAAGCTTTAAAGTCTAATTTATCGGATTATTGGTCAAGAAGAATCGACGGTGAACATCGACTGGTTTATGAAGTTAATGATACCCAAACTAAACTGGTTATTATTTCTTGTCGGTATCACTACCAAAAATGAAATGAGACGAAGTCAGCGAAGCTAAATCCACCATTCATCTGATAAGGTGGGTTTGGCTACCCACCCTACGTTCACTAAAAAATTGGGAACAGGAAAATATACCCTATACTATGCGTAAAAAACGCCAAGCTTTTTTGGCCAATAATGGAAGCCAAAAACCGGGAAAACAGTAGAGGGTATGAGGGGGCGGATTTCGACAGGCTAGGTCTGTCCCCTATTTTTTCCGCTAATGAGAAATTAGACTAGAGTAACTATCTTTTTGTATCTGTAAAATAAGTTCTGGAGACGGATAGGCATCTGCTGGCATACCTTTATATTTCTGGTATTCACGTATCGCATTACGTGAGTTTAATCCCACCATACCATCTATCTTATCCTCATAAAAACCTAGTTTTTTTAAATTACGTTGTAATGATAATGCTTGTTTACGAGTTAAAGGTTTTTCCCCTTTAGGAGCTTTGCCAATCAATGTTCTTCCACCAATTAATCGGTCAGACAAATGCCCAATAGTCAACGCATAATTCGTAGACCTATTCCATTTCCTGATAACTCGAAAATTATGAAACACAAGGAATGCTGGTCCTCTTATGCCGGAAGGAAGAATAATAGAACCTTTCATTTCATGATTTATAGGCAATTGTTGTCCATTTGCTTTTTTAACACCCAAACCATGCCATGTTCTCAAGAACTTTTCTTCTGCTAAACGAGCCTGATATGGCTCAAATGTCTATATCCTCACCGATGATCCGTACAACACTGATTTGCGTTTGCACCTATTGCGCCCTTCACTCCAAAATGGTCAGCCCATCCGTACCGCCGTTGAGGATGCGCTACCAAAATCCTTTCCGCAGCAACCGCCTGCATTATGGATACTCACACCCGAACAACGCTTATTAAATAAAAACCTGCAAATTCCATTTAATAACCCACGCAGAGGCATTAAATTGCTACGGGATAATTTAAACAAATTAGCCCGTGTTCGTGAACTGAAAATGCTCCAAAGTCCTGGCAATAAGACTTTACCTATTGCAGTACAAACCACCGTGCTGAGTCCCGTTAAATCTTGTTCGCAAAAAGCAAATTGTGTGCGCTTACCTTATGGTTTAGGATGGCATCGCAAAACGGGCTCGTATAGTTTACTAGCAATTGAGGGGCGCAGTTTGAGTCAAAACGATATTCTTACTTTTAGCTTACATAATGAATCCAAAAAGAATTATTATTGTTATCTTATTAATATCGGTGTTGATGGCGCGATTTCTGCCATTTTTCCCAATCCAGAAGAACGGATAGAATATGCTCGTGTTAGGGCGGGGGAAAAACGGGAATTGACTATTAAAGAAGGTGTCTTGATGACGGATCAAGTTGGGGAAGAAACCATCAAGCTGATTACGAGCACTCAACCAATTGATGTGTCATTATTAGAACAATCAAAGTTTAAACGGCGCGGTGGTATGAAGGGATTGAATCCTTTAGAACGACTATTAGTTCATGCAGTGCATGGGAGACGGGGTGACAGATCAAAGCGGAACGATAATTGGGCGACGGGGTAGGTGAGTTTTGAGGTAAAATAATCGTAATGACTCCCCCCTAGCAATAAAAAAGGGGTCAGGCTCGATTTAATTTTTAATCTTGGATTTTTATACAAATTGTAATGTTAAAAAAACAATTCGACCCTGGCCCCTTTAATTATTACACCCTACGCTCGCTATATTTTGTATTTTAGTCAAGCGGGAACCGCTATATACTCTTTTCTGATCTCAACATATTCATCATAACTGATGCTGGTGAATTTAGGTGGGTTGAATGTTATATCACCACAAAAATAAGTAATTGCTTCTTTTAGTACTTCCTGCGAAATTGACAAATCTATTCTCTTTATATACTGTTTTGAATTCAATTCCACAGTGTGTCCATAAAGTCCAGGTGATGGGTTTGTTTCTAATATAAATATATCATTTTCAGTGGCAATAATATCAATTCCAACTAATCTCAGCCCTACTGTATTGGAGGCATCCACACAAATCTCAACTATATCTTTATTTAAATCACACGGTAAAACACGCTCCCATGTCGCACCTCTACAAATATTTACTACACCAGTAATCTGAATCTGATCCCCCTTTCTTGGGACATTATCTATTGTGATATTATGAGACCTTAAAGTATTTTCAATATCAGCATCATAAGACATTATATTTTTGTAATTATCTGCAACCATATCAAGCCAATTGTTCAGCAATGTTCCAACAGTACATATACCATCACCAACAAGCTTTGGCGGGTGAGTTTTATAAGCCGAAATTACTTTATTATTTAGCAAAAGAACTCGGAATGTTTGTCCCAAAATATAGGGTTCTACAAAGAAATATTCCTCTCTATTTTTTGATAAAATATGAAGCATCTGTTCTAAATTAATATTAGTTAGAACTGAAATACCTTTCATTCCATCAATTGGCTTAATCACCCACTTATCAATATTTTTATATTTTAGTTGACTACTTGTGTTTGCATCTACCAAATACCAAGGAATTACTGGAATACTTCTTTTTGCCAACACAGATCGTGCAAATAGCTTGTTGTCAATTTGAGCTATAAGTCTTGGGTTATCAAAAGGTAATCTTATGCTATAAGTAGAAAAGCAAATATTATTATAGGCATGATTTAACCACCTATCATGGTTTGAAATATAACCACATTTACCACCCAGTGAATGCATGGTTAACATCATTATTTCATCCGTATTATTACCAAGCAACATATAACCACTTTTCCTATTTTAATATGGAAAGAATTCTTCTTTGTAAGCTCTTATAACTCGACCATACTTTATAATTTGTGATTTATTGACATCAAAAAATTGCCTCATTAGTAAATAAAAAGGGTCATGTCCAAACTCTGCACGTATAGCTTCAGAAGCAGCGAACCGTGGATTAATTTCAAAGATATACGGCTTTCCATCTTTCATTCTAAACTGGTAATTAAGGCAATATCTGCCCTTGATATTTTTGGCAATATTAAGAACTAGAGTCTCTATAGATTGACATTTTTCATCATACTCGGCGTCCACAGTAACCTTTTTTACACTTAACCGTCGTGCAGCACAGATACTAAATGGGTTATGATTTGTGTCATATAGTACAGAACATGAATATTCCTCTTGTTGATCCTCTAAATATTCTTGCCAGATATATGGCGAATATTTCGTGTTTTTTTCATTTAGCCATTTCATAAAATCATTTTTAGATCTTATTAATGATATACCGTTTGAGCCGTAACCATAGCGAGGTTTAATAATGCATGGCAATCTCATATTAATAAAATCACTTTCTGAATCTTGCAGCGTTCCAGATACTGGCGAGCATTCTTCTATGCTATTTAATCGAACGCTAGTTCCATATTTATCATAAAAGACATCAATCAATTCCTCGCTTTCAACAAACACAGTAATCCCTTTACTTTTAAACTTATCTAAATTCTTGGCATATGCCTTAAGCTCAAATATTGAACAAGGAACTATAAGATCAATATTGTTATTTACAGCATATTCGAGAATAAATTCAATAAATTCATTCTCTGTAGATTTTTTTGTGAAATAATAATCTGGTGTGATCAAATAATCAGATGCATAATTTTTTGCTGGAAAATAGTCACTCGTGTTAGCAACAACCACTTTACCAACACCACGATATTGACTTATTAGCTTTGCCGCCCCCAGTCCGATAACTGAACCACTACCACTAATTAATATGTTAGGAGTTGTTTTCATTTCCTGCCTCTTTAGCTAATTTTCTAAATGCGGCATCCAAATCGCTAATGAGATCATCAGGGTCTTCTAAACCTATTGAGAGTCTAATTACATATTCATTTAGACTAATAGTAAGTTTTTCTTCTGATGTCATTGATAGATGGCTACCATAGAATGGATTGGCAACAGCAGAAGCAACACTTGCCATTGATGTTCCTTGATCAAACAATTCTAAAGCGTCCATAAACACCTTAACGTCATCATATCTTTCAACATTTAATTCAAAGAAAAGTAAACACCCATATGCTTTAAGCTGCACGCCATCAATAGTTGGGAAATAGATATTTGATACCAAATTCTGTTTTTTTAGAAAGTCAATAATATACTTCGTTGATTCTTCATGCCTATTTAAGCGAATTTCTAGTGTTTGTAAACTCCGCCTAGTAAGCCAAGCACTAAAAGCATCAGGTACAGCACCATGATAGAAACGATATTGCTTTATTACTTGATACAGTTCAGCATTATTTGTCGTAACCGCTCCAATTAATACATCGCTATGTCCTGAAAAGAATTTAGAACCACTATATAGAGCTATATCCGCCCCAAAATCAAGGGGCTTCTGCTTCATAGATGTTGCCCATGTATTGTCAACAACAATCAACCCATTTGGGTTAATTCGTTTCAAGGTATCAGTTATTAACTTTATGTCTATAGTTTTCAAAAAAGGATTTGTTGGTGTTTCAAAAAATACCATTGTTGTTTTTTTAGATATTTTGGCTATTGCTTTTTTATGGTTAGTAATGTCATCAAAAACTATCGTAATTCCCATTTTGTTGCAGTAGTCATTCAAAAAACGGTAGGTGCAACCATAAATTAGCGAGCAGACAAGAATCTCATTGCCTGGCACCAGTAAATGTATTACTGACGCAATAGCTGCCATGCCAGAACTTAATGTAACTGAAAATTCAGCATTGTCTAATTTTGCCAAAACACTTTCCAACTCCTCAAAGTTTGGATTAGTATTTCTGCTGTAAAAATTAGGATCACCGCTACGAAATGCACTAGCTTGAAATATTGGCGTTGAAATAGGATTGGATTTTGAAAAATCTATTTTTTCTCTAACTGCTATCGTACTATCTTTCATGAGATTCCCTCTGTTTTATTAGTATTTCTCCTAGCCTCATAGGAAGAACCTATTTCTAAATTATTGACCGGGAAATGTGCTCTATCTAGTAGTCCTAACTCATTAAGACAATCACGTTGTTTTGCATAATAATCAATCTCAATATAAGTATCTTTTTTCGCCGATTTAGAACCCATTACTCGCATTAATCCGTATTGCTCACCAACAAAATACTTCTGCTGGTGTCCGCTGGGATAATGCGTGATAACTATTAGCATTTCCTCACAGTCTTCATTACATTCTAAATGCAATGCATTAATATCTTTTTTCCAGAGAAATCGGATATTACGCTTCTGATTGTTCTCCATTAGATTACTAATAACTTTTTGATTGTCGCGCCAATTAATCCCGTTGTTTTGACTAGTATCATCAAATACTATGGGAGGCTTGTCACCGCATTTTAAACATGTACCATCTTTACTCATCCCTTTAGAATTTATATCCATACCAAATCTTGTGATTAAAGTATTATTACAGGACGAGCAATATGTGTCACTCACACCTTCTTCATATAAATTTCCGATATATACATGTTTTATACCTTCAGAAATAGCTATTTCCTTAGCTTGATACAAGACTTTTGGACTAGTACGTTTAACATGCATATATTTATAATTTGGATGAAAACGGACATAATGTAATGGTATATCCGTACCAAGATTATCTACAATCCATCTTGCAGTATTGCGAGATTCTTCATCTGTATCATTTAAATCGGTAACAACTAGTTGGCTAATTTCTAAGTGAATGTCATGCTTTGCAATTGTCTTTATTGCTTTAAGTATTGGTTCTAATTCTGCCTTCGTTATTTTTTTATAAAACTGTTCATCTAATGATTTTAAGGAAATACTAAATATATCGATAACTTCACATAATTCCTCCGCTGCTTGCTCAGTGATATAAAAAGCTGATTTATATAAATTCTTTAATCCATGTTGCTTCGCTAATTTTGCTGTATCCATTACAAATTCATGCCAAACAACAGGATCATTGTATGTCCATGATATTATTTTAATACCACGTTTAATGGCAGTATCTACTATTTGTTCAGGGGTGTATTCGGTAACATTTCGAATATCTAGCTTTCTGACTTGTGACGTTTCCCAATTTTGACAAAAATCACAATTCATCATGCAACCGATGTTCCCCAAACTTAATATTTTTGCGCCAGGCTTGTAATGGTATACAGCCTCTGTTTCAATGACTTCTTCTGTCATGCTAACAGATCGACCGTAATTCACTGTCATGAGTTTACCTCCATGATTCATCCTGACACCACAGAAACCCTTTTGACCTTCTTTCATAACACAATGTCTTGGTGTTAAATCACAGACAATCTTATTATCATCCCTACGGTGCCACAATTTTCCTTCTTTTCCATTTTGTGGTTCTAGTGTAATCATGTGCTTATGTATCCTCTTATAAGTAGTAAGCCAAAAGTATTTTAACATTATTTAAATATACGTAATAGAATATTCATTAGAGCCAATATTTGCTAAAATATGAAATAAATTTGATTTGAGAGAGTTAAAGATTGAAAAGCTAAAAAAGGTATCCAATCATATTTAATTTTTCGCAAAAAAAATCTCAATCAGATTTAAATCAGGGGAGTAGGAAGAAATAAATTTAACATAAAGATTAGATTGCTCCCACCGTTCTATCGATTCTAAAAACAAATGACTATAGCCAATTTCATATGACTTCATACTATTTTGAAAAATAGAATTATATAGTTTTCAAACAATTAAGTAATAATCTAAATACGAAGTCATGTGAAATTGACTATAGTATGTGTTGGTGCATGATCAATTAAAACATAAGTGGCCTTATCAATCGTTTTGACAAATTCATCGAAACAGGCGACAACCATCTCAGAATTGAACGATTGTTCAAAAACATAAGATTCAAATTGACAATCCTGATTAATGAATCCTAATACGTTTAGATTTTGGCTATGGGCACTGGGCACCTGAATTGGTTGACCTATCTTCTTGCCAAGGAATAATTGGGGGCAGAGTAACATTAATTACGATTGTTTCTTCTGATATGAAGCAATACCCCAATTAAAACGAGCATTCTTTACGCTTGAAACCTGGGTTTCAAGTGCTTGTGCTAATGGACCGGGACCAGAGATACAAAAAAAATTATCAGTGGCGGAAGTCAATCATTAATCGCCAAAAATGACTTTCATGATTTGGGCATGAATATTACCACGTTTTGAAAAAAAGGTCAAGCATTTTATGAAAAAATTTTCTAGGTCAAAAGAAATATTTCTTAAAATTCTACAATTTTAAAGGTTTCAGCCAATATAAAAATATTTTTATCGGCTCTTATGTTTAATTAGGAATTAATAATTGCTAATTGGATTAGAAATTAACCTGCCCTACTGATGCTATATCCTTTTTTCGGGTTCCCACGCGCCAGCGTCAATGCCATTGACCCTATGCTAACCCAACCTACCTGGTACAAACAGTTCAACTCTTTATTCGCATTCTATGTTATCATATACGATTTAGGGCTGGAAAAATTGTAATGTGAAAAATTAAAGGGACCAGGGTCGAATTGTTTTTTAAACATTACAATTTGTATAAAAATCCAAGATTAAAAATTAAATTGAACCTGGCCCCTTTTTTAATGTATGAACCTATCCCACTATTCGTTTTCGCAGCTCAGAAATCCGATTTTTTCAAAAAATCGGATTTCTTAAACATCGTTTTTTAGTCAAAACGATTTTTCTTCAGGGTTCTGCATTTTTGAATAGTGGGATAGGTTCATTTATTCTGAAACGAAGTAACGAAGGAGTTGGTTGCAAACCTGTGCCAGCAAAGAATATTGAACTAACTCCACTGCTATTATCTAAATGGTGGGTTTCACTATCGTTCTACCCACCTACATTTCTTTGCTCCGCGTTGCGAAAGTCATTCACAAATGGAAGAATAATTGGGGTCAGAGTAAAATTAATATGAAACAATAATGCTTGTAAAAAATTAATGTTACTCTGACCCCAATTATTTAATTATTTTTGTATGGAGTTTAAATTCCCAAACGAAATGCCAATATTATGTAGGGGCGAACCTTTGTTATCGCCCAGTGGTAAAATAGCAAAGGGCAAACACTTAGGTTTGCCCATACGAAAAGATTGAAAACCTATCAGAACCTGAATGGATTACAATTAATTTTATTCGTAATTCGCAAATACCGAATATGATACTCAAACCTCAAGATGTTGTTATATTGCTCAAGTTAATTAGTTTAAAATCGCAAGCATGGACGTATGCAGAGTTGGCTAATGTACTATTTATGAGTGCTTCTGAGGTGCATGGTGGTTTAAAGCGTGCCGCTCATGCTAAACTCATTCATTTGAATACAGCCCATCCTTTGTACAAAAAACCAATTCGGAAGGCATTATTAGAATTTTTAGTACATGGCGTAAAATATGCCTATCCATCCGAGTTGGGTAAAATAACCAGGGGGATACCCACTGCTTATGCCGCACCCCCTTTGCAGCAACTGATTGTACAAAATAAAGAATATCCGCCTGTATGGTTCGATGCTGAAGGCGATATACAAGGTTATGAAGTCTCACCTTTATATAAGTCTGTACCACCTGCAGTAAAATTAGATAAGGGGTTTTATGAATTATTGGCATTGATTGATGCTATTCGTATAGGACGTGCGAGAGAAAAACAGCTTGCTATTCAAGAATTAACTAAAAGATTAACTTAGTTATGCTAAATACTGATAATGCTAATATTGCTTTAGTGAAAATAACGGCTAAAAAACTTGGTAATCTTTTGGATAAAGTTGTCTTTTTAGGTGGTGCTGTTACAAGCCTATTTATTACAGATAGGGCAACTTTTCAAATTCGTCCAACTCAAGACGTGGATGTTATTATTGAATTAGCATCGAGAATGGCTTATTATCAGTTGGAAAAGCAACTACTCAATTTAGGATTTAAACATGATCAAGCTAAAGATGCACCTTTTTGTCGTTGGATAGTTGATGGAATTAAAGTGGATGTTATGCCAACGTCCAGTGAAATTTTAGGTTTTAGTAATTGTTGGTATTCTGCCAGCGTAAAGACGGCACAATATGTTGAACTTGAAGAAAATTTGGTCATTAAATTAGTGACAGTGCCTTATTTTTTAGCGACAAAAATTGAGGCATTTGAAGGACGCGGACAGAATGATTATCTTGCCAGTCATGATTTAGAAGATATTGTGACTGTTATTGATGGTCGTCCGGAAATTATTGGAGAAGTACGAGCAGTAGATGGAGTGTTAAATTGTTATTTACGAGAAAAGTTTACTGATTTTTTACAAAATGAAAATTTTTTAGATGCCTTACCCGGACATTTACAAGATGAAAGACGTGTTAGTGTCTTTATAAAAAGGTTAAAGGAAATCATAAATTAAGTATGGGGTTTAAATTCCACACGTAAATGCCAATTATATGTAGAGGCGGAACCTTTGTTATCGCCCAGTGGTAAAATAGAAAAGGGCAAACTTAGGTTTGCCCCTACGATATGAAAACATTCCCGAGCTTTTTAAACCACAATTATGAAAATTGAATCCATTTCACTCAAAAATTTTAAAACATTTCAATCGGCTGAACTCAATAATATACCGCCAATGTGTGTTATCGTTGGTGCCAATGGCAGTGGTAAATCAACTTTATTTGATGTTTTTAGTTTTTTAAAAGACGCGATAACAGATAATATACAGAAGGCATTAAACAAACGAGGGGGGTTTAAAGAAGTCATCAGTCGTGGGCAAGAACACCAAGATATTGAATTTTGTATTCAATTTCAAATGCCTATTGCAGACATGCCAAGATTAGTCACTTATCAATTACAAATCACGCTAAAGGGTAAGCAACCGGTTATTAAACGAGAATTTCTTCGTTATGAAGTTGACAATTCTTCTTACTATTGTCTTGATTTTAAATATGGAAAAGGCTATGCTTTAAGCCATGAAGAAAGCTTTCATCCAAAATTAAAACAGGCAGAACACACTTTGGATTCAGCGGATATTTTAGCCCTTAAAGGTTTAGGGCAGTTTACGCGATTTGAAGCAGCCAATGCTTTGCGGAAATTTATCGAAAATGGACACCTTTTTGATTTTAATATTAATAAAGCGCGGCAAATACAAGTGAATGATGAATATGCGGAACAATTGTCATCGGCTGGCAATAACTTGTCTCTGGTCACTCAATTTCTCTATGAACACCACCCCAAGGTTTTTAAACATATCTTAACCAAACTTTCAACCTGTGTGCCTAGTCTCCAAAATGTGGTTGCCAAAACCACGGAAGAAGGGCGTGTATTGCTCAAATTTCATGACAGTGCTTTTAAGGAGCCGTTTCTAGCTCGCTATGTTTCAGATGGCTCCCTCAAGATGTTTGCTTATCTGATTTTGTTAAGCGAGCCATCGCCACATTCCATTTTATGTGTCGAAGAACCAGAACATCATCTCTATCCAAAACTATTATATGAACTAGCCGAAGAATTTAGGTTGTATTCGCTACGGGGTGGGCAAGTATTCGTTTCTACACATTCCCCCGATTTTCTCAACGCAGTCGAATTAGATGAAATTTTTTGGTTAGTCAAAAAAGCGGGTTATACAACCATTCAACGAGCGAAAGAAGTTGAAGTTGTTTCAAACCTGGTTAAAGGAGGCGACAAACCCGGCTGGCTTTGGAAAAAAGGGTTCTTCAGGGGTGTTGATCCAATATGAAAGCATTAGTATTTTTGGTTGAAGAACTCTCAATGGAAGTGGTACTCAACGAACTTGTGCCTCGCATATTAGAAGAAGAAGGACTTTTCAATGAATTTTACCATCAAGTCATTTTTCACGAAGGCAAAAGTGATTTGATTCATTCCATTAAGGGAACCTTACAACACTGGGGAGTACCGCATTCTTACTTTATCATATTACATGACAAAGATTCTGCTGATTGTATTGTTCTTAAACAAAAAATAGCGGCTTTATGTCAGGAAGCTGGACACCCAAATACACTGATTCGCATTCCCTGTCATGAGCTTGAATCTTGGTTTTTGGGTGATTTAGTCGCAATTGATAAAGTTTATGGAACTCATTTACAGAACATGCAAGCTAAAAGAAAATTTCGTGATCCTGATAAATTAGGCAATCCCAAAGAGGAATTGAAAAAATATATTCCTCATAGCGAGTTAATTGAATTTTCTTTGTTTCCAATGTCCTCGTTGGGAATACATTCCATGACGCTTCTGCATCATTCATTTACCAAAGATTTTGAACAAGATTAAACGGATTTTTAAGATTGGCAAGCCAGGTAGGATGGGCAAACGTGTTTTTGTGTGCATTGGCATTCATTTCCTATCAGATGTTTTTTGTGAATTCTTTTCGGTTTTAAGGAAATGCCGTTGCACCAAAAACACACTTCGCCTAGCTAGCTAAAAGTTTAAGTTATGCCTGTGTGCAGTATATGTTGTACTTTTATTGGAGATTTGGAATGATGATTAAACCATTATGTATTATTATTTCCTTGTGTTTTTACCAATTCGCTTGGGCAGATAAGCCAATTATGGCTGATTCAGAAACCAGCATAACAGATATTATTCAAGCTCTGCAAAAGCAAAAAATGCGGGGTTATCGTGATATAGACGGTATTGTAGAAGATGAACCGCCTAAAATCGCTGCCCTGATTCATTTTGAAATTGATTCAGCTATTATTTTGGAAGAATCTAAGCCATTATTAAATAAATTTGGACAAGCCCTGCGAAGTGATGAACTGGCACATTCTATTTTAATGATTGCTGGACACACCGATAACACAGGTGTCCAGATTCATAACTTAGCCCTTTCTTATCGTCGGGCTGAATCGGTGAAAAATTACCTGATGGAAAGCTATGGACTGACTGAACTGCGTCTTATTATGAGGGCTTATGGAGAAGAACAGCCGATTGATAGCAATGAGACTGTGCCAGGGCGTGCCATCAATCGGCGAGTTGAATTTATTCGGATTGATTAAATTTTTTTGATCGTTCCCAATAAAAAATCCGTTAGTTTCGATAATCCGTTGTACTCAATAAGAATAGTCGTTATGATAGTGGGCAATAGACATTGCACTATAGATGTTCAGATAAATATTTTGGCTTTAAGACCTGCCATGTTTTGAAAACCTGGCAGGTCTGATAACTTTTATTTTCCTGAAAAACTATACATCCTATTTAATAATAGCCAGGTAGCAGATCAATTTCAGAGATTGAGTCAAGTCTCAATCCCTATAGTTATTAATAAGGTACTGAGATACTGTGTAGCTACTCATGTCGGTTTGCGAAAACGTACCACAAGCTGTAATATCAAGGACAAAAGAGCTGGCATAAAGGTTAGAGTAACCAAGGTTGAGAACAATAGTCCAAACAAAACGATAGCACCTAAACCGCGATAAAGTTCTGTGCCG
>Ga0190283_1001034_pt1 | contig 13330 bp, 14 predicted proteins | sample 48691801_MG_FD_161669 | JGI IMG/M metagenome (GOLD analysis project Ga0190283, IMG submission 161669) | Hydrothermal vent microbial mat bacterial communities from Southern Trench, Guaymas Basin, Mexico - 4869-18-0-1_MG | ecosystem: Environmental > Aquatic > Marine > Hydrothermal vents >...
AAGGTCAGGGGTATCAAGAAACATCGGATGGCCCTTCTTTCCGGTCGCAGGCAGACTGAAGAAGTCTTGAAGGAATTCCCTGACAGATGCACAGGCGTGGTCTTTTCCGAAGACCAATCGCTACCTTCTGCGGCAGAAACCGGCGATATCCAATGTTATCGTCTCAGCCGGGAGCTTTTTCGCCAACTCGATCTCTTTGGCACAGACCACCCTGTTTTGATCGTCAGGTTCGGGATTTTTCCACCATTTGTTGACGAAGAAGGCCCTCCTGGCTGCACGCTTTGCATCCCATTTCAAGACCCGGCCAATGTGGGATCGGTGATCAGGGTGGCCGCGGGATTAGGTGTATCAAGGGTAGTCCTCCTGCAAGAGGCAGCCCATCCCTTCCACCCTAAATCGGTCCGGGTCGCAGGGAGCAATATCTTCAGAGTGCCCATACTTGAAGGCCCCCCGTTAAAACAACTTGCAACAGCCGGGGCGCCGCTGATTACGCTCTCGCCAAGGGGAGAAGACATCGCTGGATACCAATTTCCCGCAAACTTTTGTCTAATTCCAGGACTTGAAGGCCCCGGGATACCAAAATGCTTGGAACGGGCCACCGCACTCGCCATCCCCATGAAAAATGGAGTGGAATCCCTCAATGCGGCCATGGCAACAGGGATAGTGCTTTATCTGTGGCAGAGAGGATTGGACCACGAATTGAATGTTGAATTTAGGAGATCAAGAAGATGAAAGACGAAAAAAGAATGCTCGCACTCATATTGGAAAAAGACGAGACAGTAGTGGCGTCAATCGACAATACCCTGCAAAGCAGGTCATATTCAGTAACAGCCCTATCCAAACAAGAGGAGGCCCTCAATCTCTTGCAGGAGAGGGTTTTTCAATTGGCCGTTGTAGGCAACACTGAAGATGGCGCTTCTGTTTTTGAGATTATGAAAGAAATCGTGGCAGTATCCCCGATGACCTCTATGATACTGGTCACAAATCTTTCGGAAGAGGAAGTTGATGAAAAGGCAGAAGGCTACGGAATTTTAGGACATATAGGGAGGACCGTTCCGTCAGGAGACCTTGTTCAACTCCTTGACAGTCTTGAAAAAATCCTCGGAGCTCTTTAACCGGGAGCGTCTCTTTGTTCTTGCCCAAAAACATTGAAACCCCGCAAACATCCCCACATAAAATAAACAATCGGCACGAGAAGAGGAAAAACCTACAAATCTCGTGCCGCTTTCTGTCCTTGCGGACCATCCTAACCCTAACGTTGCATAAAATTTGAGTTCAAAACGCTTTAGATTAGGTCAGCAAGGGACGATGGGCCGTTTTCAAGGATAAAAGCGTATTGAACATACGGTGAAGTCTTGAAAATGAACCAGCGTTTCTTGATGGCCTGATATAGAGCGAGCGTAGCGTTTTTGGCCCGAAGATTTATTCAACGTTAGGGTATATACTACTCTTCAGGATTAACCTGGGGGTTGTACTCGCTTTTCAGCTTGCTGACCTCGACTTCTTCAGATATCCCCCACCAACCCTGTTCCGCGGATTTCTCCCCGGTCTCGATTGTTGGACTCTTATAACCGAACCAACTGTATCCGAGATGCGCCCAGTTCTTATACATGGTACTATGCTCCCAGTACCCGGACTCCTTAGCTGCAGCGCCACAACCGGCCAAAAAGAGCCCAATTAAAAGCAATACGCCTATTTTTTTCATCTTTTCTATCTCCTTAATCCCTAAAATTTAAAAGTTACGGCTAAACCCGCCGGCCCCTTCTTCGAAGTGAGAAGGTGAAGGTCAAGCCGGTCTCTAAACCCTTTTCGAAAATCATCCCTCACCTTCCTGTTCCACTTGTGGGTCACATTCACAGCGCTGTAGATATTTCCTGTATACCATCCTACTTCAAAAAACGCCAGGATGCCACCTAAAACGTTGTGGTCCTGATGAAACGATTCTATCGTAGCCCAAATAAAAAGGCCATTCAAGAGAAACGCGACGATGGCGTCTTTGTACCGTGACACATAAGCGTGTCCCAGACCGGGGAGAATGCCCGCCATGACACCGGCATATACAGGGTCTTTGTATGGGAGCAGTTCCCCTTTGACGCTTTCTGCTGAAAGATATTTAGCGCTGTCATAAAGAAGGCTCGCCCTCTCCACCTTTTTGAAATCTTTAGATGCCTCCCGCCATTTGTTCTCCTGCATCCTGGTCCATCCAAGCCGGTAACGGGCTGCGTTTTTTAACTGCCGGGAGGGATATCGCTCCAATACCTGCCCAAAGTAGTATGTCGCCTCGTCTGATGCTCCCTGCTCATAGTAGGACTCACCGATTAAGAAGAGCGCCTTTCCGGCAAAAGGACTGTTTGGGTCATCCCCGACAGTCCGCAAAAAAACCTTCCTCGCGTTTTTATATCGGCCATCCTTGAGATAACAGATGCCGATCAAATGACGAGCCAGAGAGACTCGCCTCTCTTTAGGGAAAAAATATATAAATCGATCAAACTCACTGATTGCCCGGCCATATTCACCCTTCTCCATATAGGATTGCGCGAAATCAAACTGCTCATCACTATCGATTATTAGTTGCCCAGAAAGAGCAGAAGATACACACACTAAAAGGATGCCCAAGCCTGCGATCACGCAAGACAAGACCTTAATTCTAATCTTGCCCATCTTTAGAATACCACCAAAAATCATTATTTTCAACCGGATCAAGGATCTTGAGTCGTCCATTACGCCTCACAACGGGAGAAACAGACCCTTCGTCTCCTTCGTGGATCAGACGATCAACGGTCATGGCCCACCCCACAAAAAAACCGTGCTTCTTAAATGCCTGTACACTGTAGGAAGAGCAGGATGGATCGCTCGGGCACCTGTCCCCATCCACTGCTGAGATGTGCTTCCAGACAGATGAAACAAACCAGGCGCCTATGTTAATGTCAGATTCATTCCTGTTGGCCGAACTATCCGTTTTGATCTCAGCTATTCCGGGTCCGGAGTTCTCACCGCACAAACCGTGGTTGAAATTCGGAAAACTGCTGAATAGGGCAAGAAAGAGAATAACCTTGCCTAACAGGGATAAGAAGGTGGATCGAAAATTGAATACAAACTGCGTTAACGATCTCTCGAATAGGCACATAAGTTAATTGATACGGGAATCCCAGTTTTTAGACAACTGAGCGTTTTTTGCGAATTGTCCATTATGCAAAAACCAGACCTAACTCGGCTGGTTGCGAGCCGCCTTTATTTGACACTAACGAACTGCCGCAAATAAGTCAAGATGTTCACAATAACTTATTAACTTACGCTTATTTCTTGACGTTATACGATTTTCCCTATATTCTCTCTTTTGATCTGATTAGAATTTGGAAATTTGTGTAACCTGGGGAAGTCTGAAGGCGGAGTTTATCACTCAACAATTCGACCACTTAACAAGGTCGGTAATTACAAGGAGAAACTAAATGGCCTGGGACTGGGATAAACTGCAACAACAGAAAAAAAGGGGGTCAGGCGGCGCCCCTGGCGCCCCTCCCTCCATGGAGGAGGTCTTTGAAAAGATCAAGGGTGTAAGGAAGAAATTTCCCGGCGGGACGTGGCTCATTATTATCGTGGTTATCCTCCTTTTCTTTGGCTCAAGCTGTTTTTATACAGTGGCGGTTGATGAGGTGGGGGTTATCCAGAGATTTGGGAAATACGTAAGGACCACACAACCGGGGTTGAATTTCAAGCTGCCGAGAGGAATAGAAAAGGTAACCAAGGTAAAGATCAAATATGTGTTTAAGGAGGAATTCGGGTTCCGGACCCTCAAGGCCGGTGTGCGAACACGGTATGCATCAAGCTCCTCATACGTAAACGAGTCCCTTATGTTAACCGGGGACCTCAACGTGGCCCTTGTACCCTGGATTGTGCAATACCGGATAAAAAACCCTTTCAATTATCTGTTTAAGGTTCGTAACGTCAGGGCCACTTTCAGGGATCTGGCTGAGTCCAGCATGCGTTTGGTCGTAGGGGACAGCAGTGTCAATGAGGTCATAAGCAAGCGTGAAGAACTTGCTATCAAGGCCAAGGGCCTGCTGCAAAAAGTCTTGGATGAGGCCCAAACCGGCATTAAAGTTGTTGCAGTGGAGATGAAAAAGACCAATGTACCTGAGCCGGTTCAGCCCTCCTTTAATGAAGTTAACCAGGCGGTTCAGGAGAAGGAGAGGATGATCTATCAGGCCAAGGAGGCATATAATAAGGTTATTCCCGCAGCCAAGGGAAACGCGGAAAAGACCATTAAGGCCGCAGAGGGGTATGCCATGGACCGTGTTAATCGGGCAAAGGGTGATGCAGCAAGATTCCTTGACCAGTACAACGCCTATGCAAAGGCCGAGAATGTCACCCGCAGGCGTCTGTATTTAGAGGCTATGGAAAAGATCTTACCAAAGCTTGGAAACAAATATATAGTAGACGCTGAACAGAAAAATCTTCTCCCATTGCTCACCCTCGGGAACCCAGAAGGAGGGAAAAAATGAAATTAAAACTCCTGCTCATTCCGGCAATTATAATACTGATCGCTATTTTCTCAGGGGCCTATATAATAGAGGAAACCGAGCAAGTGATAATTACCCAGTTCGGTAAGGCGATTGGAAAGCCAAAAAAAGATCCGGGCCTCTATTTTAAGATCCCGGTTGTCCAGCAGGCCAACTTTTTCCCCAAGAACCTGCTTGAATGGGATGGGGATCCAGGTCAGGTCCCCACCTTGGACAAAACCTATATCTATGTGGACACATTTGCGCGATGGAAGATAGTAAACCCCTTGAAGTTCTTCCAGACGGTCAACAACGTGATGGGGGCCCAGGCCCGCTTGGATGATATCATTGACCCTGCGGTCAGAAACTTCATCACCTCTTATCCCCTCATAGAAACGGTCAGGAATACCAACCGGGAATTGGATATAGATGAGGCGGCAGGCGCAGGCCATGCCGACGAAGAGAGACCCTTAGGCGAGGTCAAAACGGGAAGAGAAAAGATCACCCAGGGGATCATGGCGCAGGCCCAGCCCAAGTTAGTGGCTTTCGGCATAGAGTTGGTGGATGTGCAGATAAAGCGGCTAAACTATGTGGAGCAGGTACGCAAGTCGGTTTACGGGAGGATGATTGCCGAAAGAAAGCAGATTGCCCAGAAATTCCGCTCAGAAGGGGAGGGCGAGGCCCGTATAATCGAGGGCAACCGGGAAAAGGAGCTGAAGAGAATCACCTCCGAGGCATATAAGATTGCTCAGGAGAAAATGGGTAAGGCCGATGCCGAATCTACCATGATCTATGCCCAGGCCTATAATCAGGGCCCCGAATTTTACTCCTTTGTAAAATCGTTGGATGTCTATCAAAAAACCATGGATAAGGAAAGCTCGCTTCTCCTTTCAACCGATTCTGACTTCCTGCAATTCTTCAAGAGTTACAAGTAAATTGAAGTGACTAAAATGTCTAAAGTGAGCTAAAGTGCCTAAAGTTGCAAAGGAAAACAACAAAACAACTTAAAATCTTTGCGTCTTTGCGTCTTTGCGTGAGACCTTTTATCGGTCCCGGTCTATCCGGGTTGGGAGCCACAAAATGGTAAGAACAGAGATATCACTCTTCCTCAAAAATGTCCCCGGCGAACTTGGAAAACTAACAAGCATGTTAGCTGAAGCCGGGATCAACATCGATGCATTGACCATCCAGGATGCCTCTGAATATGTCCAGGCGCTCTTTAAGGCAAGAGGGAAATCCCTTAAAAGAATAGCGCCGGCAGCAAGCTACGGTTCCATGAAAAAGGATTCGGCCGATCATGCGCTGATCCGGCTTCTCGTTGAGGATACTGACAGGGCTATCGATTTCTTGTCCAAGTCAGGTTTCACATTCGATATCATGCCGGTCATTGCGTTAAAGATAGATAACAGACCTGGCAGTCTCGCTGAAATGGCAAAAAAATTCGGCGAGGAAGGGGTTAACATCAATTACGTATATGGATCGGCCTTGCCCGGAGACAGTAAGTCCCTATTCATATTCTGCCCCGAAGATATTGAACTCGCGGCCAAGATTTTCAAGGATTAGCCCACCGCACACTCTCTAAGATCAACAATCTTGAGCTGAATATTCTCAGATCCCTGCCATCTGTTCAATCCGGGGGTGAAAATTATATCCACCCTCTTCCCATTAAGGGGATGATGGTGGCCGAGGCCAAAACCGATTGCCTCCAAAGTCGTCTCACCCTGGCGTACCCTGAGTTTGAGATGACGTTCCCCCACAACACGTGATCCTGAGACATGGAGTGACCGTGCCCGGAAAACCGGCTCAGGGTTTTTCTCGCCAAAAGGGGAGAGGGCCGTTATTTGACCGATCATTTCATGGCCTATCTCTTTAAGATGAAGATCGGAATCCACCTCAATGGTGGGAACAAGATCTTCGTCAGTCATCTCGTTTTCGGCAAGCCCTTCCAGATCACGTTTGAGGATCTCAAGGTTCTCTTCATCTAACCTGAAACCTGCTGCGTAGGCATGTCCGCCGAACTTGTGAAAAAGCGGCCTGAGGCGACTCAAGGCCTGATAAAGATTGAAACCGTCGATGCTCCTCCCCGATCCGGTGGCAATCCCATCCTTGACGCCAATAACCAATGAGGGCCGATGATATCTTTCAACAAGCCTTGATGCAACGATGCCGAGAACCCCCTGATGCCAGTTTTCTCCCCACAAAAGAAGGGTTCTGCGATCGGCAATCCGCCCCTCGCTCCTGATCATATCCTCTATCCGATCGAGTATACTCTGCTCCAGTCTCTGACGCCGGCCGTTTTCAACATTAACCTTCAAGGCGAGCTCTTTGGCCTCCTGATCTTCGGTAACGGTCAGGATTCGTAGCCCGGCATCGGAATCACCCAGCCTCCCCGGGGCGTTAAGACGGGGGGCAAGCCTGAACGCCAGATCATCAGAAGATATTTCTGAACTCTTAACACTCGCCACATCCATCATGGCCCTTATCCCGGGCCATCTCGAGTCAGCCATGCGTCTTATACCACCCCTAACAAGCATCCTGTTCTGACCTAACAGCGGCACCCTGTCCGCAATGGTTCCCAAGGCAACCAGATCAAGATATTCCCTTAGATCAGGCTCGGGTCGGCCCTTGAACCAACCCTGGTCCCTCAAGACAGCCCTGATTGCAACTGCCAGGAAAAAGGCCAGACCCACTCCTGCAAGATCTTTGAAGGGAAAGGGGCAGTCAGGTTGGTGAGGGTTGATTACCGGACAGTTGAGCCGGGACTCCCCTGACATCTGGTGATGATCAGAAACAACCACCTCCAACCCCAGGCCCTTTGCCAGATCGATCTCTCTTGCACCGGAGATGCCGCAGTCCACTGTAATGATGAGTCCTGTCCCGTTTCTGCTGATCTGCTCAATGGCCTCACTGTTAAGGCCATAACCCTCTTCCAACCGGTTGGGCACGTAAGATGTGACAGGTATGCCGAGATCCGAAAAGAAATGCAACAGCACGGCTGTGGCAGTGAGGCCGTCCGCATCGTAATCTCCATATATGGTGATTTTGTCACGGGTCTGCATGGCAGCAAGGATGGTTTTTACCGAACTGTCCATCCCCTTCATGAGCATCGGATCAGCCATTTGGGATAAGCGGGGTGAGAGGAAAGATTGCGCAACTGTGCTCTCCGTAATGCCACGGTTGATTAGCAGTTGCGCCTGTAAGGGGGTAATACCTGCCTTGCGGGCAAGTTGAGAAGCGGCAGGGGATGCGGGTTTTAGTTTCCAGACCTTATTAGGAGACACGGCAAGGTTCACAGATTAAGGGTTTCCAGGAGCCTTTCTATGGCTTTCACATCTTCGGGCACATCGACTTCGATAGAGTCATGAATGGTCTCGGAGACCTTGATCCTATATCCATGTTCCAGGGCTCTCAACTGTTCAAGCTTTTCCAAGTTTTCGAGCGTTCCTTCATCAAGAGAGGTGAACCGCGTCAGGAAATCCATACGGAAGCAGTACAACCCAAGATGTTTGTAATAGACCTCATCGGGCCTTACATCGCGGCAAAAAGGGATGGAACAGCGGGAAAAATATATTGCAAAGCCCTCTCTGTCTGTAACGACCTTAACATGATTGGGATTTTGAATATCCCTCTTATCCCTGATCTTATATTTCAACGTGCTCATCGGTATCGCCCTGTCATCTATCAGTGGTTTGACCATATCGGTAACGACTGATGGATGAAATGACGGCTGATCACCCTGGATATTCACAACGAGGTCATCATCTTGAAGTCCCATCTTCAGGGCTGCTTCACCGATGCGGTCCGTGCCGGAACGATGTGTTTTCGCAGTAATCACAGCCTTGCCGCCGAATTGATTAACGCAGTCTGCGATCCGGTCATCGTCCGTTGCAACATAGACTGCTGAAAGCTCATGGCATGAAAGAGCGCATTCATAGGTATGTTGAATCATCGGTTTGCCGGAGATCAACGCCAAGGGTTTCCCGGGAAAACGACTTGAATCGTATCGTGCCGGTATAAAAGCAAATATTTTCATCTACACCCTAATCATCAATCCAAAAGCTTGCACAGGCAGAATCAGACTCCCATGCAGTGACCTTGCTTACCTTGACCCCTTGGATTTTCAGGTTACGTGAGATTGATTCAAAGATATGGCGGGCAATATTCTCTGAGGATGGTTCGGTATTCTCGAAGGACGCCAATTCATTCAAAAATTTGTGGTCCAGTTCATCTATTACCCTTTTTGTCTCGCCTTTTACCACCCTGAAATCGATCAGCAGACCGTCGTTTCCCAAGGTGTTGCCTTGCACGCACACCTCTATTTTCCAGTTATGCCCATGCAGGTTCTCACATCCGCCTCGAATCTCTCTTAATTGGTGTGCAGCGGCAAACTGAGAAGTTATTTTAAGTTCATACATACACTTCGCTCCTCACTCACCCTTCTCTTCCTTTTTTTCTTCATCCGTTTTCTCCACTTCCACTGCCGGGGCCTCTTCTTGATCCTCCACCGCAGCTGTTTCTTCTTTATCTTCTACCGCAGCCGCTTCTTCCTCGGTCTTCCCGCACTCGGTACATTTACCGTCAACTATGATCCCTGTGCAGGCCCCATCAGGACATAAGACCCGGTCGTCAAGATCAAAATCGTCATCATATTCAAGAAAATCCTCATCCCGGGCGATCTCTTCCAAACCTTCCTTCAAAGGGACCCCGCATGCCATACAATAATTCGCATCCTCAAAGACCATCTCCCCGCACTTTGGGCAGGGAGAACCCGGAATCTCTTTTTCACAATGTGGACATTTCATACCTAATAACCTCCTCTTTTCAAATGAGAGTTTCTCCCTCTAATCAGGGGAAACTGATCGACATAACTACTTTTGAGCTAAGGAGTATAGGGAAATTGGGGTTGAGTGTCAAACATTAATGAGGCTTGCTATAATCGAAGATCCCGCTGGGCGGGGAACCTATGAACCCTCATTTTTTTCTTTGCGAGCTTTGTTTATCCCGTAGCTCCGGAAGATGGTACTGGGGCGTGAGACCTTTTCGGTTCAGGTTTCTCCGGTTTAGTGTTATAGTATTTCTTATTTTGAGAGAAATATGAAGGTCAGGCGAACACAGTCATGAAAGGAGGGTCAATATGAGACATCGCAATTTTTTGCTTCAGTCCGTGTTTATCGCATTTCTGTTCAGTCTAATCATCCCCGCAGGGATCAATGCAGAGATCGAAGGATCGGCCGGGGGTCAGTTGAACCTTAGGAAGGTGGCTCTGTTTAAAAGCGGTGTGGGCTATTTTGAACTGCGTGGAAGTGTGGAGGCAGGGAAGGGGATTGAACTCCATTTTAAACGTGAACAGATGAATGACCTGCTAAAAAGCCTTACCATACTCAATTTGAGCGGGGGAGAGGTCGGTAGCATCATTTATGACAGCACAAAGACCGCAAAGCAGCAGTTGAGCGATTACGCCTTTGATCTCCGAAAGGGCGATGGCCTGCCGCAGGTGCTGGAGCAATTGCAGGGAAGCAAGATTGAACTTACAATCGGAAATGCTGCCATAACGGGGACCATAGTCGGTGTGGAAACGCGGGTCACCATGGAAAATAAGATAAAGATTCCACGTTTTTATCTGAGCATCATGGACAGCAATAATCAACTGCGTAGTTTCGACACCAATGAAATTAGCGGAGTAAAATTCCTTGATCAAAGACTTAACCAGGACATAAAAAGGTATCTGGCGATCCTCTTTCAGAAGCACCGAAAGAATGAAAAAGCCGTTTTCATAACGCCGACTGGAGAAGGGAGACAGGAGCTTCTAATGAGTTACGTGACAGAAGTTCCCGTATGGAAAGCGACTTATCGCATTATAATCCCGGAGGGCAAAAAGGATATCAAACCGTTTCTTCAGGGATGGGCCATTATTGATAATGTGAGCGGGGAAGACTGGAAAAATATCCAGCTCTCCCTAATCAGCGGGTTGCCCATATCGTTTGTCCAGAATCTTTATGACCCCCAATTCAAAAAACGACCGGTCGTTAAATGGGAAAAGGCGGCCACGTTAGCGCCGGCAGTCCCAGAGGCGGGCATGCGTGCGGACCGGATGGTGGCAGCCGCAGCTCCAATGGCTAAACCTAAACCGAAACGAATGAAATCCTTTGCCGCTGGGAGAGAGATGAAGGAGATGCGCCTTGAAGGAGCGAATTTTGATGAGAGGATACGAGAATTAAAGGTAGACACCGTTACCCGTGAGAAGGGAGAAATGTTTGAATACAGGATTGACCACCCTGTTACAATAGAACGAAACCGTTCGGCCCTGGTACCGATTGTGGCAGCCGAGATCGAGGGACAGGCAGTCGATCTCTACAACGAGACCATACGGGCGGATAATCCCCTCGCAGCGGTAAGGCTGAAAAACAGCACGGGTTTGACATTAGAAGGGGGGCCATTGACCGTTTTCCAGGGAGCCAGCTATGCAGGTGATGCATTGGTTAAAACCTTCAAACCGGAGGAACAGCGTTACATCACCTATGCCGTTGATTTGGGTCTCCGCGTCAATACCAAAGTAGGAACCAAGAGTGAACAGATTGACCGGGTGGTTATTAACCGTGGCATAATCCGCATGCGGAGGGGAATCATTGAAACGAAGACATACAATCTTGAGAATAATAACGCCCGCTCAAAGACCGTTATCATCGAGCATCCCTTTCACGCAAATTGGAAACTTCTTAATAAAGAAAAGCCGATTGAGATAACCGATAACTACCTCCGTTTTGAAGTCAAGGCCCCCGGACTGAAAGTCACAAAGTTCAGTGTCAGGGAGATGAGGGAAAGTTGGGAACGGATAATGATCAGCAATCTGACACCGGATCAAATAATTATCCTTGCCCGCAAGAAATATCTTACTGAAAACACACAGAACAAATTGCAGAAAATCGTCACCCTCAAATCGGAAATCAGCAGCATTAACAGGGGCATCAAGGCGATACAAAAAGAGCGGGGCCAAATATTTGAGGATCAGAAAAGGCTCAGGGAAAATCTGGGGGGCTTAAGGCAGACAACAGAAGAAAAAGGCCTCCGGAACCGGTATGTTAAACGACTTAACCAACAGGAAACTCGATTGGAGGAACTGCGCAAAAGGGACAAGAAGTTGAATCAGGAGTTAAAAACAAAACAGGGAGAGTTGGAAAGAATGATCGTAACCCTTGAGCAGGATTTGAGCCCCGCTAAAGCGGGGCAGGATTCATAATCACTACTTTTCGGGATGGACGACGATACGATCTCCGGGATGAATGGGGCGTTTAAGGTCAATTCGGTTCCAGATAAAAAGGGCGGCCAGGGGAATATTGAATTTTTCGGCAATGGAGGAGAGGTTATCTCCCTTCCTGACAACATAGATCCGTTCATTTTGACCTAAAGAAAATCTCTTGATAAGCAGCTTTAATCGTTTTTGGAACCCTGTAGATGCTCCTTTGGGGACAAGAATTTCATGAGTTCCCGCGACGAGATAGTGGCCTCTAATTTCCGGATTCAGGTCCTTGATGACCTTAAAATGGGTCGTGGCTGCCTGTGCCACAATTCGAATAGGCACCTCCCCAACCGATTTTATACGGACCTTATCAAATGCCAGAGGGAGGTAATAGTCGTATTTTTGTAGTTTGAAACCGAACTTCTCCGGTTCTGAAAGAATTACCTTTATGGAGAGGATTCGGAACAGAAACCGCTGTGTCTCAAGGGGGAGATAAAGCTGGTAATAATCATCGGTCTGCTGTTCCAGGATCTCAGACATAAGCCCCTTTTCGCCCATATTATATGCAGCAGCCGCAAGGGTCCAGGACCCGAATTCCTCATGAAGATCCTTAAAATATTTGATCGCGGCGCCGGTTGATGCGAACAGGTTACGTCGCTCATCAATCCGGCGGTTGATGGTTAGCCCGTATTTTCGCCCGGTCCCTCTCATGAATTGCCAGAATCCCATGGCCCCCTTTTGTGACCCGGCATGGGGCCTGAGGGCGCTCTCGGCAATTGCCACATATTTGAGATCGTCTGGCAGACCGTTCTTTTTAAGCATCTTTTCAATATATGGCAGATACCGTCGAGAGCGTTTCAGCCACAGGACAACCTGAGCTCGGTTCCAGAGAGAGAGAAGAATCTCCTTTTCAAAGCGTTCTTTGACCTCCCTGTTGTCCATCGGCACCGGTTCCCCACAAAAGGAGTGCGGCACGGCGAGATCGAGAGATGCGATCAGGGAGAGTGAAGGGTTAATTGGCTCAGAGGTTTCTCCAAGAGCAGATGAACAGACGAGTAGCGCCTGGAAAAGGAAGAAATAGGAAATCCATTTTGTCGGTTTAAGCATCTATATATATTCCGAGTGGTAGAAACTTGTTTGCGAACGATTTGTCATATAGCCATTATGAGCAGAATGATACTTTTTAGCCTTTGCGTCTTGGCGTCTTTGCGCGAGGCCTGTTTGGTTCCGGTTTATCCAGATTATGGCATAAGAAAAATATGTTGAAATCGAGTCAATAGTCAAGGATATTCCCGATATTGCAAGCTCACTCTCTCCGATCCACAGGCCATTGCTCAATGAGCCATTAAAATGTCATTAGGTGAAATCCCCTTTCAAGATAACCAAAACGGGCTGTGGACCCGAATCTTTGCGTCGGCGTCTTTATTTCATAGAACAAAAAAGTCCTGACTTTTTTATCTAATAAAGCAAATTAGCCATATGATTGAAACACACCTCAAGGAGACATACCGTTCAGCCGGTTTGAGAGCGGAAGGCTCCTTTTTTCGAAGTTGGGACAACAAAGACTCCCAATTTATTGTATTTTAAACGGGTA
>Ga0190283_1001036_pt1 | contig 13315 bp, 10 predicted proteins | sample 48691801_MG_FD_161669 | JGI IMG/M metagenome (GOLD analysis project Ga0190283, IMG submission 161669) | Hydrothermal vent microbial mat bacterial communities from Southern Trench, Guaymas Basin, Mexico - 4869-18-0-1_MG | ecosystem: Environmental > Aquatic > Marine > Hydrothermal vents >...
CAAGTTAGGGGAAATGGATGTTATTCCCATTGCAAAGGAGACGGGGGTCGTTTTGGAGACGATTGGGGTCTGGGCCTTTTTCATTGTGATTGGAGGATTTTCGGTCTGGGTAATAGGCACCTTTTTAGGCAACATAGGTGTCCTCAAGGGAGAGGAGGGAAGATCATGATTGCTAATAAAAAAGAATTCTTTGGCGGCTCTCTGTTGTTATTAGCGTTTATGGCGGTGCTGATTATCATATTTTCACCCGTCTTCAAGGGACAGAATGGCTTAGAGTACTTAGACGCCCTTTATAACTCCATATCAAAGGGATCAGCCTATTATATTCCAAAGGTTAAGGAAGAAACCGGCAAGTTCGATGGAAAATCCATAGAGGTGACTCTGAGCATGGCGGACGAGAAACAGGCGAATCAGACAGCGCTCCTATTTAAGAGGGGGGAAGCGTCAGTAAATGTCGCAGGGGACACTTTGCAGGTCACCGGCGATTTAGGCAAAATCCTTGAAAACAGTCTTGCTGATGCAGACAACATGTATCATAATGACGGAAAAGGGGTCTCCGAGAAATATGGCTATAGTGAGAGGCAGGTGCTTTTCAACTGGTGGAAGGCCCTTAAGGCGATGGATAACGACTTAAAAAAACAGAAAAAGTTCAAGGAGGCCAAGGTGGTCTCCTTAATTGTAAAAAAGGCAATTGAACCCTCCTATAACTATTACAGGATAGTGCCGCAGAAAATCTCCGACCGGTTTGGAATTGTCATCTTCTCCTTAGTCTTCTATGTGGTCTATACATTGTGGTACGGTTTTGCCATAATGTTCATGTTTGAGGGGTGGGGCCTGAGGCTGGAACACTAACTAATTGAAAAATGAATATTGACTATTGACTATTGTTGGTTTCGTAAAAAGTCTCCAAGGCAGTCACTCCCGCTTTTGCGAGAATAATGACAATGCGTGCTTTTGGACTTTTTACGAGTTTGTCAAGATTGTTGGAGCGAAACGGCCTCTGGCTAGTAGAACCGATGGCTCGGAGAGAAATCCCACCTTGATCAGGTTTTGGGCGGGAATGATTGAAAAAAGCGCACTACCTTATCTAAAAAGGCTAAAGGCGAACGGTATATTGACAGCCTTTAGCCTTTTTTTGTATTTCCCAACAGGAATAGCTGCTGCTAAACCCGGAATCCCGCTTTCAGCGGGACAACCCTCAACTCGCAACCCGTAACCCGCAACCCGAGACATCCCATGGGCCAGGTTCTTGATTTCATAAAGGGGTTTTTCCCCCCGAAGGAGAAAGAAAGCAAGGCGAATACCGAAGAACTCCGTGTGGATTTCAGGGCCCGGTATCATCAATTCAAACTACTTTTAAACGCCAACAACAAATCCCTTGAAATTATGGCCGATATAGAGAGGGCGCTCCGGCTTGGGCAGCCCTTTGGCATGTCATTTGTTAAGGCTACTTGCACTGCCATATCAGTTAATGTCTTCCAGATGATAAAAAATTTGGCGGAACTTGGCCCTGGAAAATACAATGAGCTGTCTACCACATTCAATGGTATCCAGCACAATATTAACCAGTTGCTTACGGAAAGAAAGGAGGTGAAGGATGAGAGGTTAATTATCCCTCTGAGTTCCATAGACAAAGAGATGGCCGATCTTGTGGGGAGTAAAATGACTAATCTTGGAGAGATAAAGAATAAGATTAAAATACAGGTCCCTGAAGGATTTTCCATTACCTCTGCCGCCTATCAAAAATTTATGGAACATCATGATCTCCAAGTGGAGATTGAGAGGCGTTTCCAGTCGGCAGATCTGGAAGATATGGAGAGGCTTTACACCCTGAGTGCAGAGATCCAGCAGCTTATCATCAGGTCCAGCCCGCCGGAAGATCTCCATGAGGCCATAATGAATGCCTGCCGGGAACTTGAGGGAATAGGAGGAGGGGAAATAAGGTTGGCAGTACGGAGCAGCGCCTTGGGTGAAGACACGGCGGGAACCTCATTTGCCGGTCAGTATCGCACCGAGTTAAACGTCGGCTCTGAGGAGATTATAGAAGCATATAAGGAGGTTATTGCGAGTAAATACAGCCTTTCTGCCATAATCTACAGATTAAACAGGGGGTTTAGGGATGAAGATATCTCCATGGGCGTGGGCTGCCTTGTCATGATCGATGCCGAGGCGGGCGGTGTGATCTATTCACGCAATCCTGTGGATCCCAGTGACAACTCGATCTTCATAAACTCCGTATGGGGTCTGCCCGAATTAGTGGTCGATGGAAGTGTTGCCTGTGATCTCTTTGTTGTGACAAGGGAAAAACCGATAAGGGTTATCCAGAAAGAGATAAAGATCAAAGAAAAGAAATCTATCCGTCGTTCCCGTGATGGGGTGAGCCGCATCGACCTTCCTCGAGACATGGGTGAATTACCGTCGATTGATGAAGCACAGGCGTGTATCCTGGCAGAACTGGCAATTAAGATGGAGGCATACTATACCCTACCCCAGGATATTGAATGGGCCATAGATCCCGAGGGCGCCGTATATATCCTGCAATGTCGCCCATTGCAGCAAATGGGGACGTCAAAAATATCCTTGCCTGAAGATATGATAAGGCCTGATAAAGAGGATGTCGTAGTTAGAGGTGGTATTACTGCAAGCCAGGGGTCGGCATGTGGGCCTGTGTATCTCGCAGATACGGGAGTGGATATCCTGAGATTTCCGGAGGGCGCGGTCCTTGTTGTGCAGCAGGCCCTTCCCAGATGGGCATCGCTCTTAAGCCGCGCTGCCGCCGTGGTCACGGAACAGGGCGGTTTTGCGGGGCATCTTGCCAACGTTGCAAGGGAGTTCGGCGTACCCGCCCTCTTCGGCATCAAAGGCGTCAGGGACCAACTTAATAACGGCGAGATGATAACGGTTGATGCCGGAGGCCTTATAATTTATAAGGGCAAAATCGATTCCCTGTTGGTGGAATCGGATATAGAGAAGAACCTTATGCAGGGAAGCCCTGTCTATGATACCCTGAAACAGGTGAGCAGACACATTATTCCTCTAAACCTGTTAGATCCTGACTCCCCTGATTTCAATCCCGCAAGCTGTAAGACCTTCCACGATATTACCCGCTTTGTGCATGAAAAATCCGTGCACGAGATGTTCAGCTTTGGTAAGGACCACGACTTTTCCGAGAGATCCAGCAAGCAGCTCTTCTACAAGGTTCCCATGCAGTGGTGGATCTTGAATTTGGACGACGGGTTTAATGAGGAGGTCAGGGGAAAGCACGTCAAGCTTGATAATATCGCATCCATCCCCATGTTGGCCTTCTGGGACGGGTTTGTCGCTGTTCCCTGGGACGGCCCCCCGGCCATTGACGGAAAGGGGTTTATGTCAGTCGTTTTCCAGTCAACGCGGAATACTGCCCTGACCCCTGGTGTGCGTTCACGGTATGCAGACCGGAACTATTTTATGATCTCAAAAAACTACTGCAGCCTGAATTCAAGACTCGGTTATCATTTCTCAACCATGGAGGCATTAGTGAGTGACAGGGTCAATGAGAACTATGTGGGTTTCCAGTTCAAGGGGGGCGCTGCCGATTATGAGAGGCGACTGAAGAGGACTCACTTCATAAAGGAGATATTGGAAAAATATGATTTCAGGGTGGAGGTAAGAGAAGATAATCTTATTGCCCGCGTGGAGCATCATGAAAAAGAATATATGAAAGAACGTCTCCAGATCCTCGGTTATCTCACCCTCCATACCAGACAATTAGATATGATAATGGCCAATGACTCAGAGGTGCGATATTACAGAGCCAAGATGGAGAAGGATATTCGGGAACTCACCTTGTCTTAATATGACTGAGATCTAAAGTATTGATCCAAATTTCAGTCAACCACCACTCCTCGAAAGGGTGACTTGAATAGCGACTCTAAAAAGGTCTTTGACAAAGCAGCTTTCACCGCAAGACGCAGAGGACGCAGAGTTCACTGTTTGATTTGTTTTCCTTTGAGGGGAAGGAAAACAAATAACAACATGCCTTCCGGCGACAAAGAATGTTGTTCACCAGTGTTCTTATATGCACTGCCATCACCCTGTAAGGTCTTTTCTCTTTGCGAACTCTGCGTCTCGAGCGAAGCGGGCGGTGGGTAGAAAAATCTATTGCAAAATGGCTATGATATAGTTACAATATAGCCACGATTATTTGTTTTTCAAAAATTCTAACGAGATCCCGGGGAGACAATTCATGTCAGACGAAGTAAAAGGGTCAGCGCTGGTTGTAGGCGGCGGGATTGCCGGGATGCAATCGGCTCTTGATCTCGCCAATTCCGGGTACTATGTGTACCTTCTGGAAAAATCCTCTTCCATAGGCGGAATCATGGCCCAGTTGGACAAGACCTTCCCCACAAATGATTGCGCCATGTGAATTATCTCTCCTAAACTGGTCGAGGTCGGCCGGCATTTAAATATCGAATTGATCACCTATGCTGATCTTGAATCTGTCAAAGGCCCTGCCGGGAACTTCAAAGTCACCATCCATAAGACCCCCCGTTATATCGACGACGCCAAATGCACTGCCTGCGGCGACTGTGCAGAGGCATGTCCAGTAATCCTGCCCAATGAGTATGATCAGGGGTTGAACGATCGTAAGGCTGCATTCAAGAAATACGCCCAGGCCATTCCGGGCGGATTTGCCATCCAGAAAACCGACAAGGCCCCCTGCCGATTAGCCTGTCCTGCAGGCTTGAACGTACAGGGCTATGTACAGATGGTCGGCCAGGGCAAATATGAGGAAGCGCTTAAGATTATTATGGAGGACCTGCCCCTGCCCGGGGTGTTAGGCCGTATCTGCCCACACGGCTGCGAAGATGCCTGCCGGAGATGCGAGGTTGACGAACCGGTTGCCATACGGGACCTCAAGAGGTTAGCTGCTGATCAGTTTGATCCCAGGGATATAAAGATTGAATGTCTCCCTCCAAGAGAGGAGAAGGTAGCCATCATAGGTTCCGGCCCTGCCGGGCTTTCCGCGGCCTATCACTTGGCGCGAAAAGGGGTCCTGTCCACGATCTTTGAGGCCTTGCCCGAACCTGGCGGCATGCTTCGGGTGGGTATCCCGGACCATCGCCTTCCAAGGGAAATCCTCGACAACGAGATCGAGTTAATCACCAACCTCGGGGTGGAAATAAAGACCAATACAGCATTAGGCCCGGATTTAAGTGTCGACGATCTTCTCAACAACGGCTACAGGGCCGTATACCTGGCCCTTGGCGCCCATAAGGGGATCGAATTAGGCATCCCCGGTGAAAAGGCCCGGGGTGTTCGCCAGGGGGTAGATTTCTTAAGGGAGGTAAATCTCAAAGGGAAGGCCGAGGTTGGGAAAAAAGTTGCCATCATTGGCGGCGGGAATGTTGCCATTGACGTATCCCGTTCCGCTGTCAGACTCGGTGCCGAAGAGGTACTGATCCTGTACCGCCGCACCCGTGCTGAAATGCCTGCCTGGGAAGAGGAGATCCAGGCCGCAGAGGCGGAAGACGTAAAGATCACATATCTCTCTGCGCCTCAGGAGGCCCTGATCAGAGACGGGCAGATAATAGGGGTACGTTGCATACGGATGGAATTGGGGGAGCCCGATTCATCGGGTAGGAGACGACCTGTCCCGATCCCCGGTAGCGAGTATGATATTGAGATCGACCAGTTGATCCCGGCCATAGGACAGAGACCCGACCTTTCGGCCTTAGAAGATGTGGCTGATCTGGATTTCTCTAAATGGGGCACCACTGAAGTAGATCCCGTCACCTATGAGACCGGCCGCCAAGGGATATTTGCAGGGGGTGATCTCCAGACCGGCCCCTGGGTGGCCATAGGCGCAATTGCAGCAGGTCAAGAGGCAGCCGAATCCATTATAAGGTATTTGGACGGCCGTGATATGGCTGAAGGACGAACACCAATTACCAATGAAAACCCGATCTACCGCCCGATTCCCGAAGGTGAAACCAAGAGATCGAGGGCCAGGATGCCGGAACTTCCCGCAACAGCAAGGGAGGGCAACTTCAATGAAGTTGAATTAGGCTATGAAGAGGAGGCAGGCAAAGGTGAAGCAGATCGGTGTCTGAACTGCGGGTATTGCTGCGAATGCTATCAGTGTGTGGAGGCATGCGGCGCTGATGCTGTCACCTTGGAGACCCATGCCCAGCAACCGGAAACCATTGAACTGGAAGCAGGGTCTGTTATTCTCGCCCCCGGTTTTGAGCCCTTTGACCCCTCAAAGTTCGAGACCTACAACTACACTAAACTCCCAAACGTCATTACTTCTATGGAATTTGAGAGGATACTCTCTGCGTCAGGCCCGACCATGGGGCATCTTACAAGGATTTCCGACAACAAAGAGCCCAAAAAAATTGCATGGCTTCAATGTGTTGGATCCAGGGATATCAACCGGTGTGATAACGGATTTTGCTCCTCTGCCTGCTGCATGTATGCCATAAAAGAAGCCGTAATAGCAAAGGAGCATGCAGAAAGCGATCTGGACTGTTCCATCTTTTTTATGGACATGAGGACCCACGGAAAGGACTTTGAGCGCTATTATAACGATGCTAAGGAGAAACATGGCGTTCGCTTTATCCGTTCAAGAGTTCACACCATAGATCCCATTGAGGGCAGTGATGATGTAATAATGAAATATGCAAACGAGGAGGGAGATGCCGTAGAAGAGGGCTTCGACATGGTGGTTCTCTCAGTGGGGCTTCAAACCTCAAAAGAGGTGGTCGCCCTTGCCAATAAATTAGACATCAATCTTACCGAGGGAGGCTTCTGTCAGACTCCCTCGTTCCATCCCGTGGCTACATCTAAGAAAGGAATCTACGTGTGCGGTGCCTTTGCCGGCCCAAAAGATATCCCGCAGTCTGTTATAGAAGCCGGCTCGGCCGCCGCAGAGGCGGGAGCACTCTTAAGTGGGGAGAGGAATACTCTGACCAAGATTAGAGACATTCCTAAAGAGCTGAACATCCTTGGCGAACCACCGCGTATCGGGGTATTCGTATGTCACTGCGGTATCAACATCAGCGGTGTGGTAGACGTTACAGCCGTGAGGGACTATGCCGCCTCCCTCCCCTATGTGGAATATGTGGGTGACAACCTCTACTCCTGCTCTCAGGACACCCAGGACAAGATAACCGACGTAATCAGCGAAAACAACCTCAACCGGATTGTGGTGGCTGCCTGTACGCCAAAGACCCATGAACCGCTGTTCCAGGAGACCCTGATAAACGCGGGATTAAACAAGTACCTGTTCGAAATGACCAATATCCGGAACCAGGACTCCTGGGTCCACAAGGATAATCCAGAGATGGCCACTGAAAAGGCAAGAGACCTTGTACGAATGGCAGTGGCCAAGGTCGCACTGATGGAACCGCTCGAAGAGGCTGAGGTAGCCGTTAACCAGAAGGCCCTTGTCATCGGAGGCGGGATATCTGGAATGGCGGCCGCGGACTCCCTCGCATCGCAGGGGTATGAGGTCTGTCTTGTGGAGCGATCCGCATCATTGGGTGGTCAGGCATTAAGTCTTTTCAAAACCTGGAAGGGCGAAAACATCCAGAAGAACCTATCAGTACTGAGAAACACAGTTGAGTCGAACGCGAACATTGATGTGCGCCTAAATACGCAATTGAGCACCGTCGAGGGTTTTGTAGGCAACTTTAAAACTACCCTGAGTTCTAATGGCAAGGATGAGGTAGTTGAGCACGGAATCGCGCTGATAGCGACTGGAGCCCATGAATTCAAACCGGATGAATACCTCTATGGCAAGGACCCCAGGGTATTGACCCATCTGGAGCTCGATCAGAAATTGATCAATAATGACCCCTCTTTGAAAGATGCCAGGACCGCTGTATTTGTCCAGTGTGTGGGGTCCCGCGAACCGGAACGTCCTTACTGCTCAAGGGTGTGCTGCACCCACTCCATAGAAAACGCCCTTCACCTGAAGGAACTCAACCCTGCAATGAATGTCTTCATACTCTATCGGGACATCCGGACCTACGGAGAAAGAGAATACCTGTACAGAGAGGCCCGCAGGGCAGGCATCATCTTCATCCGCTATTCACTGAAACAGAAACCCCGGCTCAAGATCGGCCAGGATCAACTTGAGATAGAAGTCGTAGATCACATCCTTGGGCGCCCAATTTTTTTAACCGCAGATCTTGTTTCTTTGGCTACCGGCATAGTCCCCTACGGGGATGAAAAGCTCTCCCAATTCTTCAAGGTGCCTATGAATGAAGATGGCTTCTTTGTGGAGGCACACGCTAAGTTAGGCCCATCCGAATTTGCCACGGACGGTGTATTCTTGTGCGGAATGGCCCACTATCCAAAACCCATCGATGAATCGGTTGCCCAGGCCCAGGCCGCTGCCTCCCGGGCCGTCACATTATTGGCCAGAATGAATATCCAGGTCAGCGGTACAATAGCGCAGGCCAATCCTGTTTTCTGCAGCAGTTGCGGGGTTTGTATAGAAGTGTGCCCCTACGGTGCTCCGTCATTTATCGAGGAAGGTCCTTTTGCGGGGAAGGCAGAGGTGAATCCAATTCTGTGCAAGGGATGCGGACTCTGCGTCGCATCCTGTCGGTCCGGAGCCCTGAATCTTAAAGGATTCCGGGAGGACCAGATTATGGCAATGATTAATGAGATATAACCAATAACAAACCGGGAGACTAAGAATGAATGACTGGGAATCAAGAATCACGACGTTTCTTTGCAACTGGTGCAGCTACGGCGCTGCCGACCTGGCAGGCGTAAGCCGTTTTCAATATCCGCCGAACTTCAGGATCATCCGGGTTCCCTGCTCTGCCCGGGTAAGCCCCAAGTTTGTGCTTGCCGCCTTCCGTCACGGGGCTGATGGTGTCTGGGTATCGGGGTGACACCCGGGTGACTGCCATTACCTGGAAGGTAATTATTATGCAAGAAGAAAATTTGCGCTTTTAAAGGGTCTCTTAGAACATATCGGCATCGAACCGGGAAGACTCCATTTTTCCTGGATATCTTCGGCAGAGGCAACCAAGTTTGTTGACGTAGCCAACACCGTGGCAAAAGAGGTAGAAGCCCTGGGCCCGGCCAACTATTTTATAAAAAAGAGAGCTGAGGTGGCATAATGCTCAAGTACGCTGAAAAGATCAAGGAGACAGCACTAAAACTGTTCAATGAAAATAGGGTTGATACGTTTATCGGATATAAAAAGGGGTCCGTACCCATGATGAATGAACCGGTCTTCGTCACTGATCCGGACAAAGTGGATCAACTTTACTGGGATAGCTTTTGTGGCTTGAACCTGTGTAATTATCTGACCAAACGGACCGACAAAATCGGCATTGTGGCCAACGGCTGTAATTCCAGAAATATCGTCACCCATATTATTGAGAACCAGATCAAGCGGGAACAGATCTATATCGTGGGGATTCCCTGTGAGGGTATGATAGATCACCGGGCAGTGATGCGTGCGGTCAAGTATAAAGAGATATTGAATGTTCAAGAGAACGGGGACAAGTTCTTAGTAAAGGGCGCCGATTTTGAGGAGACCTTTGAGAAAGAAAAGTTCCTGCAAGGCAATTGTGCCACCTGCACTCATCGCAATCCCGTAATTTATGATGAGATATTGGGCGATCCAGTGGAAGAGCAGACCGGAGTGGATCCTTTTAAGGATGTGAAAAAAATAGAAGAGATGGATCCAGCGAAAAAGCAGGCCTTTTTCACACGGCTGATATCCCGCTGCATCCGCTGTTATGCCTGTAGAAACTCGTGCCCCTTATGTTACTGCCCCACATGTTTTGTGGATGAATCAACACCCCAGTGGGTAGGAAAGAGTAGTGATCCTACGGATACCATGACCTTTCACTTTCTGAGGGCTTATCATTGTGCTGGCCGGTGCACGGACTGTGGCGCCTGTGAACGGGTTTGTCCCATGGGTATCTCCATGCGTCAGTTTACCAAAAAGCTCAACAAGGACTGCCAAGACCTTTTCTCATGGGAAGCAGGCCTGACATTGGATCAACGACCGCCGTTGGATGTTTACAAGCCCGATGACTATAACGATTTTATAAAATAAGTTAGGACGCGGGTAAACGCAGATTATCAAGATCTTAATAATAAGGTAGCTACCATGACAGACAAGATATTCTCCAAGGAAGAGTGGTTGGGGGGGCTCGAAGCCCTGAGAAAGACCTACGGGGTATTTGTTCCAGTCAAAGATGGGGATTTTCACACCTTTATGCCCTTTGATAAGGGTAACATTCCAGACTTCGATTACCAGAACAGCAGGCTTTCTCCCAAATCAGTGGTCTATCCCCAATCGGAACGATTATTCGAATACACCTTAGATAAAGCTGATTCTGAAGCAGATATCGTGAAAGAATCACCCAAGGATTATTCACCGAGAGCAGTTGTGGGGATACGGCCCTGTGACGTTCAGGCATTTCAGATCGTGAAGCGCAACTTCGACAATCCCGAGTATCGTGACCCATGGTGGGTACAGCATTTTGAATCGACCACCTTAGTGGGCTTAGGCTGCAATGAGCCATGCTCCACATGCTTCTGCACAGAGGTGGGAGGGGGGCCTTTCAATCAAGAAGGACTTGATGTCCTCATCTTTGATATGGGGGAGACTTATCTGCTTAGGGGGTTGACAGACAAGGGTGAGGCGCTTTTGGGTAAAATCACCGGGGGGAGTCCTGCTGATGATCAGGCATTGAAAAATGCTGAGGATCTTGCTGCATCCGCATCCAAGAAAATAACCTCATCCATCCCCACTGACAAGTTGAAGGAAAAGGTGACAAACGATCTGTTCAATGCCCCCTTTTGGGAAGAGATAGCCTTCGCCTGTCTCAATTGCGGCACATGCACCTTTCTCTGTCCCACCTGCTGGTGTTTTGATATACAGGATGAGGTCTTAGGGAAGGAAGGGGACAGAATCAGAAACTGGGACTCCTGCATGTTCCCCCTCTTTACCCTTCACGGCTCAGGTCATAACCCGAGAGACAACAAGTTCCAGCGTGTGCGCCAGCGCTTCATGCACAAGCTGAAGTACTATGTGGACAAGTATGATAATGGCGTCCAATGCTCCGGTTGCGGACGCTGTGTTAGATACTGCCCGGTCAATATCGACATACGGGAAGTTTGTAATTTGATGAATAATTACTAAAAACGCATAGAGCATAGGGCAAAGCGCTTAGCGGTCAAACAACAGATACTCTATTACTCTATGCGCTATGCGCCATGCGCAAGACAGGAGGATGTTCCATTGGAAAATCCGTATTTACCCTATCCCGTTCGAATAGATAAGATTATCACCGAAACCGAGGACAGGAACCTAAAGACCTTCAGATTCGTCTTCCTGAATCCGGAGGATGAGGAAAAATTCGCCTATACGCCCGGGCAGTTTGCGGAACTCTCCATAGCCGGAAAGGGAGAAATCCCCATCGGCATCGCATCTTCGCCCACAGAGAAGGGATTCGTCACTTTCACCGTCAATAAAACGGGGCTTGTCACCACTTATCTTCATAATATGAATGAAGGGGACGTGATGGGGATTCGCGGGCCTCTCGGTAACTGGTATCCGTGGGATGAGATGGAAGGGAAGAACGTGATCATCGTAGGGGGTGGATTTGCCTTTACCACATTGAGATCCAGTATCATTTCTATGATAGATCCTGCCAACCGCTCTAAATTCAAGGATATCACAGTGGTGTACGGCGCCAGAACTCCGGGCATGCTCCTCTACAAGGATGAATTGGCCGAGTGGGAGCAGCGGGATGACATCAACATGCATATCACGGTGGACGGTACGGATGATCCCGACTGGAAATACAACACCGGTTTTGTGCCCACCATAACGGAAGAAAAGATAACCAGTGCGGATAACGCAATCGCCATCGTGTGCGGCCCGCCCATCATGATCAAATTCACCCAGCCGGTACTGGAAAAACTCGGATTCCCGCCGGAAAGGATTATCCTCTCCCTCGAAATGCGAATGAAGTGCGGCATCGGCATCTGTGGCCGCTGCAATATCGGAGATCAGTACGTGTGTAAAGACGGCCCTGTCTTCTCATTAGCGCAGCTCAAGGAGATGCCGTCGGAATATTAGAATTATTGAAAATGGCCCAGCCCGCCCCGCAGCCCTTGAACACCGAAAGGGCCCACGATTCCGCAAAACCCTGCTACCCTGAAGAGATGGAGAGCGGGGTTTTTTGTTCTTCCGGTACCCGGGGCAATAGCACTTTTTTAGATAAGTGCTGAAGTTCTCACACTTCCTTTAGGGCTCACTATGATCTGAGGAGGACCATAGAAATGAAACATTTGAATCTATGTAGCTTTTTCATGGCGTTGTTGCTTATGATGGTCGGCATTTTCATGCTCGAAGGCTGCGATAGCGGTGAAAAAGTAGTAGATAAAGTCACTGGAAACCAAGACGTCAAGCAGTACCATAAACTGAAAAAAGACATTGGTAAGATAACAGACCAGCAGGCGAAAAGGCACAATGAAATTCTGGATGAAAGTAACAAGGAGAGCGAAAAACAGCGATGATGGTGATGGATTTTGGGTGCTACAAGGCAAGAAATCTATGACTATAATGAAATTTTAAGTTGCCCCATACACAATAATTGATTCGGTAGCCTTGCATGGATTTGGCCTGTGTGGTGTGCGAGGTTTACGTAGTCCTTTCCTGGGGGAGCTGCCAGATACCAAAGAAATACTGACCATTGTTTCCATTCTCAGGCCCAAAATCGCCCAGTGTAAAGAGATTCCTGAAAAGCCTATTTTCCTTGACATAATGGGTCTTGTCATTATTTTTAAAAGATGTAGATATTCCCACCATTCATTCAACCTCTACTCAGGAGGTTACCCAATGAAAAAACATCTCAAAATGTATATGCCCTGCTCCTAATAGGCATAGTTTGCCTGTTGGGAGCTTAAAACCTCTTCTATAGAAAGCCAAATCCATCGTGAGATGAGGGCGGAAAGCCACGGGTCTTAATATTCGCCTGTTGAGCCTCTTTTAAAGTATCTTACTTCTCAAAGATAGCCGGGTTGCCGAATGTGACATCGTAAAGGTCACGTTAAGGCAGTTCGGCTTTTTTCTTTAGGATTTGTTTTGATTATATGACAAACAATAGCCATCAAAAAGGACGATTCACAGCTCTTCTCTCAATTATTGCCCTTCTCTTAATAGGCCTGGCGATTTTCTGTGTGATTTCTTCGGGGGAAGGCAAGATCAAGATCTATTTCTACAGCTCCGAGACTAACATCAACAATTTCAAATCTCTCAAGATGAAGGTCCTGGCCGAGGGAGAGGAGG
>Ga0190283_1001037_pt1 | contig 13306 bp, 13 predicted proteins | sample 48691801_MG_FD_161669 | JGI IMG/M metagenome (GOLD analysis project Ga0190283, IMG submission 161669) | Hydrothermal vent microbial mat bacterial communities from Southern Trench, Guaymas Basin, Mexico - 4869-18-0-1_MG | ecosystem: Environmental > Aquatic > Marine > Hydrothermal vents >...
CTGGTTGCCGTTCCAGTCGGTATAAGCCGATAAAAAGCCGTTGGCGTCGTAAGTCCGGCTTTGCATGTGGCCGTTACCACAGGTGGTGCATTGATCGCCGGTGATCTGGCTGACCACGCGGTGGCCTTTCTGGACTTCAAAGTGATAGACGCGGGTATCGCCTAAAGCACCTATAACAGTCGTCGTGCCATCCGCGTTATAAGTCAGCTTGCCCTGTTCGACCTCGCCGGCGTGTTCGGAGAGGATGGCCTTGCCGTCAGCGTTATAGGCCCAGGTGGCAAAGCGCACAGCGTTCTCGTCGGTGATGCCGGTTAAGTGATGCGGGAAGTCAGCGTCTTCGTAGTGATAGCTTTTTCTCGTTCCCACCGTCTCGGTGGGAATGCATACGGGAGTATAGTTGTAAGCGAGTATGCGTTACCACGCAGGAGCGTGGGAACGAGAGGATTTCATTGGTTGACGGTTTGCTGATCGCAGCTGTTTGTTCTCTGGATTCCGGATATGCGCTACCGCGCATTCCGGAATGACGAGTGCAGTGGGTTTCTCGTTCCCACCATCCTCGGTGGGAATGCATATGGAGCGCAGGGGTTTGTAGGGCTCAAGAGATTATTTTATTCGCTGGTGGTCCTGGATTTACAACATGCTGGTCAGAGGTTTTGGAAAAAGTCTTTTGTAGGTTGGTGCTGAGGAACAAAGCCCAACATCTGACATTCAATCAAGTACTGTCGTTGGGCTTCGTTCCTCAGCACCAACTTACGTATCATGGTCATTATGGTTTTGTCTGGCTTCGTTCCGATCACGGCATTGTTACTGGTATTCTGCCAGCATTAACGCCATTTATCTGCGTTGTACCTTTGATGTCTCTCTAAGTGCTTGTGGCTGTTTAGAAACGGTCTTGCTATAGAGGATAAGCAGAGAATATTTATTAACAGGTTGGCTGATCTGATTTTGAAGAAAGGACAAGCAAGGCGTATCAACATGCCTTTGGTTGCTTGCCGTTCTTTCCTGGTCGGTTTGACTCAAGTCAATTCAACTTGCCTGTGCAGTGGGTATTGTGCCCTCCGTCGTGGTACTATCCGGCCACAAACAATTCGTAGTAATTCAAGGTGGAATTACTCAAAGTTTTTTTACAATAAATCTTGAGGGGTCTTCTCATGACAACGGGGTTAATTATTTCCATCGTTTGTGCGTTCGCAGCCATTGTCTATGGCTATATCTCTATTCGCTGGGTGCTGGATAAGCCGGGCGGTAGTAATGAAATGCAGGCTATTGCTAAAGCCATCCAGGAAGGTGCTTCGGCTTATTTCAAGCGTCAATACACAGCAATTGCAGTGGTTGGCGTCATTCTGTTTCTGGCACTTTGGTACTTCCTTGACGGCCTGACTGCAGCTGGTTTCCTGCTTGGCGCTATCTTGTCGGGAGCTGCGGGCTATATTGGTATGTACGTATCGGTACGGGCCAATGTACGCACGACAGAGGCTGCTAAATCAAGCTTGAACGATGCCATGCAGGTGGCTTTTCGCTCGGGCGCGGTAACAGGTCTACTGGTGGTCGGTCTGGGTCTGTTGGGCGTTACCCTGTTCCTTTGGCTGGTAGCGGCACAGGTTGGTGAAGGTGAAAAGCTGCATCTGGCGCCGTTGGTTGGACTGGCTTTTGGTGGTTCACTGATTTCAATTTTTGCACGTCTGGGTGGCGGCATCTTTACTAAAGGTGCGGATGTCGGCGCTGATCTGGTAGGCAAAGTGGAAGCGGGTATTCCTGAGGACGACCCACGTAACCCTGCTGTAATCGCGGATAATGTCGGTGATAACGTTGGCGACTGCGCGGGCATGGCGGCTGACCTGTTTGAAACTTATACCGTGACCATTATCGCGACGATCATGTTAGGAGCGCTGACCTTTACTGGCGCGCATTACGTTAATGCCCTAATTTATCCGCTGGTATTAGGTGCGGTTTCCATTATCGCCTCTATTGTCGGTACTTTCTTTGTCTCGGTGGGTGCAGACCAGAAGGTCATGAAAGGCCTCTATCGTGGCCTGATTGTCTCGGGCCTGCTCGCAGGCGCAGCGTTTTTACCGGTTACCGTCTGGCTAATGGATGGGCTGCCGGGTTATTCCATCATGGGTGTGTATGGGAGTGCGGTCGTTGGGCTGCTGGTAACGGCAGCGTTGGTTGTCATCACCGACTACTACACGTCTACTGAGTATAAGCCGGTGAAGAATCTTGCGGCGGCTTCAACAACAGGTCATGGCACCAACGTTATTGCTGGTCTGGCGCTGTCCATGAAATCAACAGCCATGCCGCTGATTGTGATCTGTATAGGAATTGGATCTGCACATTATCTGGCGGGTCTCTACGGTATCGCCATTGCTGCGACCGCGATGCTTTCCATGACTGGAATGATTGTGGCACTGGATGCTTTCGGCCCCGTTACTGACAATGCGGGCGGTATCGCCGAGATGGCCGGGCTACCTGAAGATATTCGCAAAACAACTGACAGGCTGGACGCAGTGGGTAATACCACCAAGGCAGTGACCAAGGGTTATGCCATTGGTTCTGCGGCACTGGCAGCTCTTGTGTTGTTTGCAGATTTCACACACGGCCTGACCGAGCAAACTGGCCAGCATTACGCTTTTGACCTGTCTGACCATTATGTGATTATTGGCCTGTTTATTGGTGGCATGATTCCTTACCTGTTTGGTGCGATGGCGATGGAAGCGGTCGGCCGTGCAGCAGGTTCTGTGGTCGTTGAAGTGCGTCGTCAGTTCAAGGAAATTCCCGGGATTATGGAAGGCACAGGCAAGCCAGACTATTCTCGTGCGGTGGATATGCTGACCAAGTCAGCTATCAAGGAAATGATTATTCCTTCCTTACTACCGATTGCGATTCCCATTCTGGTTGGTGTCTACCTTGGTCCTGTAGCGCTTGGTGGAGTGTTGCTCGGTTCAATCGTTACCGGGCTGTTTGTTGCTATTTCCATGACCACCGGTGGTGGCGCATGGGACAACGCCAAGAAATATATCGAAGACGGTAAGCTGGGTGGCAAGGGTTCCGAAGCTCACAAAGCTGCGATAACAGGTGACACGGTTGGCGATCCCTACAAGGACACAGCGGGTCCGGCGATTAACCCGTTGATTAAGATCATCAACATTGTCGCTCTGCTGATGATTCCTCTGCTGTAATTCTTTTGGCGTCATATCCAGTGCGGGTATGGCGCCTTCCTTTTTGCTTGGTCGCAATGTCTATTGGCGGTATCCTAGCCCGAATCTTGCATAAAATCGGTCGTAATTTTGTGAATTAGTTTTCATATTTAATAGCTTATATGTGAAAATAACGATGTTAAATATATTACAGTTTGTACCTCGGCAACTGCTCCTGCGTTGCTCTACTACCTACGTCCATATAGGCATGAATGGTTTTCTGAAAAAACTGACTTCGAATCTTGAACAAAATCCCTCAAACCCTAGCCTGCTAGGGTATTCGCGATATTTGTACAACCTTCTTCGCCAGATTTTCCAGAAATCCCATTCCTTCACGCAATATCCGGGCTAGCTTCATGAAATTTTGCTGGGCTAATACGTTATTTATTTTTATGATCGTTGCACTGGGTACGCTTAGCGCACTATCCGCCTGTGGCCAGAAAGGCGACCTCTATCTGCCTGAAAAAGAAAAGCCTGTCGAGAAAAAGTAATGGATTATTTCGATTACCAGCAAGGTCAACTGTGTGCTGAAGATGTACCACTGGCAGATATTGCCGCACAGTTTGGCACTCCCTGCTATGTCTACTCACGTGCCACCATCGAGCGTCACTGGCATGCTTTTGACGATGCTCTGGGCGACCACCCCCATTTGATCTGTTATGCCGTCAAGGCTAACTCTAATCTTGCTGTGCTCAACCTGATGGCGCGTATGGGTTCGGGGTTTGACATTGTTTCAGTCGGTGAACTTGAGCGCGTTCTGCGTGCAGGTGGAGATCCAGAAAAGATTGTCTTTTCCGGTGTCGGCAAACGGGCGGATGAAATGCAGCGTGCACTGGATGTCGGGATTCGCTGTTTTAACGTGGAATCCGAAGCCGAGCTGGAAAGGCTGAATGATGTCGCGGCGGTGATGGATAAGATCGCAACGGTTTCGATTCGCGTTAATCCTGATGTCGATGCCAATACACATCCTTATATCTCGACCGGGCTGAAAGAAAATAAATTCGGAATTGATATCAACGAAGTCGAATCGGTGTATCTGCGTGCGGCCGGGTTTTCTCATGTCAATCCGGTCGGTATAGATTGTCATATCGGTTCCCAGCTAACGGAAGTCACGCCTTTTCTGGATGCCCTGGAACGTGTTATGCGGCTCGCAGAAAAGCTGGAAGGGCTGGGTATTAATATTGAACATCTTGATCTCGGCGGTGGCCTGGGGATTCGTTACGAAACTGAAGATCCTCCCTCGCCCGATGATTATGCTTCAGCGATTCTCGAACGACTGGCGGCAAGCCGCTACGAAATACTGCTTGAACCTGGCCGGGCGATCATGGGCAATGCCGGTGTGTTGCTGATGCAGGTTGAATACCTCAAGCAAAATGGTGAGCACCAGTTTGCGATTGTCGATACAGCCATGAACGATAATATGCGCCCCGCTTTATACAATGCCTGGCAGGCTATCATTCCAGTCGATGAAAATTCCGAAGGGCAGGCCGGGCGGTATGACGTGGTTGGACCCGTCTGCGAAACGGGTGACTTTCTCGGTAAAGGGCGGAGCCTGTCATTGAAGGAAGGTGATTTGCTGGTTATGCGTTCCAGCGGTGCTTATGGTTTTGCCATGAGTTCTAACTACAATACCCGCCCACGTCCAGCTGAGGTGATGGTAGATGGTGATCAGCTTCAGTTGATTCGCAGCCGTGAAACCTTGGAACAGCTAATGGCAGGGGAGCAGTTATTGCCGGGTTAATAACAGGAGATTAGAGTCACATGATAAAACACGACGGTAAAACAAGAACCGACCATCAGAAGTTACTGGGATGGACAGGATTTTGACAAGGATGTTTCTATAGCATGATGAATATCGAACGAGAAGCCGCGAGGCAGGAAACCAACGACCAGGAAGAATTATTTACACAGTTTGGCGATCACCTGCCAAGAGAAATGGAAATCGAGAGAGAATTGCAGTTGGCCCGGTTGTATCATTCGCCTGCAATATGGGATTTGTCTGTAACCGGTTAGAAGAGGGCTTGCGCCCCCTTTCGAAAATTTGGGTTTAACCTTTCTTTAGCATGAAAGTGTATTCACCACCTGCTTCAGCAGATTCAAGCAGTTCATTGCCGGTCTGTTTGGCAAAAGCCTCAAAATCTTTTACGGAACCAGGGTCGGTCGCGATAATTTTTAATACCTGGCCAGCCTCCAGTGCGTTGATCGCCTTTTTGGCTTTGAGAATCGGCAGCGGGCAGTTCAGTCCGCGTGCATCAAGTTCACTTGCAAAATCAGTCATTGTGTATTCCTCGAAAACAAAATAAAAAACATATCAAATTAGCAGATGATGGCAAACATACCACAGGATTATTAGTAAATGCTAATTCTTTGGCTGTGATAAGCTGCAGTTATGTTATTAGCGTTCACAAAAATGCAGGGAATTGGCAATGATTTTGTGGTTTTTGACGCCATCAATCAGTCGGTTTCCCTGTCTACAGAACAAGCCAGAAAGTTGGCTGATCGCCGATATGGCGTGGGTTGCGACCAGATTCTACTGGTTGAAAAACCACATTCCGCTGATGTTGAATTTCGCTATCGCATCCTTAACGCTGATGGCAGCGAAGTAGCGCAATGTGGTAATGGCGCGCGCTGTTTTGCCCGCTTTGTGCGTGACAAGGAGTTGACCAAATCGCAGGAAATACCGGTTGAAACCGTTGCTGGTCGATTGATGCTGAAACTGCAGGCAGATGGCCTGGTGCAGGTGGATATGGGTGCGCCAGTGTTTGATCCAGCATGGATTCCGTTTTATGCCGAAGGTCAGGCCGTCACCTATGAGCTTGAAGCCGGTGGTGAACAGGTCGAGATATCAGCGCTTTCGATAGGCAATCCTCATGCAGTCCTGTTCGTTGATGACGTGGATTCTGCGCCGGTAGAGAGACTAGGGCCGATACTTGAATCGCATGAACGATTCGCCGAGCGTACTAATGTCGGCTTTGTACAGGTAATTTCACCTGAGCATATACGTTTACGTGTTTATGAACGTGGCGCCGGCGAAACACTGGCCTGTGGCAGCGGTGCATGCGCTGCCGTGGTAGCCGGAATAATGCGAGAATTGTTAAATTCAAAAGTAATGGTTGACCTTCCCGGTGGACAACTTATTATTGAGTGGCAGGGAGAGCAGAATTCCGTGTTGATGACCGGCCCGGCCGAAACCGTTTTTGAAGGCAGTATTGATTTATGACAACCCAGACATCGACTGAACTGAAGCAGGATGAATCTTTATCGGAAGAGGAAGTCAAGGCGTGGCTGTATGAGCATCCTGACTTTTTTTCAGGGCATGAATCCCTGCTCGAGGTGATGCAGATACCTCACCCAACTTACGGAGTGACATCATTGCTTGAGCGTCAGCTCGTCCTGTTACGAAATAAAAATCACCAGCTTGAGGGCAAGTTGCGCGGTCTGGTCGGTGTTGCACGCGAGAATGAAAAACTCAGTTCGCGTTTACATGACCTGGCGCTGGCCCTGGTTGAGGCAGATAGCCTGGATGCCGTCCTGGCCATTGCACGCGAGCAATTACTGCAGGCATTTAATGCTGACTATGTCTCTCTGAAGTTGTTTCCACTTGAGGGTGAAGCCACCACAATTCATCATGTGGAGCAGAAAGAAGTGACAGAGTTGTTTGCCCGGGCATTCCGCAGCAACCGGCCGCAATGCGGTGGCCTGAATGAAAAACAAATTAACTGTTTGTTTCCAGAGCATACAGAAGATGTAGCTTCGGCCGTGCTGGTGCCGTTGATTGAAAACAAGCCCATTGGCTATCTGGCTCTTGGCAGCACTAATAACACAGGCTTCCATCCCGGCATGGGCACGCTGTTTCTAGGTTATCTGGGAGAGCTGGTTACCCGCTGCATCGTTATTTACCAGCAGCGTGAAGCCTGATAATCATTGCCCCCTCGGTTCGGGTTAGGCTATGCAGCCTGGCAAAGATAATTTGCAGGCAGGCATTTCCACTTTTGTAGATTTTCTCCAGTACGAAAAGCAGTACTCAGTACACACCGTCAGTAACTATCGTCGCGATCTGAACAGATTGCTTGAATTTCTGTTGAAGAAGGAAATAGAAAACTGGGAGCTGGTTACGAACCAGCTTATCCGTCAGTATATTACGCAAAGGCATCGGCAAGGTCTCAATGGCCGCACTTTGCAGCGCCAGCTTTCAGCTATTCGCAGTTTGTATAAATATCTGCAGCGCCACCAGCTTGCCAGCCATAATCCAGCGCAGGATATACCCATACCAAAATCTGACAAGAGACTACCTAAAACGCTGGATATTGAAAGCATTGAACAGTTGCTTGCGATTAAAGGTGATGATCCGTTGATCCTGCGTGATCTTGCTATCATGGAGTTACTTTATTCCTCCGGCTTGCGGCTTGCAGAGATCGTTGGCCTGGCCGTGGATGACCTTGATCAACATACTCAACTCGTTCGTGTGTTGGGTAAAGGCTCCAGGCAACGCGAAGTGCCCGTCGGCCGGCATGCCATAGCCGCAATCAATAAATGGCTGGTTGTGCGTAGCGAAATGGCCAACGCTGAAGAACAATCACTGTTTGTCAGTCGGCGTGGAACGCGTCTTTCAGCGCGGACACTGCAACAGCGGTTATCAATGTGGGCGAAAAAACAGGGCCTGGATCAACACGTCCACCCACATCGTTTACGCCACGCTTTCGCCAGCCATATGCTGGAATCTTCCAGTGACCTGCGGGCCGTGCAGGAATTGCTCGGTCATGCGGATATCAGCACCACCCAGATTTATACCCATCTGGATTTTCAGCATCTGGCAAAGGTTTATGATGACGCGCATCCACGTGCCAGGAAAAAGAAAAAATAGCAGTCTGTCAGCTTGAATTGTCAACAGATAACCCCCATATTTGCTAGTTAATGTAAAACTACAGGAGCTGGGTTTGGAACAATTTCGCGGCACCACAATTGTCTCTGTGCGTCGGGGTAATCAGGTCACGCTCGGAGGAGACGGTCAGGTCACGCTGGGCGACACGATCATGAAGGGTAATGCACGTAAGGTGCGAACCTTGCTGGATGGAAAAGTACTCACCGGTTTTGCCGGGGGCACTGCTGATGCCTTCACACTTAACGAGCGGTTCGAAGCAAAATTACAGGAGTATAATGGCAATCTCACCAGGGCGGCTGTCGAACTGGCAAAAGACTGGCGTAGTGATCGCGCTTTGCGGAGACTGGAAGCCTTGCTCGCCGTTGCCGATCATTCCGCATCGCTGGTTATTTCCGGCAATGGAGATGTGATTGAGCCGGAAGACGGCTTGATCGCCATCGGATCCGGAGGACCGTATGCGCAGGCGGCGGCGCGAGCAATGCTGGGAAATACAGAATTGTCATCTCGTGAAATTGTCGAGAAATCACTCAATATCGCGGCTGGTATCTGTATTTATACCAATACCAATTTAACGATTGAAAAACTGGAACTGAAATAATCTCATGTCTGAAATGACTCCCCGTGAAATAGTCCAGGAACTGGACAAACATATTATTGGTCAGGGCAATGCAAAACGCGCTGTGGCCAATGCCCTGCGAAATCGTTGGCGTCGCATGCAGCTGGATGAGGAATTGCGCGTTGAAGTGACGCCTAAAAATATCCTCATGATCGGCCCTACCGGTGTCGGCAAAACGGAAATTGCCAGACGGCTTGCAAGGCTTGCGAATGCACCTTTTATAAAAGTCGAAGCGACCAAATTTACCGAAGTCGGATACGTTGGCCGTGAAGTGGATTCGATTATTCGTGATCTGGCAGACGCGGCAGTCAAACTGCTGCGTGAGCAGGAAGTTGAACGACTGCAATTTCACGCTGAAGAAGCCGCCGAAGAACGCGTGCTTGATGCGCTGTTTCCACAGCCGCGAAAGAGTGGTGGTATTGGATTTTTGGAAGAGGAAGAGGAAGAGGAAGAGGAAGAAGGAAAGCCGGTTGAAGATGAATCGGCAACCCGGCAGAAACTGCGCAAAAGATTACGTGAAGGCAAGCTGGACGATAAGGAAATAGAAATCGAAATACAGGCCACGCAGATGGGCGTCGAAATCATGACTCCACCCGGCATGGAAGACATGACCAGCCAGCTACAGGATATGTTTCAAAACATGGGTAAAGGACGTACTAGAACCCGCAAACTAAAAGTCAAAGATGCGCTCAGAGTTTTAACTGAAGAAGAAGCGCATAAAATGATTAATGAAGAAGAACTCAAACAAAAAGCGCTGGAAAATGTCGAACAAAACGGTATTGTATTTCTTGATGAGCTGGATAAGGTAGCCAAGCGCAGCGAAACTAGTGGTGCCGATGTTTCCCGCGAAGGCGTGCAGCGTGATTTACTGCCTTTAGTAGAAGGTTGCACGGTCAACACAAAATACGGAATGGTGAAAACCGATCATATTTTATTCATCGCGTCGGGTGCTTTTCACATGTCCAAGCCATCTGATTTAATTCCGGAATTACAGGGTCGTTTGCCAATACGTGTCGAACTCGACGCGCTGACCGCCGAAGATTTTATACGGATTTTGACCGAGCCGGATGCCTCCTTAACTGAACAATACCAGGCGTTAATGCAAACGGAAGGCGTAACGCTAGAGTTCACTGAAGAAGGTGTCAGTAGAATTGCAAAGGCAGCTTATGAAGTTAATCAGCGTACGGAAAATATAGGTGCAAGGAGATTACATACGGTACTCGAAAGATTAATGGATGATATTTCTTTTGATGCGCCGGATAAATCGGGCGAGAAGATTGTGATTGATAAGGGATATGTGGATAGTAATTTGAATGAACTGGTTGAAGATGAGGATTTGAGTCGGTTTATTTTATAGCTATCAGCAGTTGTTGAATTTATTCCAAAACTTTATTTCATCTATACCAGCGGTAGGGTTGGCGTATGATTTTGTTGGTGCATTTATACTTCTTGCCACCGCATTCTTTGGTAAATATACTGATATTGTAGATAAGTATGAAGTAGAAGACGAATATCTAGACCGCGTATGGAAAGGAAGCACTGTTCGACTTGTTAAAATTGCACTGCTTAGAAACTCAGATGAGTTTGTTGGTTTAGTTATATTGTCACTAGGATTTGTTCTTCAGATTTATGGTGTTTTAGGTAATTCACGCTTTTATAGCTATGGTGGTTGTTTATGGATTGCGGGCTTAATTTTATTTACAATAATATACACCATTTATGCTAGAGAGAAATTTAACAAGTGGCAGTTAATAAAGGCTAAAAAATATTTTTCAACTAAAAAATTGATCTCGTAGGGCGGATAAGCTTGCGCCATCCGCCGTATGGTTGAAGAATCTACCTTAGCTCGTAGCCTAGATTGACGTAGTGTAGTCTTGGGGAAGTAATAAGAAATATTGCTGGTATCTATTTCGCGCATTTTTAAGGTATTACTTCTTTTTAAACTTCATCGCTGATGCGCAAGTCCCTTTTTTGTGTCGCGACAAAAAAGAGACGAAAAAAACGCGCCCCATCATTCGCCTTAATCCGTTGCTGCAAGCGTCAATCGGGGTCGTATTGTAGCTGCTCCCGGCAGCACAACACTCAATCGCCATCCATGGCGATTGACCCTGATTGCCACTCACAGCAATGGGGCGACTGAAAGGGGAAGGTAAATATCGAAGTCTGTCAGGTTTTTTCTCGTTCCCACCGTCCTCGGTGGGAATGCATACGGGAGTAAATTTATAAGCTGGTATGCGTTACCACGCAGGAGCGTGGGAACGAGAGAAGGCTAAAAAATATTTTTCAACTAAAAAATTGATCTCGTAGATACCATCTGCCTCACCCAATTACAACCTGATCATCAAACAGATTGAGGTTGGTATTTATTTTGATGTTTTAAGACACCAGAACAAATCTGAACCAGCTTTTTCATGGCGGCGCCAAGCGCCGACATTTTAGTTTTCCCATTTATCAATAGGCGTTTATATTGGCACCTGATATCCGGGTATTCTCGTTCCCACTGTCCTCGGTGGGAATGTATACGGGAGCAAATTTGTAAGCTGGTATGCGTTACCACGCAGGAGCATGGGAACGAGAGGAAATAGTTTGGTAGGGTGGATAAGTGCAACGCATCCACCATCTACAGCGTGGTTTTGGTGGATGTTCTATCGGCTTATCCATCCTACATTTTTCTCGTTCATACAGTCCAACGAGGGGATGTCCGATACGGAAATATACCCAACCCCACTCCACAGGTTACAATACCCACATTCGAAATACCCGAGAACGACTATGAGACCCACTGAAATCAACCTGCACCAGCAATCCAGAACCCTGGAGCTGGCTTATGAAGACGGCACTCGCCATCAGTTACCCTGTGAATACCTGCGTGTGTATTCACCTTCTGCCGAAGTACGCGGCCACGGGCCGGGCCAGGAGGTGCTGCAATTTGATAAGGAAGATGTGAATATTACTGCGATCAACCCGATGGGTAATTATGCGATTCAGCTGGTGTTTGACGACGGCCATGATTCGGGGATTTTTGACTGGAATCTGCTCTATGAAATGGGCGTGGATTACGAGAAAAACTGGGCGGATTATTTGCGTCGACTGGATGAGGTGGGCTACAAGCGCAAGACCAGTCCGGACCAGGTTTTTCATTCGTGAGCGATAAACAGAAAACAACCCACTTTGGTTTTCAGGAAGTTCCTGTTGAGGAAAAAGTTCAGCGGGTGGGTGAGGTGTTTCATTCGGTAGCCAGCAAGTACGATGTCATGAATGACGTTATGTCGCTTGGCATTCATCGTCTGTGGAAACGTTTTACCATTGATCAGGCGGCGGTACGCAAGGGGATGCGAATACTGGATCTGGCCGGCGGCACAGGTGATCTGGCGTTACGTTTTACCCGGCTGGTGGGTGATGACGGTGAAGTGGTACTGGCGGATATTAACGAGGCAATGCTACGCGAAGGACGGAGCCGGTTAATCGATAAAGGTGTGGTGGGAAATATTCGCTATGCCCAGGTCAATGCAGAGTACCTGCCGTTTCCTGATAATTATTTTGATGTCATCACGATTGCGTTTGGTCTGCGAAATGTCACCGATAAAGATGCAGCTTTACGTTCCATGCACCGTGTTTTGAAGCCAGGCGGAAAATTGCTGGTGCTGGAATTCTCAAAACCTATCAGTAAAACTTTCGGCAAGTTCTATGATGCCTACTCGTTCAAGATGCTGCCTTTAATGGGGAAATTGATTACAAACGATGCAGAAAGCTATCAATACCTGGCAGAATCTATTCGCATGCATCCCAATCAGGAGACCTTAAAAAACATGATGGAAAACGCAGGTCTTGAGCGTTGTGATTATTATAATCTCAGTGGCGGGATTGTCGCTCTGCATAAGGGCTATAAAATTTGACGGTATTAACAAATAGTTTGTTCATGGAATTTGCGGAGTCAGCTGTCAATCAGTATCTCTCGCTCGACCCTGAAATCAGTTCGCAACTAGGTGACCTGGAGGGCCGCAGTATTGCGATTGAAATTACAACACCGCCGGTCAGATTGTTTTGTTTTCCACGTGCTGGTGGTTTGTCATTGCAATCAATTTATGAGGGCGAAGCAGACTGCAAGATATCCGGTTCTCTGGCGGGCATTTTAAAAATGATGCGCAGTGAAAATCCTGCAGAAATTCTGAGCAGTGGTGAAGTAAGTATTACTGGTGATAGCAGATTGGCACAGGATTTTTCCGACACGCTTTCCAGAATGGATATTGACTGGGAGGAGTTCCTGAGTAAACTGACCGGCGATTTTGCGGCGCATCGAATCGGTAACGCAGTTCGGCAGGGGCAAAGCTGGTTACAGGATAGCCTGAAAGCGTTTAGCATTGATAGTACAGAATATTTACAGGAAGAATCCGGTATTTTGCCAACCCGGATTGAGATTGAAAAATTCATTCATGATATTGATGTGCTGCGGGATGATACTGAACGGCTGGACGCCAGAATTCAGAAACTGGAACGAACCCTATGAAATGGTTTGGACAGATCTGGCGGCTGATTCATATAAATTATGTTTTTATCCGGCATGGTCTGGACGAATTTATTTTTGCACTGAAATGGTTTCGCCCGCTTAAG
>Ga0190283_1001038_pt1 | contig 13301 bp, 11 predicted proteins | sample 48691801_MG_FD_161669 | JGI IMG/M metagenome (GOLD analysis project Ga0190283, IMG submission 161669) | Hydrothermal vent microbial mat bacterial communities from Southern Trench, Guaymas Basin, Mexico - 4869-18-0-1_MG | ecosystem: Environmental > Aquatic > Marine > Hydrothermal vents >...
TGGAGACAAAGCGGGACGAAGCCTACTTTCACACCATTTTTTATCTGATGGTATGTGCTTCCGGCGTGAATGCCATGAGCGAGATCATGACCTGCAAAGGACGGATTGATCTGACAATGGAATTTCCGGACAAAATTTATATCATCGAATTCAAGTGCAACCGGAGCGCCCAGGCGGCTATTGATCAGATCCGGGAAAAAGGATACGCTGACAGGTACAGGCAGCGTGGGAAAAAAATCATTCTCATGGGAATCAGCTTTGACTCGGAAAAACGGAATGTGGGCGAATGGAAAACTGCTTGATTCTATGAATGAATCCTTTCTTACACATAATCCATGCAGATGCCCGTTTTAAAACAGCTCAAGCTGCGGTCCGACAGTTTTGAACGGGTTCTCTTTCCCCACCCGCTCAAGGGCATTGTCATGCAGGCCTACCCCCAATTTTCCCTGGGCGATATGAAACGCGGCGCAGAAGCCCTCCTTAAAACCTCGTCTGTATGCTTTTTCCCGCTCTTTCTCAATCTCTTTCAGCATTTTTTTTGTTTCTTCAAATAAATAACCCTGCTCCTCCTGATATTTGGCATTTTCCAGAGAATCTTCGACAAAACCCTTGAATCGGATCCCCATTTCATCACAATATTCACGCCACTCATAATATAGTTCAGCGTTGATGCTGACGCTTTTCAATTCTTCATTTATCATTGGTAATTGCTCCCTGGTTACTGTTTTTGCCCAGCAACATGATATTCAGCAGGGCCAGGGACTTGGAACTGACGACATAGCGGGTCTGAAACTGGGCATCAATCCGCTGTGCGATTTCCGGCCCGCGCACCAGAAGCCAGGGCGGAACGCTCTCATCATAGTTGCTCTGTATTGGCAGAACATAATTGGGGCTGCACAGACAGGCTCTGAAGTAATGTTCAAGCATCTTCTTCATCTCCGCTTTGAAGCGGTGCGGGTCTGGCTGATTTTTCCAGAATTCGTCAATATGCATTGCACTGAGCGGAACAACAAGCCATCGGTTAAACGAGGAGCCTTTAGTCTCACTTTCAGTGTCGCTTTCCGATTCATGGGAAAGAACATTCATCACAGAGAGTAATATGCTGGCAGGATCACGTATCTGTCTGACCGTGTCCGCACCGAGGCGTCTCAGCTTTGCGCATAAGGCCACGATTTTCTTATGCGTATCTTCGAGATGCGTTTCAATGAGATGCCTGTTCTTTTCTCTGATGCTGAAATCGCCCAGATATTGCAGCATCAGTTCTCCTGCCGTGTAACATCCCTCGGGAATATAATCGCCGGCCGCAATCACACCAAATCCCCTGTTGGCATCTTGGACAAAATCCCGGAGCAGACGGTTCCTGTATTTCTTTGAGATGAGCGTGCTCGCATGGTTCGAGGTGTTATGCAGGATGACGTTCTCATGTTTAAAAATATCACGGATATGTTCCTGAACATATCGGAGGTCGGTGTTCCCGGGATCCTGCTTATGGGCATGTTCAAGCGAGCGAATCGCACTGTCCGCATTGTCCATGACTGTCTGGGCCACGCCCTCAACCAGATTCCCTGATATGGGAATACAGGATACGGGTTTGCCAAACAAATCACACGCACCAAATATGCGCGTAAAAATGCTCATTCGCAGGATCATCTGTGTGGCAGACAGATTGGCGATTTGCGAAGCTTCAGAAGCTTCGGAACTTTCCACGAGAACCTGGGGAATAATAAGCTCAATCTCACGATCCAGCCGGTTCCCTTTCCCGCCCCCGCGTCCCCTATAGACACCCTGCAGAAATTCCATGAAATTGTTCTCCAGGGAAAAAAAGGGGATGACGCAGATAATCTTCGTCGCATTCGGAAAACTGATCCCCCGGGTCCCTGACGAGGTCATAATGATGATGTCGTAAAGATCGCCTTTCTGCGAAACAGGCACTTCCCGGTCTTTCCATGTTTTTTCCTCATCAGACGCGGGACTCACAATGCGGCGTTTCTCTTCAGACGTGGAATAGGCATCAAGACAGATAACATCGGGACAGATAGCATCGGGACAGTCAGGCCTGCTGGCCCTGGCATAAGCGGCAATATGCTCCCGGAGCTTGCTCACGGAAAGTTTATTCTGAATAATGACAATGGTCTGCTCCCTGGGACGCTGCTGCACACGATGAACCAGTTCCACGGCCAGCTTTTCAAGAATACCGCTTTCCAAGTCTCGGTAAGCCTCAGATACCGGATTATGGGTTCGCCCTCCGGACATGGTTCCGGAAAAGCTCAGAACCGGCCGCCATCTCACTGTCAGATTTGAGGCAGGATACACATTTGCATTGATAATCTTGACAGGCAGCCCCATAATCCTGGCATCCTCAATGCTGAGTCCCTTGGAATCCGCATCTCCGTTGAACAATATCTGGTCAGGCTGAGACGTTGTCCGGTTGAGAAAGGTTTCCACCGATGAGGCATTCACGAGCGACGCATCGGCAATGATGATGCGGAATCTGATCGGACAGGACTTTCCTGCTTCTTCAAACAGCATTTTCACCTCTTTCCGGAAGCGGATAATCTCCTGTGCGGTCTGGCGTCCTGCGCGGTCTCCTGTCACCTCATCAATGAAAAATACAAGTTCCCTGACATTCTTGGCAAATTTTTCAACAGATGCGATATCCCATTCCCCGCGTATGCCAAAGACTTTTTTCAGATGGACGCTGAATGTTGTCTTACCGCGATCCAGTTGCCTGTTTGACTGGGTGGAAACACACGCGATGATACGTTTGTAATTATGCCGGACATTGAGCCGGTGAACCGCCTGCATCATTGTGTTGAATACACCATGCCCGAAAGATCCGGTACCCTCTCCTGCACCGCCTTTTTCCAAAGATTTGTATCCTGTCCTGTTCCGGGAAGGCTCTGCAGGATTGGCAAAAGTCCGGGTTTCAAGTGCTTCCGCATCTTCAGGACGCAAAAACAGGAATTTGGGATCATCCGGCAGTTCGCGGCTGCAACAACTCAGCGCGGGCCTGCCATAATGCGCCTGAGCAGTGCTGATAAGCACGGAATTGGTCGTCAGACATACGAGTTCCTCTTTTCCTGCAAGGCGGTTTCCGTCATCTGAGGGGTCAAATTTTGCTATCAGATCCGCGTTCACCTGAATCCTCGGACTGATATATATCAGCGAATACCCGCTATCATAATTCGCCAGAATATTCCGCAGGGCCGTGGTCTTTCCAATACCGGGCGTTCCTGACATCACGAAGATATCCGCATCATATTGGGTCCAGGCGTATTTCACGAGTTCCGCATGAGCGTCCTGCATGGACTTCATATCCGCATGCTGAATGGATTCGGCGATCTCAAGGGGGAGCCATGAGCGAAGCTGTTCAGATGTCGGAGGCGTTCCGGTGGGACAGTATCCCTCAATGCGCTCGGTAAAGGAATGATTCAGATATCCCGGGAGCGGCTTTTTGCCCAAAAAGGTCTTTTTGGCCGCGTCATACAGGGAATGAAGAGATTTTCGGAGTTCAGGTGAGGAATTTTTTCGTATGTTCCGCAACACTGCTTCCTGAGTTTTCAGCACCTCTCTCTCCTGAAGTTTGCGCTTCTCCTGAGATGTCTGATACCTGCCGCTTTGAATGCCTTTGTAAATCGTCCCCATTTCCTGCAGGAGTTTCCATTCATCCTCTTTGACGTGCAGAAAATGCCGACCGCGATCTGTAAAGGCAACTATGTGGAATTCAATATTGCCCTGTCCTGGCACCCATCTGTCAAAAGGCTTGTCCCTTATGATGCGGTCTTTGATCGTGTCATAAAGGGAAAACACATAGCCCCCGCCCTGGAACAGCTTCTTGGCGATCTTGTCATGAGTCAGCAGTCCCCGGAAATAATCTTTCAGATCCGGGGATATTTCAAGTCCGAAGGTTTCACTTGCAATCCGAAAATCTCTGGTTCTGATCTTATTGGCCATGGCCGAGTTTCCGCGGCGGAGACTCTCATAAACATCATCCGGCTCGGAGAGATTCAGCCCTTTGGCGATGGTCGGCATGTTATGGGTTGAGAGTTCATATCCCACAAGATGAAACCGGTACCTGTTATTCTCATAAGTCCTCACAATATATAAAAAATCCGAGTAAGGACATTTTCCGGTGTCCCCCAGTGTGTTCAAGTCAAAATTGGAAAGATCCGCAATCAGGGACAATTCCTGCTCTGCCAGTGAAAGCGCATCAACTGCATCCTGTCCAAGGGAAGGATTTGCGTAAATCCATGAAATGAGCGGCTGTCCCCTGCATGGCAGGGATTTTACAAACTGCTCTGTCTCACAGAACCCCTGGACATATCCCTGAAATAACCGGGAACTTAAAACAGACCGCGCAGATTTTGCATACGCCAGATCAAGAGCTGAGATGTCAAATTCCTTCTCAAACTGCTGATATATTTTCCTGAGATTAAATTTGTCGAGCTGAGATGTGATGCGGGCAATCTGTTTTTCACATATTTCTGACGGCTTAAAGGATCGTAACGCGCAAACAGCGCCTGCCAGTCCGCTAAGCTCATAAGTGCGCCCCTGAAGGCTGCCGAACTCATCCATGATATTCACCTGTCTCCGACAGTAAAAAATAAAAAGTTGAAAGTACCCTCACCTGAATCCGCTATCTGAAAACATTATATAATTGTTTGTTTCAGTTTTCAATATTTTTTTACCTGAATTTGCCGGAAATCCCGAATATTCAAATTTATCCGCACTGGAAACAGGCATTGCGATATTGACACTTTAACCAATTTCGATACAGACAACCGCAGATATTACAGAGACTTAGTCCTGTGTATATTTTTTTAGATACAGACCAAAGCAACCAAATATTTATGTTGCAATGCAACTTTGTCTTCCATTTTCCCCAACATTAATACAATTTTTTCTGATTATAACGGATTTAGGGGACGCTCCGAACCAAGCCCCCCAAGGGGTTCCCAAGATTGCGATCTGCCACAACATTGAGGCAACCTCGGGACCTCAAAAACGGATTGACAGGCATCATTTTCTGTTATAGACATTTTAAACATAATGTCTTTTTGGAAGTGGGCGAAGTCTGGAACAGACTGTCCCCCCTGATGCGTCATCCTCAGCAGATTGAAAATACTGGAAATTTCCCTTTCCGGAGTGCCAGACATTTTCTTAAAAGCTCTAGAGCAAAATACCGTGAATTCAGGTGATGAAATATGCTTAATTTCAAAAACTGTACGTTGGCCCAGTTGGACAAACTGTTCGGTCTGGAACAGATCGACGACACTCGGGCATTTAAAACATGGCTTGACGGCCAGGCAGACATTTCCGATCCGGAACATCAGATTCTGACGATGCTGGGAAAGACGCTCAGAGATCATGTCCATGACTGGAACGAGGCAGAACTGATTCAGCATTTCATCGGGCCTGTGTTCGCCCTGGTCAATTTCTCAGGCAGAAAATTCGGCCTCTTTGCCGAAAGGGCGTTCGGCGGTGTGGTTGAGGGAACAGAAATGTCCGGCAAACCGGACGGCATGATTGCCAGCGGTTTCCGTGTGCCGGAAAAACCGTATTTCTGTTTTCAGGAATACAAGAGAGAGACAGACCCTGACGGAGACCCTGCCGGCCAGACCCTGGCTGCCATGCTGGTAGCCCAGGAGATCAACGAACACAGACATCCGATTTACGGTTGTCATGTCCGCGGTCAGTTCTGGTTTTTTATGATATTGGAGAGACAGGAATATTGCATCAGCACCCCGCTTATAGCCACCCGTGATGATATTTTCGACATCCTCCGTATTCTGAAGGTGCTGAAGCAGATTGTGAGGGATTTATATGAATTGGGAATTAACATGCCGGCAGATGACCACGAACAGTTCGCGGCCGGATTTCCCGGAAGAAGTGTATGAAACTGTGCAAAAACCGTTGAATCGCAGGAAAATTTGCTGGCTGACATTTCACCTCCAGGTTAAGGAAAATACGCTTATGCCAAATGACCTGATCTGCCTTTATTGCAAAGGCACTGGAAAACGCTTCAGCGGCGTTCCATGTGACCATTATGACCCCTGTACCAACAAATGCCGCCTGCTCAGGCAGGGAAAGACAGCAGCTGTTTTTGATCAGGGCAGATGTGAGCCTGCCAGGATGCTGATAGCCGCAATTACCAAACAAATCGAAGCCTTCTGGTACATCATAATGCCCAAAGAGCATCAGCAATATGGCAGGAAGCCGGTCCGAAAAGATCAGGCCTGACATTCCCACAGACATCTGGTGTACCGGATGCATTGATCTGTTTGGAAAAGATCCGATCCTGAAATCTGTGGACACGGCCGGATTCGGGACCAAACTGGACGCGTTTCTTTCAGAGGCGAACAGCGACATGCTCTTTGTCGTTCCCGAGGCGAACCTGCGCCAGAAGATCGGAGCTGATCTTTACAGGAGAGAGGATGTCTCTGTTTTCACATTGAAACAGTTCCGGTCCGCAGGCCTTTTCAAAAAAAAAAAAAAACGATTGTGAAGGTTCGCAGGCATGAGATCAGAGTCTTGGTGAATACGCTGTTTCAGAGTGCCGGGATTGTCGAATTCCTCAGAAACCTGTTTCGATTCAAATGCTTCGCAAATCTGAGATATCAGGGCCTGAAACCGGTTATTCTGAAACCGGCAACTATGATAATACTGATCTCTCTGACTCTGGCCCTCATCTTTTACCAGGGTATCATCACCACGAAACCTGAGGAACAGAGAGAACCTCTGACCGGCATGTCATTTGTCCGAATTTCCGGGGGATGTTATGAGATGGGCTGCGGCAGTTGGACCAGTCGGCCGAGATTCATCCGGTGCGGATATCGGTTCGGCGCGCCGGCTGAGACCCGGGCTAACGATATCGGGTTTCGGGTGGTGAGGACTGGGGCGCGCCCGCTCCCTGGAAGCGGAAAAGGCCATTGAGGACGCAGAGGCATTACAGGACAAAGATCAGCCGGATCTGAAACGTATTTGTGAGGATCGGAACAATGAACAAGATGAAGCGGACTCGGGTGACTCAGGAGGAAACAGATGCAGATATATCTTAAAGAAAGGATCGGAGACCCCAATCTATTTACAGGCAGGAAAAAGGAACTGGCGTTTTTTCTGGACTGGATTGACAGGACCAAAAGGGAAATATCCCAGAGCACGGCCATCCTCTCCCGGAGAAAGACCGGGAAGACCGCCCTGTTGCAACGACTGTACAACCTGACGTTTCACAAAGATGACCGGGTGGTCCCCTTTTATTTTGAGATCAGGGAGGCCAGTCAGTGGCTCGGAGACTTTGCCAGGGACTTCTTTCTGAGCTTCATTTACCAGTACATCGCGTTCAGAAGCAGGAGTCTGAAATATTTCCAATATCCCAAAAACTATTCAGCCGCCGCCAAGGCCGCCAGGGAGGAGAAGCTGGAGCATCTACTCATTTCACCGAATCGACGACAACCAGTTCAGATTCCATCCTGAAGCGGACGGGGCACAGACTGTCTCTGAAGCCGATATCAACTATCTCAGCGCGGCCTATCCGTTTCAGGCATGGGACTACAATATGATCGTCTCAATAAACTACCAGCATCTCTTTGACTTCAACCGGGAATGGAACTTTCCGCTGATATCGGACTCCGGCGCGCGCTCCCATGCAGATTATCGCCAGAAGGGGATGCTGTCGGCCATAGGAATCGCTTATGCTGTTCGGGTCAGCACGAATTTCTCCCTGGGTCTCACATTCAATATATGGGATGACGGACTGACCCGGAACCGATGGGAACAGCACACCTTTCAGGAAAGCACCGGGAATGATAATGGCCAGGCTTTCATGGAGGAATCGCATTATATTGACCGGTATTCCCTCAGGGGATATAATGCGAACCTGGGGTTCCTCTGGCATATAAACGACAGACTGACCATTGGCGGGGTGCTGAAGACCCCTTTCAAGGCAGATGTGGAGCATGAATACGGCATTGAGGCATCTATCCGGTATCCCGAATCTCCGGATGCCTATTCTGAAACCTCATACAGCGTTGCGGAGGAGGCCGACCTGGAGATGCCCATATCCTACGGCATCGGATTTGCTTACCGGTTTTCGGATATGCTTACTGTATCTCTGGACGTTTACAGAACCGAATGGGATAATTTCGTGTTCACCGATTCCAAAGGCAATTCAAGTTCCCTCATCACCGCAGGCCCCGCGGATGAGGTTGAACCCACGCATCAGGTGCGGATGGGTGCTGAATATCTGTTCATCTCTCCCAAATATCGGATTCCGATACGGGCCGGCCTTTTCTACGACCCCGCACCGGCCCAAGTATATCCGGATGATTTCTTAGGCATCACCATCGGAGCCGGCATCGGCATGGGCCCGTTTGTCTTTGACATGGCCTGCCAGTACCGCTTCGGAGAGGACGCGGGAACTTCGGTGCTGAAAAACTGGGGTTTTTCACAGGATGTTGAGGAGGTTATGGTTTATTCGTCGGTGATTGTGCGGTTTTGATTCCTGATGAGGCCATGTCGTGATACCCACCCATAATCCCTATCTAGTGCCTGAACGAAAACCCCAAATTTTCTGTTACAAAGGGTTGTAGGGTGGGTGGAGGATTTCGATTTTTTACGCAGTAAAAAACGAAACCCGCAACCCACCTTGACAAACTCACAAACGAAATCATCACATATAATTGGATTTACAGAGGAGAAAGCCTCGGAACCTGAAATTCAGACGGCCTGGAGTAGTGTTGTCATTTCATAAATTACCATTAAATATCATCCATCGGTCCGTTTACAACTAAATTAAGCTGAGGAGATTCCTGTGAAACTACGGAAAAGACCGCTCACCCACCCGGGAGGCATATTGCAAAGAAATTATATTGATCAGTCTGTTGTGACACTCAGCCAACTGGCCGATATCCTGGGCCTGCCAGAAGAAACCGTATCGGAAGTTGCAAACGAGCGTGCGCCTGTCACTGCGGATACGGCTCTACGCTTTTCACGGGCATTCAACACCAGTCCCGATCTGTGGCTGAATATGCAGCAATATTATGATCTGTGGCATGCAGCGAATGACTCGAAAGAGTGGGAAAGGATTCAGCCGGTAATATTATCGGAGTCGCCCGTTCTTCAGGTGTAAAGAAACCTGGATTTTTGAATTCTATATATCTCCGGCACCGCCACCTGCACCTCCAGCCTGATTGCCGTCACCATCGTCAGAACCAGTTGTATTGTCACTCCCATTGTCCTCCGTTGCATCATCACTCCAGCCATGACTGACAGACTGGGTATAATAGCCTGAACGATTTGTCGTTGCCGAACCGCCGGCATTGCTGAAATTTACCCTGACGCTGTCAAGTCCGTTACCATCTGCGTCTCCGATGTAACCTGAAATCTTTCACTGTCAGCCGGGAGATTGATCTCCCGGCTTTGTTTTACGGATTAACCAGTTTTTTCCAAATCTCAATCTTGGAGGTCTCCTGCCCGCAGTACCCCTTTGGATAGGTCATGGTCAGAACAGCGTTGTTCAGTTCGAATGGCATGTCAAAGGGGCTGCAGGCAGAGGAGAACCTGAGCGTGTCATCACCCGTGACTTCGATATGTGCCTCACCTGAGCCGGTCTGGCCGTCAATATTGAAGGTCTTGCTTATATGACCATCGGATTGAATTGTCATTGACCCCGAACAGGTGTCAGCCTCATATTCTGTCCCGTAAATCAGGGTGAAAGCGATCAGTTCATAATCGCCTGCCAGATCAGCCACAGTTATATCCTGACTGATTTCTCCGGTATTTCCGGCAACCATCCCCAATATGTGAATCGCCTCCTCAAGACCGATCTTTCCGTCTCCGTTCACATCACTTCCCTTGTTCACAATGCTCTCCGGCGGGATGTCGCTGAGAATGCGGAGGGCGAGCATCACGTCCGTCAGGTCAACGGTCTCATCGTTGTTGACATCCCCTTTCATGCTTTTCGTGGGATCGGTCATGTTCTGCCACTCATCCAAGTCCGAAATGCCGTCGTCGTCAAAATCGCCGCGCCCGTCTCTCTCAAGTGTGCTGAAATGCTCCTGTTCCCATTCATCCGGCATGTCGTCTGTATCATCATCTTTGTCCGAATATATGGTGACAGCTGCGGTCTGGGAGGTTTGCAACACACCGTCGGACGCGGTGAAGGTGATCTCGTACTTGCCCGTGTCTCCCAAGGAGGTTGGCCAATCAAATCGGGCCTCGCCGCCATTGTCCGTGAAGCTTGCGCCTTCGGGGAGGGGAGTGGCGGAAAGTGAGGGGATGGTCTTGTTGGGATCGCTTGCCTTGACGATGAAGCCGAAATGAATGCCCGCCACCATTGAACGATCCGGGATGAACTGCATGACCGGCGGTTCCGGTTCCGAGGACGCGCTTTCAAAAGTGAGGGTGTATTCAAAACTGCCGGATTCAACGCGGTCAAAGAGATGGAGCAGACTCTCCCTGTACGGTGCCTCTCCGACCAGTCGTATGGTCCGATGGGTGGTCCAAGCATTCTCATCCATGCGGATGTTCCGCCCATCAGAACGCACAACGCTTTTCAGATGAAATTCCTCCTTTCCCGGATCGTCCACCCGGATGTAAACCCAGCCGTTCGGGGCATTGCCGGCCAGTGTCACCTGGAGATTGCCGCTGCTGACCTGACCGTTCACAATTGCATCGGAAATCACGTTCACTGGCGAGGTCGAGCCGTTGCTGTTGTAAAGCGTGTCCGGGAGAAAGTTGTCATCTTCGATGTCGTTTGCCAGGAAATCCGGCTTGCTGTCATCTTCCGGGATGTCAATCCGCACCACATGGTTGAGTTCCCGGATGTTCACGCTGTCAATAAGGGATGTTCGGGAGTCTCCGAGATCATTGGTATGCTCGAAACTGGCTTCGTATTCAATGAATTTGCCCTGAAGGCTTGCGGTCATCAGCCACTGGGCCACCGAGGTCTGGGCCGGTCCGATCTCTCCGAGGTCAACGGTGAGGGAGGGTGTGACCTGATCGGTGTTCACCTGTGTTCCGATGATCTTGAAATCAATCAGCAGTCCCTTCTCATTCTCGATGATCTCCGGCTGTGCGGATGTGATTTTCACTTTGCGGGCTGTCCCCTTCCCCTCGTTGCTCATCATCAGTCCCAGGGAGAACGGCTCCGCTGGTTCGATGACATCCTCGGTGAACGGGTCGTCGCTGTAAACATTCCGCACCAGGAAATAGTTCAGCACCAGCAGGGGATCCGGCTTGACCGTGATGGTTGCGGGAAAGAGCGGCATGTTGATCTCTGTGCCGGATTCGGTGTAACTCAGGGTTCCGCCTACATAGTATTGTTTAGGCTCGTTCGGTGCGGCCTCTCTTGTGGGAAGGATAATCCAGACTGCTTTTCCGGAAGAACCCGGTGTCAATGTGCCGGTTCCGTTCATATCACTGATGCCGGTGAGTTCCGGGTCACTAATTGCAAACAGGTCGTTGGACGGATCCTGGTTCCGGTTTTGGATGTCAATGGTCACGTTCAGGTTTTCAATGGAGACATTCTCCGGCGCGTTGTCAATTTCCAGAGTGGCCCTGAACGCGGTCCGGGTGATGGCCACGTCTTGGCTGAGTTTGATGCGGACTCGGGCGCAGACACCTTGTTCCTCCCATTCTGATTCGGGCGGGAGTTGGGCATAAAGCGGTGATGCAATGACCGCCAAAATGGTCAGGGCGATAAATGTCGTTTGAAATGCTGAAATGATTTGTGATTTTTTCATGTTGTCACCTCGTTTGTTTGCGAGGATTAATTTGGAATAATCCTCATTTGATAGCTCAAGTCCGCAAGCCGAGGGATCAATTCCCCGGCTGAAAGCTCAAGTACGCTAAAGCGCACTGTCACCGAGGGATAAATCCCCCGGCTGAAAGCTCAAGTACGCTAAAGCGCACTGTCACGGTAGCTGGCTTCAGCCTGCTTGCGCTTTCAGCCTCGGAATTGATTCCGAGGCTTATGGCACGTTAGCTGGCTTCAGCCTGCTTGCGCTTTCAGCCTCGGAATTGATTCCGAGGCTTATGGCACGTTAGCTGGCTTCAGCCTGCTTGCGTTTTCAGCCTCGGAATTGATTCCGAGGCTTATGGCATGGTAGCTGGCTTCAGCCTGCTTGCGTTTTCAGCCTCGGAATTGATTCCGAGGCTTATGGCACGTTAGCTGGCTTCAGCCTGCTTGCGCTTTCAGCCTCGGAATTGATTCCGAGGCTTATGAAATGCTGAAATGATTCGTGATTTTTTCATGTATAAAATCCCTCTTCCTTGCAGGCTCTTTTGACCTCAATGTATGTGCCCGGACCGCTGATTCCCGATGGCATAAATGACCATGAACCCGAACCCGAATAATCCTGAACAACAGGATCAAAAGATATGCGGAGTTTGCATAAACACTCAACAACCTCGTGCATGGCATTCTTTGCCCCTAAAGCTGTGCCCAAGCTAAGCTTGCCAGAAGAGGAAGCCATCTTAATAGCGCCACAGATACAGCCTATCACACTATTTAATTCCTGCATTTTTGCATCCACATTATCATCCTGTATGGTCGGATCTTTCTTTTTCCCCTTTTCATAAAAGGCATTCATCCCGCATCCAGCCGATACACAGGCCTTAGTTGCTCCGACATAATCTCCGGAACGAATGTTTATCAGACATTTTATTGAATCTTCAAAAATTTGTATCCTGTTCTGCACCTCTTTGTCATCTGGAAAAGCAGCCTTGATGACTGCAAAAGTGCCTTCTATCAACGGATCTTCCACTATGTTCAGAATGTTGTTTACTATCTCCAATATTTTGAAAACATTAGAAATCACCTTCAACATTGCAGAGGCATTGCTGCAAATGATCAGCGTATTTCCTCCGCCCTTCTTGCAATAGTAGCAATAATCAACTATAGCCGGAAAACATTCTTCTTCTTCCTGAGTCTCGCCGCTACGCTTCTTTATTCTGCTACCGTCTTCCTCTGAACGCAATTTGACAGGAACAACGATGGATGTCATTGCAGGAAGCGTTCCCACTTCCAGATGTGAAGGCTCAATATGCACATTGTCAATCTCAGGAAGATTCAGCATAACATTCTGAGCTGCGATCAATCCGTGATTTGTTATTGTAAAATCTATCGTTGCTTCTTCCCCCGGCAAAAGCATGATAAAATTAAATGGCGGATCAATTGTCACCACCGGCGCAGGCACATGCGTCTCAAACACCGCTTCAAGATTGACTGAATAACTATCTTCGATTTCAATGGGTTCCACACTCCATTTGTAAGAAACCAACTGTCTTTGCAGAAACGCCTC
>Ga0190283_1001040_pt1 | contig 13296 bp, 11 predicted proteins | sample 48691801_MG_FD_161669 | JGI IMG/M metagenome (GOLD analysis project Ga0190283, IMG submission 161669) | Hydrothermal vent microbial mat bacterial communities from Southern Trench, Guaymas Basin, Mexico - 4869-18-0-1_MG | ecosystem: Environmental > Aquatic > Marine > Hydrothermal vents >...
GGCAGAATTCCTTCCTGGCCGAACCTCGGTCAAGCCACCAGCTTGCCCGCCCGAGGTAGATCAGAGAAGGACTCGACCAAAGGGGATCACCCGAGGTGCCTCCTTTCCGTTCACTCGTCATCGCTGACCAAAACTTGACACCCGCCCGGATTTGTGAAATTCTATTTATCATGTCGATTGGAGGAATCATGTCCAGGAGCGCGGTCGTCATCGGAGTCTTCGTGCTGATGCTGAGCATGCCGCCAATCTTGACCGCCGGCGCCTACGGAACCCGGGACTCCGCCTCAAACTCGGCCATGATTCATGAAGAGAATTCTGTTGTCGCAAGCATCCTTTACATTCCCGTGACCATCCTGAGTATCCCCTATCGTCTTATTGACGGGATTCTAAACCCCCGGCCCACAACCCAATCCACCGCCCCGCCACCGGCCCACCGGGGGCGGCGTTAGGGTTCCCGGAACCCGCCCGATCCAAGCACACCATTTCACAAATTCGCAGTCGTACTGTCCGCATCTATAACCGGCGCCAAAAGTAATTTCCGATTGGGTATCGGCTGCCACTGCTATGGTGATGCGCATTGATATTCGGTGTTAAGATCACCCTCCCCCTACCCCTCCCGTCAAGGGAGGGGGGAGGAGTCCCCTCTCCCCTGGCGGGAGAGGGTTAGGGTGAGGGGGCCCAGCCGTAGAACCCATTTTCAATGCGCATCACTATGGCTTGCCCAGCAGTGCGAGGGCATTCGGACAGAATTCCCGGCAACAGCCATAAGCGTGTCATTGCGAGCGCAGCGAAGCAATCTCTCTCTTGCTGACCATCGGGGATTGCTTCGGGTTTACGCCCTCGCAATCACAGTTTGCCATTCCGCGGGCGCTTTCTTGTATGAAAGTTGGTCCGGCGCTGAATAAGACAAAAAAAAGCCGGGTTCGTGCAAAACCCGGCGTTCATAGGAGGTAAAGGAGTGTTGAAGTCGCTGTTCTCATGTGTTACTTCAACAATTGAATATAACATACCAGAATTCATTGGACTTGTCAACATGAAATCTGGCATGGCTGTAATCATTCGCTTTCGAGGCAGAATTCCGGCAGACCCAATGATTCCGGAAACCGGTGGGACAAATCTCCGTACGGTACGACACATGCGGCGCCCTCTTTGTAGCCTGACTCCGGGACACACTTGACACAGGGGACTTCGTCCGGACGCCATTGATTGTGGGGTCTCGCAGTACGGCGCGTACATGCTACGCGCCGTACGCATGGCTGCGCCATGCACGGATCGTGGCACGATTTGGTTGTGTTTTCTGTTTTTGATACCAATGCGCGTTCAAGCAAGTGATAAAGAGCGTGACAGATTGTAGGATGGGGTGAGTGAAGCGAACCCCATAGATCGAGGAATTGTCCGGGTGAGGTGTGGCGTGAAAGCCTCGACCCATGGGATTCCCTCCGGTCATCCCATCCTACGTGCTGCATGGTACATTTTGTGACACCCCCTTAGAGGATGCAAGTCTTCGGTGGTACAGGTATACTGGTCAGCACGACAACGCGGACGCGACAAGACGCCGGAGGCAAGCACAACCGTGGAAGTCCTGGCAATCGGCAACCCTGTGGCCGGCAGAGGCAAGGCAAGGTCCCGGATTCTCCGGTTCCGACAAATATTGGAGCGCAAAGGCCACCGCGTCGAAACTGTCCATACCAAGGAGCCCGGAGACGCATTTGAAGCGGCCGCCTCTGTGGGCCCAAACGTACAAAGGCTGGTCGTTGCCGGCGGTGATGGAACCATTAATGAGGTCCTCAACGGGCTTCCCGATCCATCCCGAATCCCTATGCTGCCTTTACCGGCAGGTACCGCCAACATGCTGACTGCCGATCTGGGCCTGCCCAGGAAACTTGAAGCCCTGGCCGACCTGGTCGACGGGGGGGATATCCTTAGGATCGACATGGGGCTCGTGGATGACCGTCGATTCCTTCTCGTGGTCAGCGCGGGTTTTGACGCGGCAGTCACAAGAGTGCTGGACGAGCGTCGTGGCAAAAGACTCGGCTATCTCGGCTACCTCTCCCCCATTTTCAGGGCTATCCGGAGCCATCGCCCAGTGAAAATGGCTGTCATTGTTGACGATCGTGAGCCGGTTTATGGGACAAACGTATTAGTGCTCAAGGTCCGTAGGTACGGCGGATATTTTGTTTTTGCGGAAGACGCGCGTCTCGATTCCGGGTATTTCCATGTTTGCGTGTTCCCTGAGGGCACTGTGCCGGCCATATTCAGATATGGTCTCGCCGGATTCATGGGTATGACGTCGAAGCTGGCGGGCGTTACTCAAGTCATCGGACGGAAGATCAGGATAGAAGCCGACGAACCGGTGGCAGTAGAACTCGACGGGGATTATCTCGGGACCACGCCGATCAACGCCGAAATCAGACCCGCTGTGGTCCCAGTGGTCGTGCCGGCCCGTGGCGGCCCCAACACACCGTAAGATCATACCAACCATCACCCCCAAATAAGGGACAACGAAGTATGAAAATGGCGGCAAGTCGCCGGTCCCATGCGTAGGGGCTACGCATGCGTCGCCCTCTTTATCGCAAGGATGAGGCGCGTGTCGGTTGCAAGGGTTATTCCGTGACGGACCCTAAGAAGTCTAGAACCGAAGTCCTGAGCCCGGACCGAAGCTGCGCTTTGCTGAACTCTTTCTCTATCTTCAGATCGCGCGTCCTTCCGGTTTCCAGATCTGTGAGTTTCCCTTGAAGTTGGAAGAGCTCGCCCTTGGACACAATGGTTATTGCCAGCACCTTCTTCACATTCAGCGCTTTGCGCAGATCCTGCATCATTTCCTTTTTCTTTTCGGTCTTCAAGTCTCCATTGACGACCGCTTCCCGCATCTTGTTCGGTGGCAACACACTGTACCGGTGCGCCACAGCGCGGTCCGGCGCCACAGCGTCGTAAAGGCTGTCGATCAGCGACTGGTCCACCGGGTCCTCGAAATCCTGAAAGTAGATGACTATTGCCAAAGCAGGTCTGGAGATGAGAAGTTCCCTGCCGCTCCACGGTTCCGGACCCATCAGTGTCATGCTCGGCGTAGCCCACTTGACCGGACTCAGTCCCAGTGTCGGGTCCTGCGCTCCACGAGGAACCAGGAGCACCACAATCAACACGATGGCCGCGGCTGTTGCCAGGGCCGTGGCGGGCGCAGCAGTGACTGAGGATAGCAGTGATCTGAATACCGAATCTATCTTTTCGGATAAGGACACCTTTGCGGCTGCCGCCCGGGCGCGATCCATTGCTACACTCTCTCGAGTCTCCACAGCGGCCGCACGCTTAACCGCTCCATCCCGTTCTTGTTCCATCCTCGCGATAACTTGATCGATTCTTGAGGCGCTCGCTCGTTTCTCTCCAAGCTTCGCGCGATAGAACTTCAAGGAAGCCACGGCCTGAGTCAGCTGCAGTTTGTAGGCCATCTCTGCATGAGTGTCCAGTTTATCGATGTACCGGGCAAGGAGATCCGGGTCGTTGCACTCGGCCGAAGACGGCAGCCTGAAGGTTGATGTGCCGTGATGAGCGCTGATGTCCGAATCAAGGGGAATTTGCTCTACAGCCCGGAGTGGACAAAACCCCTCGCCCACCCTGCCCTCGCCGGCCTTGTATTCGTCCATAAGGCGCGCCTCCATGCGGCCCATCAGATCCGCGGCTTCCCGGGTTTCCCTCTGATCGGGAGCGGTCCGGGCAAAGAGGTTCCCGGCCTGGTCCAGAAGGGCCTGCAGATCCGCTCTTGCTTCCGGCTCAAAGCCCAGAATATCCCTTGCGTTTGAAAAGGGCACGGGTCTGGTTTCTTCGGCAGGGGTATCTTCTCGATTCTCCATCTTCATGGGCATGTCAGGCAAATCATCCTGAACCAGGTCGAGTGTTGGCATCTTCTCCGGATATCGAAGACCGTTCGTACCGGAAAGGATGCCTGCGTTGACCAGGTCCAGGTAGGCCCTGACAATAGTGTGAATGGTCGCGGCCACGGCCTGATTGTATAGATAATGGGCATCATCCATCATCGTGGTCCCGGTCAGATACCACTTCCAGAAATTGTCTCCGGCCTGCCACAGTTCCCCCCAGCTTCGTTCGGTAGACGCCCTGACTCGCTCGACTGTCCTTACACTGAGCCCATGAACAAAGGTCCCCACCTCAAACCTTCCCTTGGATGGACCTTCAGCCACGGTCAGCCAGGGCTCGAATGGTTCCTCCGTCATAATCTCTTGAATCAATTGTGGGTTAAGGTCGATCTCTCTGTTGTAGACCTTTGAATGAACGCAATTCTCCCAGACCTGGTGTCCGAATCCCAGCGCAGGCCGCACATGTTGCGGAGAGCACGCGTCCGCTGCAGCATGAACAATGGGTCCGAGAAGCTGAAGACCCACAATGTATTGGTTGGGACCTCTTACCTCCAGAGGTTCGAAGTGGTTTTCCAAAAGGTGCGAATAATACATGGAAACAAGGACGTTCCAGGGTGCAAACGTGGTGTGGACAAGCTCTCTTTCAAAGTTGTTCTTCCACTCGGCCCCCCCCTTGGTCCAATAGGGCCTAATGCGGTCCAGCACCAGGGAGTGGTTCACGTCGACCATACCCTGCAGGAAGTCGGAGATTCCTCTCACGACAAACGAGTCAAAGCCCTTCTTGGAGGACGAGTTATACGAGTACCCGTTGGCAGTCTCCCACTCGTGAGTCATGCCGGGGTAGGGATTGATGAAATGGTTGAACGCGGTGAACATCCGCCCGCCCATTCCGGTGATATTGTTCTTGGCCCCCCAGGGGAGCACGGGGAGGCGCAGTGACAAGTCACCGAACTTGTCGGTATGCCACGATTCGAAGCCGGCCAAGTGTTCCAGGGCAGTTCGGTGCTGTGGGATGCCCTCGATGGGCGCGTTTTCACCGTAAGAGTTCTGAAAGGCTTGCAGGGCCCTCTTCTGTAGGTCATCGCCGTGACGCTTTATGTAGGCTACGGCATCACAGGCTACCCAGTAGTGTACTTTGCCGTTCATCCTGCTTCTCCTTCCGCCGTACTGCCTCAAGGCGGAGAAACTGCTACCTGAATTACGCGGGCGGCCTGGAGTTCGACCGAGAATCCGATCGCACCCTGCCGCGGAAAACAGGATCGAAACAGATCTCCTTTTCCAAAGAATATGCCAAGCTCAGAAAGAATTCAACGCAGATCCCAGTTTTTCGGCGTCGTGGCGGTTCCCGATCAAGGCGTCAGGTTGATCGGACCGTGGTTGACGCGTGGAATGCCACGCCCGTATAACCTATCAATTCGGATTGCTCTCAGACATATGACATTGACCAGGTTCCCAATTCCGAAAAGCCAGACGGATTCAAGGGGAATCTGCGTGTTTTCAGTGTACCGGTCTTGCCAAGGTAGGCGCGCCTGATCGATTGCAAACATGGGCGCAGGACTCGGGTGGCCCTATACCAGTTCTCGAAAGTTTTCACGGATTCGCAGACTGGAAAGTCTGCGCCACAGGAAGAAGTTTCGGAGGAATCCGGAATTAATTTCGAGAACCGCTATAGTACCAATTCGCTTCCTTTTTTGGTAACTTGAAGTTCACATGGGGAAGTTCGGGCATGAGCCCTCATCCTACCCTCCCCCAGAGGGCATATGCATTAACTTATCGCTGGAATCCAATGTCTCCCGGAAGGACGCTGAGATAGTAGGCCGGCAATTCATTGCCGGTTTCTCGCTTGAATACAAGGATACATGAGTCCCGGGGGGACGACTGAAATTCCTTCCTTGGTTGTCTGAATTCAGCCGTCCCTCTGGGACTAGATCCGTGCTAATGACGCTTATACCCGGCGCTGAATCACCGGGCTACTATCAACCCAAATTGGGCGATTCAAGCTGATGTCATTGCGAGGAGCGAAGTGACGAAGCAATCTCCAGCCTTTGGTTCTTCCACCCAATGAGATTGCTTCGCTGCGCTCGCAATGACAGATACTTCAGCTACTTGCTTGTTGGATGAACCAAGAACCGCACAAATTAGGTATCAAATATTCCTCCGGAATATTCAAGCCAACTATCCTAAGTTAAGGCCTATTAGGGGGGCCGGCCGTAGAATCCATTTACAGAGCGTTGCACTATGGGTTGGTCCGGCCGTTACGGCGGATCGCCACTGCCCGGACCTGCGCTCGGTGCAAGAGGACCCGCGGCGCCGTCGACCGGTTCCGCGGTCAGTGCTTGGGCCTGAATCTCGTTGTTGACAAGTTTCTTGATCTTCTTGAAGGTAAGGACAACCGCGGGCATGAGCACCAGGTCTCCCAGAAGGGCCGCCAGTATGGCCACGGCGCCAAGAATACCGAAATAAATCGCCGGCTTGGTGGGTGTGAGTGAAAGGACCAGGAATCCAAAGAACAGTGTCAGCGAGGTGGATATCAACGCCTTTGCCGTGCTGTCGTACGCGGATCTGAGGCTGCTCTCAATATCCGCTCCGCCGGCCCTCGGGGATATCATGTTTCTCCTCAAGTGCGTAAGATAGTGGATCGCGGCGTCCACCGAGAGTCCGATGGCAATAGTGGCGGCAAAGACCGTAACATTGTCAAGCGCTATCCCGGCCCACCCCATCACTCCAAAGATCACCACGATGGGCAGAAGGTTCGGGATTAGGCTGAGCAGTCCAAGAATGTATGAGCGAAATTGTATCATCATCATCAGCGTAATCGCCGTGAAAGCGAGAATCAGCGACAGGACCTGGGACCTTACTACTTCGGATGCCTGGTCGGAGAAGACCACCATTTCCCCTGTCACGATGACTTTGTTGAAGCCTTGCATCACATCCGAGACAGCGCTCTGAATGCGAGATATGGTCGTTCCGATGGGTACGTCTCCGGTGTTCTTGATTCGCACGGATATGTGAAGACGGCTGAATTTCTTATCCAGGTACTTCCGCAACAGTTTCTTTCCATCCGCGCTGAATCCCATCACCGTCCACACATCCAGCAGCAGTGCGGGATTGCTGAGAAGATCTCCGGCCTTTGTATCAGGCGTTGCAAGCTGATCATTGATATACTCAAACATGGGCAGGGGAGAATCCACACTCACGACCTGTGGTATCTCCTGGAGCCGCTGTGTCAGTTCCGTCAGTCTCTTCCAGCACGCAGTGTCTTTGAAAGCATTTCGGTCCCCCTCCACCACCACTTCCACTGCGTGGACAGGCGCCAGGTTTTCCTCGGCAAAACGGATGTCCGCGAGGACGTTGCTCGACTTCACAAAGAGCCCAAGAATCTGTGTGTCTATTTTGATAAAGGGCGCTCCCGCGATCATGACTATGCCCACGAATATTCCTGCGAACGCGCAGAAGCGATAGTGACTGAATACAAAGTCCTTCATTCGATTAAAAATTAGAGCGACCCAGTCACGATCCATTCTTTCCTGGGTTCGTCCGGCGACAGGTCTCAAGATTATGAGTAACGCCGGCGTCAGGATTATCGAGAGCACAAACGCCAACAAGACCCCCACTGACATCACCAGCCCCAGCTGCCGCACCATGGGAATCGAGCTGACCATGATTGTGGCAAAAGCGATGGAAGTGGTAATAGAACACATCAACGCGGGTCGTCCCACAACACGAAGAGCGCGTTTGACAGCTTCCACCCGATCGTCGGTCTCTCTTGCCGCATGATAGTAGTGGGTCACTATATGAACGACCGTTGCCACACTTACCACCAGCACCAAGCCAAAGGAGAGGCTCGTAGTGGAGTTCAAGGGAATTCCCAGAAGCGACATCAATCCGATGATCCAGTGCACGGCAAGGCCGACTACTGCCAGCGCAATCCCCGCAACGCGAAGGCTCTTGAAAATGTACAAGGAAACCAACGCTATAATGACGGAGCAAAGAATCCCAAAAATCACAGCTGTTTTCAGTGTAATTTCTTGGACCGCTTCTCGTACTATAGGCGCTCCAACCATCCGGAATTCGGAACCTTCCAGCAGATTGTCGCGGACGGCCGTCGCGATGCTCTTCTGAATGTCAGCCATTTTCGGATCGAATCTCCAGCGGTCGTCTATCTGTACCATTATCCCGACCGTCTTCATGTCTGGAGAGACAAGGAAATCACTGATCGGCAGCGCGGTTTTCACGGTCTGAAGCAGTCTTTTCTCGGGGAGCCGCAGATCCGGCCCTTTCCTGCCGACCACCGGTTCGCTCCCCAACCCCCGGTCTCCCATCCTCAACATCTTGACATTCGTAAGGCTTATGACTTTGGAAATCTCCGGGAAGTTCTCGATCGCTTTGGTGATCGCGTCCAATCCCTTAAGAACCGTTGGATCGCTTGCTTGCTTCTTGTTCTTTATGACTACCAGGACGAATTCATCGTTGCCAAAGACTTCCACGAAGTATTTGTAAACAAAATAGGCGGGCGAGGAAGTAACGTACGCTGACTTCAGGGTCCGATCCAACCTCATCTGAAGAACCTGAGGCACAATTGCGACGCTGACGAGGGCTACCAGAGAGACGAAAATCCAGCGGTACCTGACAAGGAAATCCGTAATCATCTCGCCCTCCAGGGAAATGCGGTTCCGGAACAAGCAAAGGGAGGCTCACGCTTGACCGCTTCGGTTGCTCTAATCGTGCCGCGAGACTCCCGGAGCCCGCAGCGCACCCCAGTCCTGTGACCCTGACATACGAAGCGCTTGGCGTTACGGTTCGTTTGCACGGTGAAACAAGACAGCGCCCGTGTAACAAGATCTCACACAAATCCCGCGGACCGCGGGATTACGCAATAGACTCCTGAGCTTGCAGCATACATGTGTGGGCATTGGCAGGTCAAGAACTACCTGAGACGGCTACTGAGATTTCAAGGGCCGGTAGGTGGAACCAGCCGGAGTGTGTGCCGAGAAACCACGAAAACTCCTTTCCTTTTCAGGAGAGCCTAGTCTATACTGCATTGAGGGCGGCTCGAAGCGATCAGCCCTTTGTATAGCAGCGATAGTCCCTCCAAAGGGGACAGCGGATTTATTCAGCGGATCCCAATGCTCCACATTCAGTGTTGGTTAGCGGAACGGAGAAAGAAATCATGTTCTACAAGTTTGTTCTGTTGATCGTATCGACTCTTGCCATTCTGGTGGCCGTCACTTCGGCAAACGCGGATCAGGCGGCAGAGGCGAAGAGCATGGTGGAAAAGGCCGTGGCCATGGTCAAGGAAAAGGGATTGGATTCCACACTCAAGGCAATAAACGATCTCAAGGGCCCGTTTGTGAAAGGCGATCTCTATGTTTTCGCGATGTCCTTGGACAACATCAATCTTGCGACCGGCTCCCCGAACAACAAGCCGATCCTTGGCAAGATGCTCAAGGGCGCCTTTGCGGAGAAGATGTTGAAAATCGTCAAGACGAAGGGATCGGGCTGGGTCGAGTATACATGGGCCAAACCAGGGGAGAAGGATCTGTCTGCGAAGCGTTCCTTTTTCATGAGGGTCCCGGGAGAAAACGCCTACTTCGGCTGCGGGTACTACCTGAAATAGCATGGCGCGGCTCGTGGCTGGAAATTCAGGCGCAACGAGGCATAAAGGTCCTTTCCGTTGTTTTCGCGGCGGCGAGGATCCGGAGGAATCATGGGGAGGTCACTTCTCCTCTTCAAAGTTGTCCTGCTGATTGTAGCGTTTTCCGCTCCCGCGGTCGCGTGGGAATTCAGCATGACCGGTGAGTTTGAAAGTCGTTACCGGTATATCGCCAGGACCGGTCCCAACGATCTCTTTGGGATGGCTTCCGCACAGGAAGGGGCTCCGGGAGGCGTACTGGTCGGCTTCGCGGGCCCGAACGCATTCAACGTCGGAGCCTTACCTACTACTCCCACGGCCACCAGCAATTTCCTGTTCAACCTCGGGAGCTCAACCGGTCGCCAGATGTTGATCACTCGGGGCGGGTTTTCATCGAGTGGATCCGAGGCGATGCTCAACCAATACAGGGTGACCTTCCGGCCCACTATCAAGGTGAACCAGGCTATCAAACTTCGGTTCGTAGCAAATTTGGGTGGTTTCAGGAACAAGTACGACGCGAATTCAGCGTTCAGTGCAGGTGGCATCGGCGTCCCGCCACTGGAAACTTACTACACCTCTCAAACCAGCATGAACGCAACAGATACCGCGGCCCTGATCAGTGTGGAACAGTTCTGGGCGACTGTCCGATTGCCCTGGTTTACCTTTGCAACCGGAACCAGGGCATTGCCGTTCGGGACCGGCGCGACCTTTGCTCAGAACACTCGGTCTGAGATGCTCATCGCTGTCGTGCCCTACGGACCGTTCCGGTTTATGCATGGAATATGGCTCGCCCGCTCACACGGTTTAGAAGCTTGGAATTCGGTTCCGGACGCTTCCCAGAAGAACGACTTCTTCCAGGGCTTGTTCATCACGTATGATAGGCCGAGATTGAGGCTCGGCGCGGCCGCCATACTGCGTCGGTACCACGGGAACGATGCTGTGGGCGGTTATGTGAGCAATCGTGACGACAACTTGCTGTACAACCTTGTGTATTTCAAATACAACGACGGCCGTTTCTTCGCCAACGCGGAATATGCGTGGATGAACAATGACAGGTACAGGCCGGTCCCGGCGGATCCTGTACCCACTGCGCTTGGGACCCAATCGCAAACCCTCTATTATGAGGGTTATCATTTCTTTTCCGAGCTTGGGGCTGTCATGGGCCCTGCCAGACTTTCGCTCATGTATGCGCTTGCATCCGGGCCGGTGCTCAACAACGCAAATCGGTTGCGCAATGTGCCGGCAGGCGGTTTTTTTCTCGGTTCCGGCACCCAGGCCCCATTTGCGCCCGGTCTCAATCCCAAGGTCTATGTCCCGTGGACCATCAATTATCAGGCCTTGGAGCCTTATGAGTTCCTCATGTTCAATACTTACGCGGGCGGCAATAACGGCGGCTGGAACGCTTTGGACTTCACACTCGTGGCAGATGAACACGGCATGATGTCCGATGCTCACTGTTTTGCCGCAAGGCTGGACTATGCCCTCGCATCCAACCTGAACGTGTGGGGAAGCTACATCTGGGCGCATCGCCTGGAGAGGCACGGGACGTACTTCGGCCAATATCAGAGCAGCGGATCATTGGCCGCCGGCAACATTCCCAATTTGCAGGCATTCTACACCAACGCGGGAAGATCTTTCGGCACGGGCCACGACTATGTTTCCGACGGGTTCATCGGATGGGAAATGAACTACGGCGTGAATTGGGAGCTTCTGCAGAATCTGACATTCAAAGGCCGGTACTCTTACTGGCAACCCGGGGATTGGTTCAAGGAGGCATTTCAGTCGGTGGTTATCGACCCCACGGGAAATGTGGACACAGCCGGGGTCCTGCGTGATCGTGACGCTATCCACGCCTTCGAGGGATCTTTCATAATCGACTTCTGATCGCATCATAGCCGAGGGACACCTATGCCCCGCATACCGAACAGAAGACTTCTTTCGCGGGAAGAGCTTGCGGAGTTTTTCAGGACGGGATTACGTGAGGATGCGGGGGCGTTCTTCATCGACATGGGGACTGTGGACCGCGTGGTCACCCTTGCCGTTGAGTCGATAATCGTTTCCCGGAAGAGCCCGTTTCAGCAGATAGACATATTCCGAACTCCGCATTTTGGGTTGATGCTCGCCCTGGACGGCATTGTCCAGGTGGCTGAATCTGACGAGCATCTCTATCACGAGTTGTTGATCCATCCCGGTTGTGCGCTGCTTCCGACTGTCGGGTCCGCGCTGGTGCTAGGGGGCGGAGACGGGTGCGCGGCTCGAGAACTCCTCAAGTACCGGGAGCTTGAAAACCTCCACGTGATCGAAGTCGACCAAATGGTGGTTGACTTGTGTAGGATTCATTTCAAGGAAATCAACGCGGGCGCGTTGGACGACCGTCGCACTTGGGTGACAATCCAGGAAGCTGAGAGCTTTCTCAGGGAGAATCCGACCCTGCGGTACGATCTTGTCGTGGCCGACCTCACCGAACCGTACGATCTTTCAGGGCAGGCCGGTGATCTATCGCGTCACATATTTTCCACGGCCTTTTACGAATTCCTAAAGGACCGTCTCACTCCGGGGGGCATTCTGGTCGTACAGACAGGCGGCCTCACATACGTCCCACAAGTGGACAGGCATCACAAGTCAATCATTGAGGTCCTTAGAGGCAGTTTCAAAACCGTTGAAACCGCGTACCAGTATGTTCACTCCTTTGACCAGATCTGGAGCATCACACTGGCGTCGGACCATCCCCACGACGTATCCGGTTTGGACCCGGATCCTGTGCTGCGAGACAAAGGAATAGAGCGACTCAAACACTATGACAGGCTCTCGCACGTGGCGGCCTTTCAGCCCCCCCGACACATTCGGGAATTTACCTAAAAATGGATGAGCCGGGATGACCCTGACGCTTCGCCTGGCGCCAACTATCCAAGAGGGCGCAGCATGCGGCGGCCCTACGTGCGGGACTCGGCGAAATGCTGCCGCATTCCGCATTCCGAATTCTGCGCGGGACCCACGACTTTGCGGGCATTTTCATACAAAAGTCCTCCATATTCGCGAAGGCGCCGGCCCCAAGTATGGGAGGCGGAGCCTCCCCGTATGCATTCCCAGGCAGAGCCTGGGAACGAGAGGAAAAGGATGGACTGGGAAATCTTCCGAGTTCCGTCTTGGACCCACTATCCAAGAGGGCGTAGCATGCTACGCCCCTACGGCCGGGACCCGGCCACTTGCCGCCCATTTTTATGCTTCCTTGTCCACAATCCACGGTCTAATTCGGGATTGACTAATGAAAACCGCGGCATGCGGCCCGATTTTCTCACCTGTCGGCCACGCAATTTGACGAGATACCTACATGATTGCAGTTGGTTATCATTTTAGGTGGTGGATCTGGGTTGTCGCTTTCTTGCGATGGTAGTTTACCTGAAAATCCACTGAAGAAACCACCCCTTTGCGGGTCAACGTATGGGGTGGTTTGGAGGGGAGCCACTCCGCGTGGGGCGATTGAGCGGGCCCCGGACAGCTTACGTGACATGACAACTGTCGGTAGCATGACGTTGAAATGCTTGCCCGGCTAGGGCCTCCCCTCCAAGTCCATGCGCAGCGTGCGCGCTCTTTAGGGGCCCTGTCCGAGGCGAAGCCCCGGACCAGTTAACAACGGAAAAGACCTTCATACTTCGTAGTGCCTTTGTTTCTAGAGGTGGTTGCAAAACCTCACAGACATTTTTTCAAGGTTAGCATAGCGATTCCCAGTTCCAAGAAAGCCAAGAACATACTGATATGATTTTCATATCTCACAACGAGTCTTCGGTAGTTTCC
>Ga0190283_1001041_pt1 | contig 13290 bp, 12 predicted proteins | sample 48691801_MG_FD_161669 | JGI IMG/M metagenome (GOLD analysis project Ga0190283, IMG submission 161669) | Hydrothermal vent microbial mat bacterial communities from Southern Trench, Guaymas Basin, Mexico - 4869-18-0-1_MG | ecosystem: Environmental > Aquatic > Marine > Hydrothermal vents >...
CAGAACTCGTGGAACGGTACAGCGAGATGTTCGGCAAAGAACCACGCATCAAGAACAAGGACTGGCTGTGGCGGCGGCTGGCGTGGCAAATACAAGAACAGCGATTCGGGGGCCTGTCGCGGCCAGCAAAGGCCCGTCTCGAAGAGATTATCGCCGAACTGGACCTTCCCCTCAACGGGCGACCGCCTCGCGCCACAGGGGCAGTCAGGGACCCGAGGCGCCCTGACCTTCCGGCGGTCGGTACGGTGCTGACTCGGCAATGGCATGGGCAGGAGATTCGGGTGGAGGTGCTTGAGGACGGTTTCGAGTGGGACGGGGTTGTCTATCGTTCGCTGTCGGCAGTGGCAAAGGCAATCACCGGCGCACGCTGGAACGGAAAGTTGTTTTTCGGGCTGGTTCAGCGAAGGCGAGGAGACCGATGAAAAAAGCTACGAAAAGAAAAAACCTTAACTCGTCCCCCTCACCCGATACTGTCCGTGTGGCGATCTACACGCGCAAGTCGACCGACGAAGGGCTGGACCAAGAATTCAACACCCTCGACGCTCAACGACAGGCTGTCGAGGCCTACATCCAGAGTCAGCGTGGTGAGGGATGGATCGCGCTGCCGCAGCAGTACGACGACGGCGGGTACACAGGAGCCAATGTCAATCGGCCGGCGTTTCAGAGACTGCTTACCGATATCGAGGCCGGAAAAGTCGATGCGGTTTGCGTCTACAAAATCGACCGCCTGTCTCGTAGCCTTCTCGATTTCGCGCGGATCATCGAGTTCTTCGAAAAACATGACGTCACGTTCACCGCTGTGACACAGCAATTCTCGACGGCCAACGCCATGGGAAAACTCACGCTCAACATTTTGATGAGCTTTGCCGAGTTCGAGCGGCAGGTCATCGCAGAAAGAACCGCGGACAAAATGTCCGCATCCCGTCGAAACGGCCTATGGATGGGCGGCCGCCCGGTGCTCGGGTACGACATCGAGGAGAAGCGCCTCATCGTCAATAGTGAAGAGGCCGAGTACGTGAGGGGGATTTTCCGGCTGTTCATCGAGACCGGTTCGATGGTGGCTGCAGTGACCGAGGTAAACCGAAAGGGCTGGACGACCAAGAGCTGGCAGACGAAGGGCGGCGAGGTCAGGGAGGGCAAGCCCTTCGACCGCGTCTCCCTCCGACGACTCCTCACCAATCCCGTTTACATCGGCAAGGTGCGCTCCGGCGATGAGACCTTCGACGGCGTCCACGAGGCCATTGTCGATGCGACGACCTGGGAGGCGGCTCAAGCTCTCCTGAAGTCCCATGAGGGCAACGGCAACGGCGTCAGGTACAGCGACAGCGCCTTGCTGAAGGGCATCGTCAAATGCGGTACCTGCGGCGCCACCTACAGCCCCCACAGCGCCAAGAACGACAATCGACGATATCGCTACTACGTCTGTCAGACAGCGCAGAAACAGGGCGCTGCCGCGTGCCCGAAAAGCAGGGTGCCGGCCGAGGAGCTCGACTCATTCGTGGTCGGGAAGGTCATGGCCATCGGCAGGGACACGAGTGTGGTGACGGAGACACTGGCGGCCACGAAGATAGAGAGGGAGGCAGAGCTTCGAGGGCTGCGGAAAGAGCTTAAGAGGCTCGAGAAAGAGCACGGCAAACTGAGGGACCAGAAACGCAACCTGGTTGACTCTGTGGCGAATGCCGGCAACGGCGCTCCCGCGCTACTGGAGCGAATCGGGGAGGTCGAGGTCGAGATGCGGGAGGCTGCGACGGCCATCGACGAGGTCCGTGGGCGCATCGCGAGGCTCGAGTATGAGTCCATCGACGAGCAGGACCTGAAGACCGCGCTGGCCAGTTTCATGCCCATCTGGACGGAGTTGTTTCCGAGGGAGAGGGCACGCATCCTGCACCTGCTTATCGAGGAGGTCGTGTTCAACGCACGGTCAGGGGACGTCGAGATTGCCTTCCGGCCAAGTGGCGTCAAGATACTGGTGGCCGAGGCCGAGGGGGTGGTGGCGTGAGCGGGGTCAGGGTCAAGTACCCGGCGCCGTTCCGGAATTCGAGGTCAGAGAGGGCGAACGGCAAAGGCACGGCCAATGAACCGCGCCCCCCGACCAGCCGCCTGGCACGGCTGCTGGCATTGGCGTACCATATCGACAGGCTCATCGACAATGGGACGCTGGCAAGTCATGCAGAAGCAGCACAGCGCCTCGGGGTGAGCCGGACACGAATGGCGCAGGTCATGAAGCTTCTGACGCTGTCGCCTGATATTCAGGAGAAAATTCTCCACGGGGACATCAATACCAGCGAGAGGGCACTTCGCCCGGCGACCTCCGAAGTCATGTGGTCAAATCAAACTTATTACATTACGACAAGGGAAAGGGGAATCGAATGAATCACGATTACTACGCTGAAGAGCGCAAAAACCGAAAGCCCATCGAAGCACCTTTGAAGGCCATCCGAGCAAACTGCCTTGAGTGCATGGGAGGTAGCGTGGATGGGGTGAGAGAGTGCACAGCACCTACCTGCTGGCTCTATCCCTATCGAATGGGAACTAATCCGTTTCGTGCGTCGAAAAGCGAGCGCCAGATGGAAGCGGCGCATCGGTTAGGACGGAGGCCAAATTTTGGATAATAGGTTTCGTGCACGGCGCCTCTGGTTTAATCATATTTGACGCATAGCACCAACACGATATTAATTGTGATTTTTCTTCACTTTTCTCTTGCGCTATGCCTCTATATTTGCAATAATACTCGTGATGAAAGGTAACAGGATATCAGCAACAACGAAGACGTTTCATAACGGTACACTGCCCGAAAAGGAGGTTAGAAAAATGAGCAAAGTACCACGCCGTTTTTGTAGTAGTAGGCATTTCGAGGAAGTGTTATCTACGGAATGCCACAGGGTCTCAGAAAATCGACTAAAAGGAGTCTCAGTTTGACCAGAGTAAAACAGTCAGAACAGAAGAAGGGTATCAGCATGAGCAACGAATCGGCAATCGAAGACATCGTCATCGACTCACAGTTCAGGGAATTACTGCGGCCGTTGACAGAAGACGAGTATGCAGCTCTCGAGGAAAGTATCAGGGCGGAGGGTTGTAGGGATGCCCTCGTTGTTTGGCCTTGTGACGAGGGACGCGTCCTGTTGGATGGGCACAACAGAAAGGAAATTTGCGACAGATTGGGAATAAACTACGGCGTTGTCGAACTTCAACTCAATAGTCGCAAGGAGGCCGAGGACTGGATTATCAGAAACCTGTTAGGACGCCGTAACCTCCATTCAGATTGCGCTAAACGTTTTCGAACAAGGCGAGAGAATGGGTTGAACAAACAACAAGTAAGGCGCATTGAATCAACGTATTGGCACAAAATCTATTTGCCTGAACGTGAAGATTACGATCCCAATAAAAATCCGTTCGATGGACCGAATATAACTGAACCCAAACGCGTCCGCGAAAAGAACTGGCATCACTCAGAGCCGATTCCGGAGTTTACAAACTTGTATATCCTAAAACCTCACATTGAGGAGGCGAGGGCACTGTGTGCATTTAAACTCGACGAGCAACTACTGCACGATTTTCTCACAAGAACGGGCAATCGCAATACAAGATTTATTCGATTGGACGAGAACAGCATCGGGCTAGTGCATCTACAGGGAATGGAAGAGGAGGAGTAATAGTATGTCTTTCGGTCTTTACAGAGGAAATGACGAGTTCTACTGCAACGGTGTCGTCTGGGGTTACCTTCTACGGCTTGCACACCAATACGGTTGGGAACCTCAAGGTACGGAAGGACCAGATTGGGGAGATGAGTGGGCGCCTTTCGGTGATTGGGATGGAGGCTACGTAACCAACGACCATCAAATCGTCAAAGCTGAAGATGCTCAAAATATGGCGGCTGCGCTTAAGAAGGCCCTCGCCGCTGGGCAAGAATCACTGGATAACGTCGTCGTCGACGGTGAACCACATACCAGAGATTGCGCCCTAATTCTCTTCAGCGAGTCACAGGCGAGTTTAAAACGGTTCATAAAGCTCTGCGAAGGCGGGTATTTCGTCATCTCATAGGCAGGATGTAGCAAAGTAGGACGGAGGGATGAAAACGGCACGGTCATCGGTCGTGTCGTTTCGTCCCCCATTTGGAGTGACTCCCTTGTCAATCATCAGGGAACACGACGAGGGGACGATTTAATCGAGTAGGAGGTTCTCGGACTTGTCTATCGTACAGAGTACTAATCGAGAAAAAGGGGATTCCACGGGAAGTTCGTGCGCAATCGGGGACATTGTCATCGACCCGCAGTTCAAGGAATCACTACGGCCATTGACGGAAGAGGAATGCACAGCGCTTGAGGCCAGCATACGGGCAGAAGGATGCAGGGACGCCCTCGTGGTGTGGCCTTGCGAGGGTAAGCTCATACTGTTGGACGGGCACAACCGGAAGGAAATATGCGAATGGCTCGGCAGTGACTACGGCATCGTTGAAATTCATCGCGCCGACCGCGAGGAGGCGGCAGATTGGGTCGACAAGAATCAGCTAGGGCGCCGCAACCTCAATCGTGAACACATCAGTCTTCTTCGCGGGAGAAGATACATCAGAGCCACCAAGCGGCAGGGACAGCGTTCCGACCTTGATTGGAATCAGGAATCCAGCATATTCAACGTTGATGGACTGCCGGTCATTGATGCCGAAGTCGACGATTTGGACATTTCAACTTCCTGTCAGAGTGTCAGGAAGTCAACTCAGATTGATATGTCCACCGAGATTCCTGACGCAGCAGGCTGTGTCGAAGCGACGACCTCGTATCAGGGCGATAAGAACCTGACAACTGCTGAAGAGGTGGCAGCTGACCACGGGGTGAGTGAACGCACGATTCACCGTGACGCGAAGTTCGCTACCGCAGTCGAGAAACTGAAGCAGACCGTTCCAGACATCGAGCAGCGAGTCATCTCTGGAGACATCCCGTCGAAGTCGGCGGTGATGGATGCCGCGAGGAGGCCTGACAAGGCACAAGAAATCCTCTATCGTAAACCGCACGTTGCTTACAACTCCGGAAACAACGAGTGGTACACTCCGAAGGCATACGCCGACGCGGCTCGAGAAGTATTGGGCAGTATCGACCTTGACCCCGCTTCTCACGCAGAGGCAAACGAAGTCATTCAGGCGAAGCGGTACTTCACCATCGAAGAGAACGGCCTCGAGCAGGAATGGTACGGCAATGTATGGATGAATCCCCCCTATTCCGGAGATTTGGTGCTGAGGTTCTGCCGGAAGCTGATAGAGGAGCATCGCTTCGAACGAATTCAAGCGGCTTGCGTTCTCGTGAACAACGCGACAGAGACCTATTGGTTCCAGTCGCTTTTCGATATAGCATCTGCAATCTGCTTTCCGAAGGGTCGCATTCGGTTCTGGCGGCCTGAGGAAGACACGAAAACTCCACTACAGGGGCAGGCTGTTTTCTACATTGGGGTGGAGAACGAGAAATTCTCTGTGATATTTGGCGAGTTCGGGAAAATCGTTAACGTTCCGTGACAAAACCTACCAAAAGGACAGATGCCTCAGCATGTATATATGCTGAGGCGATAGTATCTGCACCAACGATTAGTCTAGCCATACACGAACAAATAAGCCACAACAATGAGAACTTCAAATCCGGCGTGGTGTTGCCGCAGGAGTCCCGCTGAGCCAAGTAGACTACGACGATTTGCGCTCCAGATTGGACGGAATTCGAAAAAAGGTACCATGGGTCCACCAGGATGGTAAAGGCCAAACAGGGCCGTAAATCAAGGTTTTTTGAAAGGAGCCGGAGGAAGATGAATGAAGAAGCTGATCAACGCCACTGAGCGTGATTCCAGGCTGTTTCTCGTGACAGCGATCAGGTGAGAGAAAAAAGTCGATATTCCCCGGACGGTGTGCGGGTCGATCATGACACATCACCGACATCGCATACAACTCTCGTTATCAACAGGTTTTCTACACGCTTTCAACAAGGAGAAAGTTATGCAGTTCGTATGTATCCCTCTTGTCGTCATCGGGTTAGTGGCTCTGTTCTCGATTCCGGTCGCTTTCATGAGGCCCCATTGGTTTTGGTTAGCCAGTCGGCGAGAGGCGGTGTGCTGCACGGCGCTGGCGGCGGCGACCTACTTGGGGGCGTTTGTTGTAGCCTGCTGCGTGTGAGTTCGCGGAAGGGCGTTGGGTTGGAGTACCCGTGAAGCCTCGTAGTCTACGTCGTTTTTCGCCCGAGATTGCGCGTGAAGAGAAAAAAGGTATCAAGGGTCCACTTGGGTGTCGGAAACCAAAATACGACGATTAGACGCTTTTCCTTAAAGGGCACCGGGAGCCGATGATCGAAGCCACTGAGCGAGGTATCAGGCCGGTGCTCAAGGCCGTGCTGTGGCGGGAGCAGGAGGTCCTCATGAGGCGGTGATCGGGCCTTCCGCCAACCAATCAATTTCGGTGCATCAACTTTACGTTTTCAACAAGTTTTCCACGTGTTTTCAACAAGGAGCCTACCATGCAGTTCGTATGTATCCCTCTTGTCGTCATCGGGTTGGCGGCTCTGTTCTCGATCCCTGTCGCATTCGTGAGGCCGGAATGGTTTCGGATGGCCAGTCGGCGGGATGCGGTGCTCTGTGTGACGCTGGTAGCGGCGTACTACCTGGGGACTTTTGTTGTGGTTGTGTGCCGGGTGTGAGGAGGCGGCGCGGGCGGGCAGGTCCTCCGATCGGGAAACTCTCGTAGACTTCGATGTCTTAGCGCCGAGATGGCGTTCGGATTGGAAACAGATATCAGGTTTCGGCAGCAAGGAGAATCGGAACGAGAGGCCAATGGAAGTGGAACATCTTAATAAATTAATACAATCACATATAACCTCCCACTCGTCGCCTTCACCTTTCCCCGACTCCTGAAAAATTGCTGACACTCCTCCCGTCTCCCTTTACAATAATACCCACCACGGGATCATTATCGATAGATTGAGTAGGATTAATATCACATGGTCGAAAAAAACGAATCCCAAAATCCGGAATCCGACGATAAGAGTCGTTCCAGCGACCTTTTACTCGAACTACTCGAACGGTACGAGGCGGGCGAGGATTTTGATCCGGAGGAATACCTGGCGCGGTATCCAGAGCTGAAAAACGAGGTGCATCGACTGTTCAAGCTCCTCTCGACGAGAGACAGCGATGAAATCGACGTATCAGCTAATCCTAATAGAGGCGCTGATTCTGATGCGTCTTGCACCATCGGTGACTTCAAGATCAACCGCGAGATAGGAAAGGGAGGAATGGGAACAGTATATGAAGCGGAACAGATATCTCTGAACCGCAAGGTTGCTCTGAAGCTGCTTCCATCTCATCTCAGCTTATCAGATGAAGCCGTACAGAAGTTTAAGCGAGAAGCTAAAGCTGGTGGCCGCCAAAGTCATCCGGGAATCGTTGCTGTTTATGCTGTTGGAGAAGAAAAGGGTGTTCATTTCATCGTCCAAGAACTGGTCGAAGGTGGTCGAACCTTAGCAAATGCACTCGTCGAATATCATCGCCAGCCAGAGCTTCACACCGGCTACTACAAGGAGGTTGCTCAACTATTTATTGATATCGCCGATGCCCTCCAACATGCACATGAGTCCGGGGTAACTCATCGTGACGTAAAACCCTCGAACATTCTAATCACACCGGATGGAACACCAAAAGTAACGGATTTCGGCCTCGCAAAAATTGAAGATGCTCTTGCGCTTTCACGGACAGGAGATTTTGCGGGTACTCCCTATTACATGTCGCCAGAACAGGCCATGAGCCGCAGGATCGGAGTCGACCATCGAACTGATATCTTTTCATTGGGTGCCACCCTTTACGAGGCGATTACATTCAATCGGGCATTCGATGGAGATACGAGTCAACAGGTATTGGAAAAAATCACGCTTGTGGATCCTCTTGATCCGAGAAGGGTTCGATCCAGGATTCCGCGTGACCTTGCGGCAATCTGCTTGAAGGCTCTCGAAAAGAGGCGTGAGAGGCGTTATCAAAGTATGGAAGAGTTCGCCGCTGATCTGCAGCGCTTCCTCAAAGATGAAGTAATCATAGCGAAGCCCCCGGGACTGTTTCGACGAGCCATCAAATGGACAAGACGATATCCTGTGATCAGCGCAAGTGGGGCTGTGGCAGCCGTGGCTTTCGTGGCGATCGTGTTTTTATGGTGGCAAGCTGTGTCAGCGGAGCAGGAAATTAGAAAGCAGTACGACGAAATTATCCGCCTCTCGGACATCAAGCACCTCTTCGACCTCGAGAAAAAAGTCGATGAGCTTTGGCCAGCACTACCGGAGAACATTGAGGGCCTTAAGTCCTGGGTGGAATTGGCAGATAAACTTTTCAATCGTTTAGGCGCTCATCGATCCACTCTGACATCCTGGCGACGCAACGCGCGCCCGTACACCGAAGAGGCCATGCTTCAAGATCGTGAAGGCCATCCGAAATGGAAAGAGCTCGTTGATGCACGGGCCTCCAAGGAGCAGTTGTTAGAACAGATCGCCACTCTTGAGGCGTCATTGGATTCGCCCGGCACAGGAGCGATGGAACCTGAAGAGAGTCAAACCGGAAACAAGAAGCTTGACGGCCTTAAGGATCAGTTGACGGAGCTTGAAGATAAAATCTCAATTCTGGAAGCGATGGTGTCCGAGCGGCGCACCTTTGAGTTCTCGAATACCGAGAATCAGTGGCGCCACGACGTGCTGGAGGAGCTTGTGGCTGGGATCGAGCTGTTGATGGATGAAGATGAGGGTATATTGCAGAGCATCCGGGAGCGGTTGGAGTTCGCATCCACGATCGAGAAAAAGAGCATCACCAACCATCATGACGAGTGGGACGAGGCAATCGCTTCAATCGGAGATGAGGAGGACTGCCCGATGTACTGCTGCCTGACAATAGAGCGGCAGGTCGGTTTCGTCCCCATCGGGCGAGATCCCAAATCGGGTCTTTGGGAGTTTGCACACCTTCAGACCGGAGACATCCCCGAGCGTGACGCTAACGGAAACCTGATTCCAACTGAAGAAATGGGCCTCGTCTTTGTGCTGATCCCGGGCGGTACCTTCGACATGGGTGCGGAACAGCCGTCAAAAAAGAATCCACTCGGATCGCCCAACGTAGATCCACAAGCGTCTCCATTCGACGGGCCCGTTCATGAGGTGACGTTAAGACCTTTCTTCATGTCCAAATACGAGTTTACCCAGGGACAGTGGCTGCGTTTTGTAGGAGAGAATCCAAGTTTTCCTAGGCCAGGGGTTCCCCCTGGCGGCCAACCGGTCACCCTTCTTCATCCGGTGGAACAGGTGAGTTGGAAAGAGTGTACCGAAGTAGCACGGCGACTGAATCTGAGGCTGCCATCGGAATCTGAGTGGGAGTATGCCTGCCGCGCGGGGACGACGACTATTTGGTGGACGGGAGACGAGGAAGATTCGTTGGAGGGAGCCGCGAACTATATTTGTGAATCTGGCACGACTCTTCCAGTCGGCCGCTTACGTCCCAATGCCTTTGGCCTTCATGATTTTTGCGGGAACGTATGGGAGTGGTGCCAGGATAGGTGGCACAACGTCTACTCCGGAGCCCCTACCGACGGCAGTGCCTGGACTAAATCAGGCTCCGGGAGCCGGGTCTACCGCGGCGGCAGCTGGAGCAGCAGAGCTCGGAGCTGCCGCTCTGCGTTCCGCAACTGGGGCGTCCCTGGCAACCGCATCTACGGCCTCGGCTTCCGCCTTGCCTTTTCGCCCTTTCCATCGGACAGTTGAGCCCTTTTGCCATGATTCACCACAGCGGGACAGCTCGCCAACGAGCTGTCCCTTACTTTTTTCTTGCGGAAAATGCTTGAAAACGTTACGAGCGAAGCTAGGGGTCTGGCGGGCATGGCGTGTAGGGCCTGCCTGTTTTATGCTAGCCAGCTAGCAGCGGGAGGCCTAGTCCACAAAGAGAGGTCCCTGCCATGTTCTTCTCAACTCTCACTCTGCGCTACGACCCCGAATCGGGACAGATCGACGACCAGACGTTCCAGGACTTCAGCGCCAACAAGGAGGTGCTCTCCGTCACGGAGCACTTCATCGTTTACCGCGAGCTACTGCGGCGGTACTTTCAGGCGGATAAGATCTCGACACCCATTGCCAACCGAAAACGTATTCGACGAGTTTGTGGTGATGATCATGGCCGAACGCGATCTGTACGAGGCCGTGGAGAACTACATCTCGTCGACCTACAACGCGGCGGCGGCAGGTGAGCGCAACGCCGTGGGATTCGTGATGACTGTTTACCGGCGGCGTCTGGCCAGCAGCTTCGCGGTGCTCGCGCGAACTCTTCGCCAACGGCTGGAGACTGTTGATCAGGGACAGCTATTTTCGTATCGTGTTAATCATATCGTGAGCCAACAGGATTATGCGGAGGCAAGGAGAACCGCCATGCGTTATGTCGTAATATTCGCCATTCTTGTTCTTTGCCCGACAATCGGACTGGCACAGTCGCCAACTATAGACATCAAATGCAACGGCCTCGACTCGGGAGTTTGGATCGACCCGGGAGCGAACGCGAAAATCGACTTCTCTATCACGGCTGGATCGGGTCTCGGTAACGATGTTGACATCTGGGTTATTCTGAAGACGTCGTCATATTACTACAGCTACAACAGCTTTGGCCCAATCCAAGGCTGGAACAAAGGCATTCACAACGCCTACTACACCGGCCCGCTTGTTGATATGAATGACACTGCATTGGAATCGCCTGTACCGTATGGTGATTATTTCGCCTACGTCGTCATAGATACGTGTGCGGACGGTTTTTTCGATAGGAATCTCATTTACACGTTCGATAGCGTGGACTTCGCTACAGAGATTGAGGGCATGGCCCTCATTCCAGCGGGCGAGTTCGACATGGGTGATCATTACGGCGTGGGCGATCGCGATGAGCTCCCCGTTCACACAGTGTTCATCAAAAAATTCTGGATGGATAGCTACGAGGTGACCAACCTGCGCTACTGTAAATACCTCAACTCGGCCTACGACCAGGGTCTGATCCAGGTGATCGGCGGCGTTGTGTACAAGGCCAACGACATCGAGCCGTACTGCAATACGGCACCGACCTGCTCTTCCACCCCCATCAAATGGGATGACAACAAATTCGAATTCACCGTCTTAGGCAACAGAGGAGCCCATCCCATGGTGTGGGTGACCTGGTACGGCGCGGCGGCCTACGCCAACTGGCGCAGCGCACAGTGCGGTCTGCCGGCCTGCTATGACCTCAACACCTGGGTGTGCACCTTCGACGCCGGGGGCTATCGCCTTCCCACTGAGGCGGAGTGGGAGAAAGCAGCCCGCGGCGGCGAGCAAGATCCTTACTACCAATACCCGTGGGGGAACATCATCGACGGGTCGCAAGCCAACTACGATCAGTCCGGCGATCCCTTTCCCGACACAACACCGGTGGGCTTCTACAACGGTAAGCGGCACTACAAGGTTGAATTCGGCTGGCCTGGGAAAAAGACGAGCTTTCAGACCTCGGACGGGAAGAACGGTTGGGGTCTCTACGACACGGCGGGTAACGTGTGGGAATGGTGCAACGATTGGTTTGACTCGACCTATTACAGCTCCTCTCCTTACAATAATCCGTACGGCCCGGTTAGCGGGGCGAGCCGGGTCCGCCGCGGCGGCTGCTGGGACCACATTGCTCGTTACGGCCGCTCTGCGAAACGCGGCGCATTAGACCCTGGCAGCAGCAGGGCCTACCTCGGCTTCCGCCTTGCTTTTTCGCCATGACTCATCACAAGGGGACAGCCCGCCATCGGGCTGTCCCCTTCTTGTTCATTTCGCAATAAGCTTGAATTCGCTGTCACCGCATTCCGGGGTTCCATGTAGAAAGAGATATCGAAAGCCCGCCCGTTCACCACACCGGCTCTTTTTTTGTTTTCACGAGCGAGTCGGAGAGCGAGTGTGCGCGGGTGCAAACGGAAATTGGCACGATTTCGGGTGATGTCGTCGAAAACAGCGAGCCATCCGCAGCAACCACCAAACACCTATCCAACCAACCCCACAAACACTTACAACCACCACTCCACAACACCGCATCCCGCACCGGTTCACCACCTGTTTGCGAACGCCCCACTTCGGGTCCCCGGGTGGGTCGCGAAAAATCCGCTCTTTGGTGAACGGGGGTCCTGGCTTTGTGTGATTCTGTCGAAGGGAAGCGAGTTCGTCGCCGGCGATTTTAGCGCAGTACCAATCACTCGGAATCTCTGGAAGAGAAAATCAGAACTGCCAGGTCAGGCCGGCGGAAAGGATGAAATCGGGCGCCGTGTCGGTGGTGAAGCCCTCGGCGATGGAGAGCCGCAGGCGGGACCGCGGTGCGATCCTGAAGGAGCCGCCCAGGGCGCCGCTCCACTGGTACTTTTTGAACTCATCGAGATGCGCATCTCGAAGGGGTACGGTCTGATAGTCGGTCTGCGCCACGAGGGAGAAGGCTTCGCTGAAACGGTACTCGATGGCGAACGATCCGTGGGTCACATGAGCCACGTGCAGGTCCTTCATGAAGGTTGGATTCTTGCGGAAGATCTGATCGAGAGCCAGGTAGAAGGCCAGGTTGCGAAGGCGCTTCTCCAGCAGAACCCCAACGCCGCCGTCCCAGGTCCCACTGCCGAAGCCTTTTTCGTCGTCTCCCGTGGGCAGCTCCAGCGTGCCGCGCAGCGCAAGGCCCATGGCATCCTCGGCCGGATCGAGGATACCGGCCTTGAGGGTGATCGGGATGTCCGCCAGGTGCAGGCCGTCCTTCTCGGCGGAAAAAAAGGTCCCCCCGTCGTCGACGTAGAGCACACCGAACTGATCGTCGGGATTGGTGTCGCGCTCGCCCTGGTCGACCCGCAGGATGGTATGAAAATTCTCGATGAAGCTGTCCAGATTGCCAGACGTGTAGTGCAAAAAAGGGAGCTCCACGTTAAGCTCCACACCACGTCCCAGACCGATGGTGCCCGCCAGCGCAGTGCGGCTGAACTCACCGTCCACCAGAACCCCCTCGGCTCCGTCTGAGGCCGAAAGAAACAGCGAGCTGTAGTCCTGGCGCAGCTCCAGCTCCCCCCGGCCGGCCGCAAAGACCGACGATCCGTCAGGCAAAGGATGGGGAAAGATCGCAGAGAAGGGCATGCTGCTGCGATAGGGGATCGGCCCGACGAAACCCGCGTCCGCATATGGCTGGACAGCGTCGCCGGCGTCGAGCTCCAGCGGCTCATCGCCGGAGAGCATCCCCCGCGCTCCCGCTCCTGGTCGATCGTGGATGGGCGCGGTGCACCCTGTCGTCCCG
>Ga0190283_1001042_pt1 | contig 13285 bp, 11 predicted proteins | sample 48691801_MG_FD_161669 | JGI IMG/M metagenome (GOLD analysis project Ga0190283, IMG submission 161669) | Hydrothermal vent microbial mat bacterial communities from Southern Trench, Guaymas Basin, Mexico - 4869-18-0-1_MG | ecosystem: Environmental > Aquatic > Marine > Hydrothermal vents >...
CCCTCTGTGGGAGAGCTAGAACTCCACCTGGTTACCAAGACCCCGGTGGAAGCCGAACCCGGCCTGCATGTCTACAACGACATAGTCCCCAACGACCCACGTCTGGTGCAACTTTACCACCGGGCGGACATTTTTGTTCTGCCCACCCTGGGCGATTGCCTGCCCATGGTGCTCTCTGAAGCCGGAGCGGCCGGACTGCCGGCCGTCTCCACCCGCGTGGCCGGCATCCCGGAAATTGTGGTTCACGGCGAGTCTGGCTTGTTGGTCCCGCCGGCCGCCGGCCGGGCGCTAACGCAAGCTCTGGCCAACCTGGTAAAGGACGCCGCTCTGCGCCAACACATGGGACGCCGCGCGGTTGAAATTATCAACGAACGGTTTGATGCCGCCAAGAACGCCGGCCGGCTGCTGGCGCTCATCAAAAAGGTGAAACGTGATTCGTGATGGTCACGAATCACGTGCAAGAAAACATGGCTAAAATCCTACTCACCGTCTCTGGCGTCATCCCGCCGGATATAAAAACACAAATCGTGGCCGGGCAACGTCCCCGCGCCGATTACCTGGAACTGGCTCGCGCCCTGGACGCGGACTTGCTGGACTATGGGAGCGCCGGGAGCAAGAATATGGGGTTGGCCTGGGCCTGCTTCCGGCGGCGCGGCCGGTATCGCGTCATATTCACCGACGGCGAACAGGTGGGCATCCCGCTGGCACTGTTGCTCAAATTGTTCGGCCGGGGTCCGCGCCGGACCCGCCACGTCATGATCGGCCACATCCTGTCCGTGGGCAAGAAAATGATCTTCTTTGACCGGCTGGGGGTGCAAAGCCACGTGGACTGCTTTCTGGTCTACTCTACCTGGCAGAAACAATTCATCCAGGATCGCTGGCGCGTATCCCCCGAACGGGTCATCTGGACCCCTTTTCAGGCCGACGCCCAATTCTTCCGTCCCGAACCCACTATCCAACATCCAATAATTAGCTCGGCCGGGCTGGAATTCCGCGACTATCCCACGCTGATAGAGGCCGTAGAAAAGATGGACGTGCAGGTGATTCTGGCGGCCGCCAGCCCGTGGTCCAAACGAACCGATACCACCGCCCACCGCCCCATCCCCCCCAACGTCACCGTGCGCCGCTTCAATCTGCATGAATTACGCCAGGTATACGCCCGCTCCCGCTTTGTTGTCGTGCCGCTGTACCTGGTAAACTTTCAAGCCGGCGTTACCACGCTGCTGGAAGCAATGGCCATGGGCAAAGCGGTCATTATCACCCGCACCCCCGGCCAAAGCGACGTGGTGGTGGAGGGTGAAACCGGGCTGTACGTCCCCCCGGCCGATCCCGGCGCGCTGCGGAAAGCGATCCAATACCTGCTGGCCCACCCGGCCGAGGCCGAGCGGATGGGGGCTAACGGCCGGCGGCTGCTAGAAGAACAAATGAGCCTGGACAAATACGTCCAAAGACTGGAGCGGATTGTGAACCAAGTCAGGGATGAAAAATGAGCCAACCTTTTTTTGACGCCAAGTCCTACTGGGAAAATCGCCTCTCCCGGCACTCTGACCTGAAAGGTGTAGGGCACGTAGCATACGGCAACGTGTACAACTATTGGCTCTATCGCAGAAAAAAAGCGTGCGTCCAATCTTTTTTCCACGGCCGATCCCTGCAAGGAAAAGACGTGCTGGACATAGGCAGCGGTACAGGCTTTTTCATAGAATGGTATCTCCGGCAAGGGGCCAGCGTTTATGGGATTGATATTAGCGAGGCCAGCATTCAAAGGCTATCCCAAAAACTTTCAGGCGACTTTGCAGTGGTGGATATTAGCGACGAGAACTATTGTCCGCCCAGACAATTTGACGTCATCAACGCCTGGGATGTCATCTACCATGTCGTTGATGACACGGCGTTTTATCGGAGCCTGGAAAATATGGCCAAGAGTTGCCAAGCGGGAGGGGTCTTGCTGTTAACCGATTGGTTAGGCGCGTCCTCTGATCATCGAATAGCCCCCCACGCCAAGGTGCGTTGCCTGGCTACGTATCTGGCGCCCCTATCAAACTTGGGGTTCAAGTTCACCGGCCTTGAGCCGTTTTGCTACTTTTTGATGAAACGCAGAATACCGTATTTGGACAACCTCCTGGCCCCGGTTTATTTTTGGCTGGATAACCACGTAAAACGTATTCCCGGCGACAACTTTTGCCTGGGTGTGTGGCAACGTCGAGAGGTCGGACCATGAAAGCACAGACACCCTGGCGTCGCCAACTCCAATCGTTGCTTCCAACTCTGTTGGCCGCGTATCTGCCCGTGTTTTGCGCCCTCGTTATTCTCGAAATTGTACATTGGCAAACTAACATCCCCATCTGGCATTTTACGTGGAACCCATCGGCCGTGCTGGAGGCCGCCTTTTACGTAGGCCTGTTCTCCAACATTGGCATCCTGCTCTGGTGCTCCACGGCCGCCATTTGTCTCTTTAGCTTTGCCGCGTTAGCCAGGGACGCCAGCCACCGGAAAATGGCATCCTTCTTTTTGTTCTCCGGTCTCGTCACCTCCCTCTTGCTCATGGACGATCTCTTTTTGCTCCACGATCGCCTCTTCCCAAGATACCTGTCCCTTTCTCCTAAAGTCGTCTTGGGCGGATATACCATACTCACGTTGCTCTACCTGGGGAGATTCGCCAGGACCATTCTGGCAACCGAATTCCTTCTGTTGCTCTTTGCTTTTGGCTTTTTGGGCTTGTCTACCATAATTGACAGTGTGCCGGATGGAATACTGCCTCTCCACACCACGTTGGAGGATGGATTCAAACTGTTTGGGATTGTGAGTTGGTTTACCTACTTTACCAGAACCTGCCTGTTACAGGTGCAATGTACTGCTTTGTAAATAGGCCCCCCCTCAATCCCCCCCCGCGTGCGGGGGGGGAAGGTTTAGTTCTCCCCCTGCGGGGGGAGTTAGAGGGGGGCCCGGACCCGAAATACTAAAGATACTCCGAATAAGAGCGTGGCGCGGCCGCCAGAGGCTTGAATTGAACTATAACCTGACCACAAACATCAAAAGAATCATTCCCCAGCCCATCCTGGATCAGTTGAGATGGCTAAAAGCCATACCGGCCAGGAGAGTTCTAGCACGCGCGCCAGAGATGCCCGCCTGGCTGGGCTGGAAAGAGTTGGAGTTGCTGGCGCAAAAATACCCCTTTCCGCCCGTGTACAATTACGATCCAGAGAGCCTGGAGCAAAGGGGAAAAGAACGGGCGGGAGAAATTCTCGGTCTCCTCCGCCACCCAGCGGATGGGACCAACACGTTCCTGGAGCTGGGATGCTGGGATGGCATGACCAGTTGCGCTCTGCAACGGGCCGGGAAAAGCGCCACGGCCGTTGACCTCCGGCCGTGGGGATTCGACCCCCGGGCCAAGCGTGCGGGGGTTGCGTTTCTGCAGATGGATGCGACCCGGCTGCAATTCGACGACGGCCGTTTCGATTTTGTCTTTTCCTACAACGCCTTTGAACACTTTGACGAACCAGAGCAGGTGTTGCAAGAGGCCATCCGGGTAGTCCGGCCGGGGGGATACCTCTACCTCAATTTTGGACCCCTATACAATTCACCCATGGGCTTGCACGCCTACCGCTCCATCGCCATTCCATACCTCCAATTCCTATTTCCCCCAGAGCTCCTGGCAAATTACGTTGAGGCCCAGGAGTTAAAGCCAATAGATTTTGATCTGGTCAACGGGTGGTCACTAGAAAATTTCAACCAACTGTGGGACCGATATGCCCATCAGCTCCAGCGAACAAAGTACAATGAAAAACTCGACGTCTCCCACCTGGACCTGATTGTAAAATACCCCTCGTGTTTCAAAAGCAAAACGCAGCACTTTGATAGTTTGATTGTCTCGAACATAAAAGTCCTGTTTCAGAGAATCCAAGAGTTGTTGCCCAATAACAACGGCAGGAATAGGACGCAGATTAACACAGATGAACGCAGATAAACAAGAAAAAATCTGTGAAATCTGCGTCCTAATTGAGATTTCAGGCATGCGAAACTTTATTGAGCAACAAGTCTACTATCCAATAATGAGAGAGCGACCATGACGTTGGTACATCAGTTTCTTGAGAACAGCGCCCAAAAGCATCCAGACAAAACCGCGTTGGTCTTTCGGGAGCAGCGCCTTAGCTACGCAGAGTTTGAGGCCCAGGCCAACGCACTAGGCCACGGCCTGGTGGAGCTAGGGGTCAGGCGCGGCGACCGGGTAATCATCTGGCGCAACAATTCCGTGGAGACCTGTGTCGCTATTTTCGCCGCCCTCAAAGCGGGGGCGGCGTTCGTCGTCGTCAACCCCACCGTCAAGCAGGAAAAGTTCCTCTTTCTGGTCAAAAATTGCCGCCCCAGCGCCATCATCACCGATGACCGTCACCTGGGGCCGGTGTTGGACCTGCTCCCAGAGGCGCCGGCCGTGAGCATCGGCAAACAATTTCTGGGACACCCCCTGGTTTCATCCTACACCAGCCTGATATCCAACCAACCAACATCTCCCCCCCCCGTGCGCTGCATTGACCGGGACCTGGCGGCGCTGATTTACACCTCCGGCAGCACGGGCTTTCCCAAGGGGGTAATGAGCGCACACTATAACGTAACGGCCGCGGCCGCCTCCATCACCCAATACCTGCAAAACACGCCAGAGGACATCATCATAAACGCGCTGCCCCTGGCCTTTGATTACGGGCTGTACCAGCTTTTGATGGCCTTTTTGATTGGCGGGACGCTGGTGCTGGAAACCTCGTTTGCCTTTCCGGTCCAGATTCTCAAGCTGATGCAAAAAGAGCGCGTCACCGGCTTGCCCGGTGTGCCCTCCCTGTTCTCCATGTTGCTGCAACTGGACCCCAGCCTGCTTTACCTGCCCAACCTGAGATACGTCACCAACACGGGGGCTGCGCTCCCGGCCGGCCACATTGTTAGGCTGCGGGAATTGTTCCCCCAGGCACGCATCTATTCCATGTACGGCCAAACCGAGTGCAAGCGCACCCTTTACCTGCCCCCGGAAGAGTTGGACCGCCGGCCGGACTCGGTGGGGATACCCATTCCCAACGAAGAGGTCTTTGTGGTGGACAAAGAGGGCAACCAGGTTCCGCCGGGCCAGGTAGGTGAACTGGTGGTGCGCGGAGCCAACGTCATGTTGGGCTATTGGGATGACCCGCAAGAGACAGCGCGGACTTTTTTGCCCGGCCCGCTGCCGGGGGAGCGTTTGCTCCGTTCGCATGATCTCTTTTGGCGCGACGAGGAGGGGTTCCTCTACTTTGTCGGCCGCCAGGACGACATTATCAAAAGTCGAGGGCAAAAGGTCAGCCCCAAAGAGGTGGAAGCCGCGCTGTACCAGATTCCGGGGGTTGCCCAAGCGGCCGTCATTGGAGTTAGACATCCACTCTGGGGCCAGGCCATCCAGGCACACATTGTTGTGGAAAGAGGCGCAGAACTACTGGACGGGAAAACGATAATCAGGGGGTGCAAAGGGGTGTTGGAAGACTTTATGGCGCCACAGGAGGTGGTGTTCCACCACCAACTCCCCAAGACCCAGTCCGGCAAGATAAACTATATCGCCTTGCGAAGGTTGTTTGAACCTTCGCAAGGCTCCCCATGAACACTTGACAGGAGAAAAGCAAGTGACCGAGATTCGTAATACCATCCGCCAATTCATTCTTGACGAGTTTATCTACGACGATCAGGGTGACGAGATTCTCACGGACGACATCTCGCTGCTCGACGAGGGGATTTTGGATTCCCTGGGGATTCTTTCCATCATTGGCTTTCTGGAAGAGCGATTTGGAATCCAGGTAGCCGACCCAGAGGTCATCCCCGCCAACCTGGGAAGCGTCCAGGCGATGGTTGCCTATGTGGGACGCAAGCTGGAACGGGACGCATGATGCGGGAATAGGCTTTATGACCAGAATCATCATGCGCGGAGCGGAGCAAACTTCCCCCCTGGTGGGGGGGACTGAGGGGGGGCCAGCTATTTACAAAACGAATGGCCCCCCTCCAGCTCCCCCCGCGTGCGGGGGGAGAGTAAAGCCCCCCACCAACAATTTGTGGTGTACTAGATATGTGTGGTATTGCTGGAATAATCAACCGGAACCAAACAGTGGAGCCGCTGGAAAGGATGCTGGCCCTCATCCGCCATCGAGGCCCGGACGAGTGTGGCATCTACCAGGACGGCCGCCTGGCAATGGGCAGCGTCCGCCTGAACATCATTGACCTGGCCACCGGCCGGCAGCCCATCTCCAACGAGGACAACTCTATCTGGATCGTGTTCAATGGCGAAATCTACAACTACCTGGAGCTGATGGTTGAACTTGAGGCCAAAGGGCACACCTTCCGCACCGCCAGCGACACTGAAGTCATTGTCCACCTCTACGAGGAATTGGGCGCCGAGTGCGTACAGCAACTCAACGGCCAGTTTGCCTTTGCGCTCTGGGATACGCGCACAGAAACACTCTTTTTGGCCCGTGACCGGGTTGGCATTCGCCCCCTCTTTTATACCCGCACGGCCGATGCCCTGATATTCGCCTCAGAAATCAAAGCCATCCTGGCCCATCCCGGCGTGACGCCCCAACTAGACCCCCTGGCGCTGGACCAGATTTTCACCTTTTGGGCCCCCCTGACGCCGCAAACCGCCTTTCGAGAGATATACGAATTACCGCCGGGACACCTCATGGTGGTGAGTGGCGAGCGGCAGGAAATCCGCCCCTATTGGCAGTTGCAGTTTCCGCCGCACGGCCGGGCCGCGAGCCGCAAGGTTGAGGACGCCGTCGAGGAATTCCGCACCCTCTTGCAGGACGCCGTCCGCTTGCGGCTGCGGGCCGATGTGCCGGTGGGAGCCTACCTGAGCGGCGGCATTGATTCCTGCGCCACGGCCGCCTTTATCAAACGCACCCAAAGCAACCTGCGCACCTTTTCCATCGGCTTTAGCGACCCGGAGTTTGACGAAAGCGCCTATCAGCGGCAGGCGGTGGAATACCTGGGAACCCAACACACCAGCATCCTATGCAGCCAGGCGGACATCGGCCGAACCTTCCCCGAGGTGATCTGGCACACCGAGACCCCCATCCTGCGCACCGCCCCGGCCCCCCTGTTCCTTTTATCCCGGCTGGTGCGGGACAGCGGCTACAAAGTGGTGGTCACGGGTGAGGGAGCCGACGAGATGTTGGCGGGGTACAATATCTTCAAGGAGGCGCTAATCCGCCAGTTCTGGGCGCGGCAGCCCGATTCAGAGTTCCGGCCGCTGCTGCTCCACAAGCTGTATCCCTATTTGCCCCTGATGCAGCGGGCCGGCCGCAACGTACTGCGCACATTCTTTGGCTACCATCTGGGCAACACGGCCGACCCCATTTATTCGCACACACTGCGCTGGCGCAACACCGGCCGGATCAAACAATTCTTCTCGCCAGCCATGCGGGAGCAGATTGGCAATTATAACGCGGTGGATGACCTTCGCGGCCGGCTGGGTCCCCGCTTGCAAAATTGGCCCCTGCTCTCACGCGCCCAATACCTGGAAACAAACATCTTTATGAGCGGCTATTTGCTCTCTTCCCAGGGCGACCGGATGGCAATGGCCCATTCCGTGGAGGGGCGCTACCCCTTTCTCGACCACCGGCTCATAGAGTTTTGCGCCCACCTGCCGCCCAGGTTCAAGCTGCGCGGCCTGACGGAAAAACTTTTACTAAAGCGCGCGGTGCAGGACAAACTGCCCAACGCCATTGTTCAGCGTTCCAAGCAACCCTACCGAGCGCCCATCGCCAGCAGCTTTTGCGGCCCGGAGACGTTGGACGCGACGCAAGAGTTGCTCTCGGCCGCGGCGGTGGAGGCGGCCGGCGTCTTTTCATCACCAGCGGCGGCGCGGCTGCTGCGCAAAGCCCAGTCCGGCCGGCCGCTTTCCGAAACCGAAGGGATGGCGCTGGTGGGCATCCTGTCCACCCAACTGGTTCACCGCTTGTTCTGCCAGGAATTCCACCAACAACCCAGGCAAACCATCGAGCCGGTACATCGTGTTATCCGGCAATACTCCTGAACGCTTGCCCGCCGACTTTTTTCACAAGAGGAAAAACCTATGAGTATCTCATCACACCAACCCTTTCACAAAAACATCCTTGAACTGGAGATTGAAACTGTTTGCCAACAGATCACCGGCCGGCTGCGTCAGGACGTGCGTCAGACGCTCAGGCGGCGGGGCGCTGTGGTGGGCATCAGCGGCGGGGTGGACTCTTCCGTAACCCTGGCCCTCAGCGTAAAGGCGCTAGGCCCCAACCGCGTGCTCGGTATCATAATGCCGGAACAGGACAGCAACCCACAAAGCTCAACGCTGGGCCAACAGTTAGCCAATCAGTTTGGCGTCCAGACCGTGGTGGAAGACATGAGCGCGGTGTTACGGGCCTTTGGCTGCTACCGCCGGCGGGACCAGGCGGTTGCCCGCGTTTTTCCCAAATACAACCCGCGCACCCACAAGGTCAAAATTATGCTGCCGCAGAACGTCTTGAACCAGGATACCCTCAATCTCTTTTCCATCACCGTGGTCAAACCCGATGGAACGGAAATGAGCAAACGGCTCCCCCCCAGGGAATATCTCCAGATTGTGGCCGCTTCCAATTTCAAGCAGCGCAGCCGCATGGCCATGTTATACTATTATGCCGAGGCCCGCAACTATGCGGTGGTTGGCACCGCCAACAAGCACGAGCACAAGCAGGGCTTTTTTGTCAAATATGGTGATGGGGGTGTGGACGTGATGCCCATCGCCCACCTGTACAAGTCCCAGGTGTATCAACTGGCGCGCTATTTGGACATCCCGGCCGCCATTGTCCAACGGCCGCCCACCACAGATACCTACAGCGCGGAATGCACCCAGCAAGAGTTCTTTTTCCAGTTGCCCTTTGAACTGATGGACCTGCTCTGGTACGCCTACGAAAAAGAGATAGCCCCGGCCGAGGCGGCCGCCGTCCTGGACTTGACCCCGGAACAAGTGGAGCGGGCCTTTGCCAACTTTGGGCGCAAGCAGCGCACCACCGGATATTTGCGGATGGCGCCGCTGGGGGTGGGCGCATGACCGGCGCAAAAGGTTGGTCACATCTTGAGGCCCGGCCAGAGCACGTACGTGGTTTTTTTCCCGCCCTGCGCCAGGACATAGCCGGCAAAAAGCACCAGTACCTGGAAGCCTTGCTGCGCAATATCCCCGGACACCTGGGCATCAGCCTGCGCTACCATCTACTAACCCGGTCTTTTAAATCCTGCGGGGAAAACGTGGTGATGTGGCAGGGAATAAGGATACGCCACCCCCAGGGAATAAAAGTGGGAAATAACGTCCAGTTGGGAGCCGATAACCACTACCAGGCCTGGGGAGGCATCCAAATTGGCGACGATACCCTGCTCGGACCAAACGTCAAGATATGGACCATCAACCACGCCTACACGGACCGGGATAGACCCATCCGGGAACAAGGGTACCAGGTGCGCCGGGTGGAAATTGGGGCCGATTGCTGGCTCACCACTAACGTTTTTGTGGGAGCGGGGGTTGTTATCCCGGCCGGATGCGTCGTCGGCGCGGGGAGCATAGTTAACCCCATGCGCATCCCGCCTTACAGCATCATTGTTGGCAACCCCGCCCGCGTGTTGGGGCCACGGGACAGGATGAGCCGGTTCAAAAAGGTTCTGCGGAACGGGCCGGAACAAAAAGAGCCAAAGCCTTAGCCGCCATACCCTTCAAAGCAGTGGTGTAAATTCGTCCTGAAAGCACGTGCGTCGCACCCGTCATCGTGCATCACCTGTTAAATGGGATGCATCACCTGTCAAATGGGGTGCATCACCTGTCAAATGTGGTGCATCACTTGTCAAATGGGGTGCATCACCTTCCGACCGGGGTGCATCACTTGCTGAATAGGATGCATCACCTGTCAAATGGGGTGCATCACCTATCAAATGGGATGCATCACCTGTCAAATGGGATGCATCACCTATCAAATAACCAAGTGTTTGAGCCATCAGGACGGGCCCTTTAGCAATCTGGAAACACTTGCGCAAGCAAAGCGCCACGGCCGAAATTTGCGTCATTTTTATCCCACCAGCAGGACAAACGTGTATCATAGAAACCAGACCTTGGGAAACTTGAGACAATGATCAAACTGGCGATATGGTTTTCAATACTGGTGCTAGGGCTAGAGGCCTTTTTGACCATCCTGATAGGATACCTGTTGCTGCTAACGGTAGCGGCCCTGTTTGCCCGGCGCAGCACCCCCCTGCCGGCCGAACCGCGCCACCGCTTTGCCATTCTAATTCCGGCCCACAATGAGGAGCGGCTGCTGCCCGGTCTGCTGGAAAGCCTGGCAGCACTGGACTACCCGGCCGGCCACTTGGACGTACATGTGGCGGCCGACAACTGCACCGACCGCACGGCCGAACTGGCCCGCCAAGCCGGCGTCCACGTCTACCAGCGATTCAACACAAAACTGGTGGGCAAAGGTTACGCCCTCAACTGGCTCATGGGACAAATCACAAATCGCAAATCACAAATCACGCAACCTCCAACCTCCAACCTCCAACCTCCAGCCTCCAACCTCCAATACGACGCATTCGTTATCTTTGACGCCGACACCATCGTCTCCCCCAATTTTATGCGGGTGATGGACGCCCGGTTGGCGCGGGGCGAGAACGTTATCCAGGGTTATTATGCCGTGCGCGATCCCGGCCGCTCCTGGGGAGTTGCCCTGCGCTACGCGGCATTGGCGGTGCTGCACTATCTGCGGCCGCTCGGCCGGAGCCCGCTGAGAGGAACCACCGGCCTCAAAGGGAACGGCATGTGTTTCCGCGCCCAGTTTGCGCAACAATTCCCCTGGAGCGGTTCGCTCACCGAGGACATTGAATATCACATGGAGCTGGTGCTGGCCGGAGAGCGGGTCACCTTTGCCCCGGACGCGGTGCTGGAGGCCGAGATGCCCGGCACGTTGGACGCTTCGCAAACGCAGAACGTGCGCTGGGAGCGCGGCCGGCTGCAAATGGTGCGCGACTACCTCCCCCGCCTGCTCCGGGCGGCGCTGTTCCAGCGGCGCTTTGCCCCTTTGGACGCCGCTCTGGAACAACTGATCCCGCCCACGGCCGTGTTGACGGCCGTGGTTGGAACCTGCGCACTGACGGGAGCAGGGCTGGGCCTGATGGGCGGTGGCTGGCTTGCACTCTGGGTAGGGCTGGCGCTGCTGGCAGGCGAAGCGATCTACCTTGCCATCGGCTTGCTGCTGGTACAAGCCCCAGCCCGTGTCTGGCTGGCGCTCCTGTACAGCCCGCTCTTTGTTGCCTGGAAGGTCAAACTGTACTTGCGCGTCCTGGCCGGCCGGGGGCAGCAGGGCTGGGTGCGGACGGGTAGAGGTTAAAAGTTAGAGATTGGAGAGATTGTAGTGTCAACGCAGATGCATGTGGGCGCAAGTGTACCCAACATCCAACGTCCAACATCCAACGTCCAACACCCAACATCCAACACCCAGCCTCCAACACTGGACGAACAAGCCCGCGTTGAGCAAGCCGTGGAGATGTTTGCCCGCCAGGATTTCAGCACCGTCGGCTTTCGGCGGCGGATGCGCTTTAGCCTGGAGCTTATTTCCTGGGTGTTGGGAATTAAGCTGAAACAAAACGCCAAGCGGGCGCTGGATGTGGTGGGGGCCTCCGCGGTCATACTCCTGCTCTGGCCGGTGATGCTCCTGACCGCCGTTGCCATCAAGTTAGAATCGCCTGGGCCGCTCATCTTTTGCCAACCCCGTGTGGGCAAGTGGGGCAAACCCTTCCCTTGCTACAAATTCCGCTCCATGTACGCGGACGCCGAGGAGCGCAAAAAGGAAATGATGGCCCTCAACGAAGCTGATGGCCCGGTCTTTAAGATGAAACACGACCCCCGAGCAACTCGCGTGGGGCGGGTGATTCGCAAATTGAGCATAGACGAGCTGCCCCAATTGTTCAACGTGCTCAAGGGAGATATGTCCCTGGTTGGGCCGCGGCCGCCGGTCCCCTGCGAAGTGGAGCAATATACCTTTGACCAGCATCGCCGGCTGGAGGCCATACCCGGCATCACCGGCTTGCAACAAGTCTCCGGCCGCAGCGATTTGGACTTTAAGCGCTGGATTGCCTTTGACCTGGAGTATATTGAAAGGCAATCCTTCTGGTTCGATATCAAGATATTGCTCAAAACGGCGCCGACTGTGCTTCGCGGCAAGGGAGCGTACTGAACGTGAAACGAGGCCAACTATGAGAAAACTACTGGTCATCGCCGGCATTCCCATAGACGACCTGACGATGGATGAGGCCCTGGACCGCATTGAGGAGTTTATTGCCTCCGGCCGGCCCCACCAAATTGCCACCGTCAACGCCGACTTTATCGTCAAGGCGTGGGATGACCCAGAGTTGCGCTACATCCTGCAGGCGGCAGATATGCTCACGGCCGATGGTATGCCCCTGGTCTGGGGCGCACGGTTGCTGGGCGTACCGCTCCAGGACCGGGTGACCGGTGCGGATTTGGCGCCGGCATTGGCAAAGCGAGGAGCGCAAAAGGGCTGGCGCTTTTATTTTCTGGGCGCCCATCCCGGCGTGGCCGCCCGCGCGGCCGAGATCCTGACCCAACGCCACCCCGGTCTCCAGGTGGCAGGCGTCTACTCCCCGCCCATGAGTTCTGTTGTGGAAATGGAAGCAGCCATCCTGGAGCGCATCCGCCAGGCCCGGCCGGATGTCCTGCTGGTGGCCTTTGGCAACCCCAAGCAGGAAAAATGGATTCACATGCACCAGGCCGCACTGAATGTGCCTGTCGCCATTGGCGTTGGCGGCACGCTCGATTTCATTGCCGGGGAGACCCGCCGGGCGCCCCAATGGATGCAGCGGGTCGGCCTGGAATGGACCTTCCGCCTGCTCCAAGAGCCGCGCCGCCTCTGGCGACGTTACGTGGTGGACCTGGTGCAATTCACCCGCTTCTTTGCCTGGCAATGGTGGATGCAGCGCCAGGGACGCCGGCTAGCGCCCATTGTGCCCCAGGCCAGCGAGGTGGAAATGGGGGGGCAGGTCATTCTCTCTTTGAGCGGCCCGATCACGGCCGCCAACCGCGCCCCATTCGCTGCCCGTGCCCAACAAGTTCTGGCCCGCAACCCACACCTTATCCTCAACCTGTCCCAAGTCCCGTTTATTGACAGCGCCGGCATGGGAGGGTTGGTGGATTTAACCAAACGAGCGCGTGCGGCCGGTGGAGACTTGCGGCTGGCCGGCGCCCCACCACAGGTGCGGCGCACCTTTGAGCTACTCC
>Ga0190283_1001044_pt1 | contig 13260 bp, 12 predicted proteins | sample 48691801_MG_FD_161669 | JGI IMG/M metagenome (GOLD analysis project Ga0190283, IMG submission 161669) | Hydrothermal vent microbial mat bacterial communities from Southern Trench, Guaymas Basin, Mexico - 4869-18-0-1_MG | ecosystem: Environmental > Aquatic > Marine > Hydrothermal vents >...
ACCTATTCCACAAAATAAGTCAATAGCCGATATTTTTTTTTTTGATGCCATAACTTGTAACGATAATATTTTTATCAGAAAATTATATTCAACAATTTTGTTTTTAAAAAATGCCACTTTCTTTCATGGTAAGAACTGACCTGAAAGGCAGGGGAGCTTATCTGTACATATCAGCCACATAGATTACAGACCGAACCTTTTTGGAACAGTTTGACCAGCGTATAATAATTGATCAGCAGCGGGGGGCCTTTTTTTCCCCCGAAAAATGCCTTCACTTTCAGGATGATTGCTGAGAACAGCGGGGCTGAAAGCATTGCCAATGCCAGGAAAACAACAGATTCCATAATAGTTTCTCACAGTTAAAAGGTTAATAAATTATATTCATCCCGTATTTTTATGAAAAATATGGGATTGGCGGACTCCTGTTTTTCTTTGATGAAAAACGGGTCATGCTGAATGCATCAGAGGGGATTATACAGCTTTAAAGTCAGTTTTTCAAGAAAAATATTGGGTTCTTCAGAAGCGGGGCATGCAGATTTTTTGATATAGGAATGCTTCTGTGGTGTGACAGGGATATTTTCTGGTATGTTCTGTTTTCAGTGCAGATCCCCCGGCTGAAAGCTGAAGTACGCTGAAGCGCACTGAAAGGTTGGCTTTCAGTTCGCAATTTATTCCGGACTTTTTGATTCCAGGATGTTGATTATCCCGCATGGGAGTGCAGGAAAAACGCTGTGTGTTCATAGTTTACCCTCATTAAGGTACTGTTGGAGTTTCATGGCTCCCTCTTCCAAGCCGACCGGTGTGAATAACGGGTATGTATCCCCTGATTCTGAAAGATGCTGTAATTCCGAAACTTCCTCCCGCATAAGCATCTCCTGCACATCTCTGATCAGTTGCCACTTCTCCGGTCTGGAAAGTGGTGCCACCTGCTTTTCAATTTCTGTGAGCAAGCGGAACCCACCTTATGCGGAAATGGTGGGTTCCGCTTCGCTGCACCCACCCTACATTTTTTTGAATCGGATATATTATTTATTTGGGATTCTCTAACTCATTGAAACTGTTGGACTGATTTGAACCATCTGTTTCAGATATCAGCATATCTCCCGGCTGGCTTGTCGCCCCTGCGGGCTTGATCGGGCTTATCCGGCCGATCAAAGAAACCCTCGGGCGGTTTTCGTATTTTACCGCCCGGCAAAATGGGCAGATGGATTGATTCCGTGGCATGGGAGGCCACATCTCTGCCAAAAAAATAAACTCTTGAATCATCTGATTCGATCAGCCCCTGTTTTGTTGCCACCAGTAAGCCGTTGATAATATGATCGCTGTGGGTCTCAATAACAAACTGCACACCGGCTTTGGCGGCCCTGCATATCAGTTCCATCAGCTTTGCCTGCCCGTCGGGATGTATGTGGGATTCGGGGTTTTCTATAAGTACAATGCTGTCTCTGGGCGCATGCAGTGCTGCGACAACAACAGGGAGCGCGTAAGAAATACCGAATCCGATATTTATTGCCTTAAATTTTTTTGTCGGTGTTTTTTGGGGGCCACGGCTGAAACTGTAGTTAATTTTATAGCTTGACTCCAATGCCTCGATCCAGATGTCAATTTCAGGACAGATGTCCTCCAACCAGCTTGCAACCTGAATAATAAGCTCCGTATTCTTATCTTCAGGATTTTTTTTCAGGGAGTTGTCGGTCACCGGCTCATGTCTGAAAAAGTCGAGATAGTGGGCAATCAGTTCGCAACGCCCTTCTTTAACGGATATTTGATGAAACAGTTCCACTGCGGATGTGTCTTTCTCATAGTTCTGAAGCGGACCGTTTCGAAAAGCGCTTATGTATTGAAAGTTCTGATTAAACAGACTGACGGATTTTAATTCGGAATCACTTCCGATTTCCGATTCTCTGATTCTCAGGAATGTGTCGGATAATTTTCTGTCATCAACCATAAAAGACCATTTAAGCCGGTCATCATTCTCCAAGCGGATAGAAAATTCGATCAGATCATCTTCCGCGGACTGATACAGCGCATCCTCGGCAACGCCGATGGTACAGAGATCCGCCTTGAGTTCAAGCCCTTTGTCAAGCATGTTTTTCTGAAAAGTCTGCCTCAGCAGCAGCAACGCATGGATAACTGAGGATTTTCCCATCCCGTTCAGCCCGGTGAGTATGTTGAGTTTTGAAAATTCCAGATCCGTGCAGGAATGGGATTTGAAATTTTTGATATTTAATTTTTTTATCATAAGTCAAGGATTTCCTGTATTAAGTGCTTTATTTTCTCAAAGCGCGTTCTGACATTCGATCTTTGTCCGGTTGCGGTTGTTATTGAACGATGAAATCTGTCATCATTAAACAGCTTTATAAGTTCTGAGCGAAATTTCTTTTTTTTCCTTTTTAAAGTATTCTGCTGTTCGTCAGACAACCATGCCAGATTCACACTTATCGTATCAAACACTGCTTTTGAAATAGGGCGGCGACGGGTTTCATCAATATCATACCTTTTCCTGAATGCATCATTATCAAAAATATCAGAGGAGAGCTTCATGGATTTCCTGAAGGCTTTCCTGATTTTAAGACGCTCGCTGTCTTCAATACTGGCCAGACGCTCCATTCCGTCATTGAGAAACTTGTCCAGTTCACCTTCATAATTCTCTTCGTAGCCCAAAAGATAAAATGCGACAAAACGATTGGCAAAATCCCGGTCTTCCATCCGTTTTGTTCTCACACGATTACAAGTTGCGGTTTTAAATTCTTTAATTTCAGCTAATTTTTTTATAAATTCTGCCGGGATACCCTGATTAAGGGCATGACGCATTTCCTGAGGTGTCAGAACCAAACCGCCGGTATTCACTCGTTTAAATATTAAAAACTTGACAGATGAGGGCGTCTGTTTTTCAATTACATAAAAATTTATTTTTGACCCGCTTATTTTGCGCTTATTCTCTCTGGATAGCTCATCGTAAGTTTTGCCCTCGAAATCTGACAAAAATTCCAGCCCGGTCAGGGAAAGCTTTTTTTCCACTATAAAATCTCTGAATGTACACAACCGTTGCAATCCATCGACAACTAACCATTTGTCTGTTTTGTCATCTGTGCTGAAATAAAATGAGGGTAACGGAAGTCCGAGCAGCAATGATTCAATCAGTTGGCTTTTCTGGGTTTCATCCCATAAATCCATTGAGCGTTGGAAATCAGGCATCAGGTCTATCTCGTCATTATCAAGCATTTCAATAAGAAAACCGAGATTAACATTCTGCTGATCAACTTTTATTTTGTCAGGATCATAAGGTTTTGTAATCTTTGGAGAACCAAGGTTCTCTTTTTCTACTTCTACATAACCAGCTTTCTCAAGATTATTTTTTTTCATATCTTTTATCATTCAAGGGTTTGTAAACGCTGTTTCTCTGCAAATAATTTGTCGGTTGGAACGGATCGGTCAGGTGATATCTTTCAGGAGATTAATCGCATTTCCTTTTCCATTGTACGGGAATCCGAAACTCTGCGGCGGAATTGTTTTTATATCTTTTATTTTCAGTTTTTGCTTCTGTGGTCTGAGCAGCAGTTTCAAATATTTTTCTTTGGTGAAGCCTGCCATCTTTCACCGCTCCCGGCCTGTCGGAAGATGTTTTCCAAAATAACCGATATAAACACACCGGTTCTGATAATCAGGAAGAAAATGAAGCCTGAAGGATGCCGGAAAATTCTTTATGTGGAGACCAAAAAATTTTCTTGACCCGTCAGGCAGGGTGAACATTCTGTATCTGCCGAGTTTTTTATTCGTTTTTACAGAGTCGCTTTCATCGGTAAAGTCAAGGTTGCTCAGTTCTCTGAGTTCAGCATCACTGTTGCTGCTTTCAATATGGTTGTTGAGCAATGTCAGATTTTCCCATAAGCGATTGAACAGGGCATCACTGACGGATAAATTCAGAAAATTTCTTTTACTCTGCCTGCAAAAAATCAGATTCGGAAATTCTGCCTGTCTGCCGGCCCAGAAAACCTGACCTTTTCGGCAATTATTTTTTCTCTGTTCGGCTATGCCTCGGAAATGCTGTTTCCAGTGTCTGACAGTTGAGCAGTTTCTAACCAGGCAATGACGATCTGTGAGTTCTCCGTTTTTTCTCAACTGTCTCTGAAGAAGCCTGATTTCAGCGACTTCCCAGCAACCGGAAGATTTGAAGCTGACTGATATCTTATTTAAAATTACCGCCGCTCCGAGAGAGGGCATTCTGCTCTCAGTCCCTGAAAGAAAAAAATCTGATAATTCAAATTGTTCCAAGGCAGCATGGTCATGTTCGGGAATCCGGGGACAGGATGTTTTGTCAATTAAGGATTTCACTCTGCTCTGATACGTTTTGTCCTGCTTTTCGAGCCAGTTGCGAAGATAATAATTATCAGCGAGGCGAATCTGATACCACCCGGGGTCAAACGCGTCGCTTACCCGGACAGCTTCAAACCTGTTGTCAAAGGCTGCCGCCACAACACTCAGGAAAGACAGGAGATTATTGTCGCATTCGGTCTGTGACGCAAACGGAAGGGACTCCTCATTAAGAATAAGATACTCCATCAGAAATCCACCAGTTTTTTCAGATTATTGTCCCATTCATCAAGAAATCCTCTGGGCCATTCATCAAGTCTGCCATCCGCATCAATAAAAGGCTGTGTGACTTCAATGGCGTGTTCTCTGCTGTCCGCATCCCTTGAAAAGTAAGACAGGGACAAATTTTCCGGGGAAATGCTGCGCTGTCTGACTTTGACACGGATGCTGTTGAGGAAATGATCGCTGTGTGTCTCAATGATAATCTGCACACCGCTCTGGGCTGCCAGACAGATGAGGGTGGCGATTGCAGACTGTCCCGCGGGATGCAGATGGGCTTCCGGGTTTTCAATAATAACAAGGTCACCCGGTTTTGACGCAAGCACGGCCGTCACCACCGGCAGGATATGTGTCAGGCCGAAGCCGACATTCACAGGCCTGAAATTTTCAGTGTGTCCGCAGGGTGTCGAAAATTTATACAGCAGACTTGCCTGATTCACTTCCGGAATAATATTGGCTGTCACCTTCACGCCGGAGGATATTTCGGACATCCACGCGTCAATGTTGGCAAGGAGTGTCTCCTCTTTCGCTTTTTCATGTTGCAGGGCCGTGTTTTCCAGCGGTTCCGAACCGTGTTCTGCAATGAAATGCGCTGTGTATTCACCGTTGTTGCCGAGAGAATGAAGTGTGCTGATGTCATAGTCGGAAACAGGAAAAATATCTCTGGAATCTGTTCTCTGGGCTGCGAGGTATTGAAACCGGGGTGCGAAAAGGATATTTGCCGGATTTATCCGTTCGGGATCAATACGCCTCAGGGGTTGCAGATTGGATTTTTTTTTGCAGGCAAATTCCAGGTGCAGATGCTCATTGTTTTCCCAATGCAGGGAGACGGAAAACACCTCATTTTCAGCGTCAGCCGAGAGCGCGTCCCTGCCGTTTCCGATGCTGACGAGGCGGCCGTTGAGCAGAAGCCCGTACTTTGTCAGGGTGTTCTGTTCAAAAGACTGCCGTATCAGCAATAAAATCTGGATAAGAGATGATTTGCCCATGTTGTTGATCCCGGCAACAACTGTCAGGTTGCTCAGGATCAGTTCTGTGTCTTTTAATACTTTGAAGTTTCTGACGGTAATCAGTTCCAGCATTTCAACTCCTTTACAGTATTGGGGCTGTTCAGAAAAAATTTTGGAGGGCAGTTTTCTGTCAGACGGCCTGTCTCATACCCGGAAAGGTGCGTTTAAGCCTCAGAAATGCCTGTGTTTTAAGCATTTTTGTCATAATTACAAAGTGTTGACGTGGTCCGCCTCTCAAGTCAGACCGACTTGCTCACTGCTTTCTCCTTCGGGTTGGGCTTCTTCAATCAGTCTTCGCTCCCGCTCCAACTCTCGCCGTAATTCCTCCTCGGTAGGCAGATAGAGCATGTATTTGGATGCGAAGAGCTGCTTGTTGTCGTTGAGTACGGAGTATCGGGCGATGGTTTCGTTATTTTTTGCACAAAGAATAAGACCGATGGTCGGATTGTCGCCCGCTGTGAGGTATTTGTCATCAAACATTCTGACATAGCTGTCCATCTGACCGATATCCTGATGGGTGATTTTGCCAATCTTCAGATCAATCAGCAGATAGCACTTCAGAATACAGTTATAAAAAACAAGATCGACATAGAAAAATTCGTCTTCATACTGAAGGCGTTTCTGACGTGCGAAAAATGCAAAGCCCTTACCTAATTCCAGAAGAAATGACTGGAGATTGTCTATAATTGCAGATTCCAGTTTTGATTCGTGGATTTGTTTGGAATCAGGCAAACCAAGAAAATCCAGGATATAAGGATCTTTCATGCTGTCAGCCGGAGTTTTTATCAGTTGTCCTTTTTTTGCCAATTCCAGAACTCCGTCTTTATCTCTGCTTTTCAGAAGTCGTGCGAAAAGAAAAGAGTGAATCTGTCGTTCCAGAACAGGAACACTCCAACCTTCTTTTTCGGCCTCAATCTCATAAAACAGACGTTCATTTTTATGCTCAACCTTGCTCAATGTGCGATAGTGGGACCAGCTTAACAGGGGTGAAAATCCTTGGATGGCCTCACTTTTTTCAACTGCCAGGCTCAGATCATCCAAAACTCCACAAGCCTTGTGGAGTTTTTCCCCGGAAATCAATTCTTCACAAGTCTTGTGGCGAATTTTGGGATCACGGTTTGAATACACAGCATAGAACTGCCTGAAATACCATAGATTTGTTGAAGAGAATCCTTTGCCATATTTTTTATTCAATTTCGCAGAAAGCTCTTTGATCGTTTGCTTGCCATACTCAGCCCGCCCCTCACCTTTCTGAACATACTGGACTATCTCTCGTCCGATGTGCCAGTAGGCAATGATCATTCCGCTATTAACTGTGCGAACAGCATTTATTCGCGCCTGCTCCAAAATGCTTACGACACGGTCAAAAAGGCTGTCCTCCGGTTTTGGCAATTCTTCTGATTTTTTCCTCATCAATTGTAAACCTCGTTTTTTGTCCTTAATCCTTAAACGGCTATTTTGGATACAAAAAAGGGCTGTTTAAAAAATTCTCTGAAGCAGCATTTTTAGTCAGGCTGTCTGTTTCATACCCGGGAAGGTGCGTTTAAACCTCAGAAATGCCTGTGCCAGATACTCTTTTTGCCCATATCATCGAAGCTCCGCAGCTGACCGGGTAAGATTATGCAGACTGTTTTTGTCAAACACAGTGGCTGCTGTTTTTCCCTTATCTTTTGGCGAAACAGATACGGAGTCAAATATGCCTCCGGTCTGCATCATTATCTGTTCATCATGCTCCTCAACTATTTCGTTTATGACAGACGGATTTCCTCCTGATGCGAGGATTCTCAGGCATTCCAGGACAGTACTCCTGCCACTGTCATTTTTACCGACGAGCAGGTTTATCTGCCCCAATTTTTCTGTTTCGAGGTCTTTTAACAATTTATAATTCTGTACTTTGAGAGAATTTATTGTCATTTAAGGCATCCGTATTTACAGATATCCTTTGACAAATACCCGGCAACTGATTTGCACCTGCCGGGTTTTTCCTGTTTTTCCACAATCACCCGGCCAGTTTCCGCAGCCCGTATTCCGGCAGACTGAATTTCCGATCTGACGGTTTCCGGGAAACTGATGTGTTCGTTATGTTCAGACAGCCGGATCATACACCTGCATTTACTTTCAGGATGGCCGGGAACTGTTTTTCATTCATGAAAAACAGAGGTGACAATCTGCGTCATTGGGGTCATGCTGAAAGCATCAGGGAGGGTTATACAGCTTTAAACTCAGTTTTTCAAGAAAAATATTGGATTCTTCAGAAGCGGGGTCATGCAGATTTTTTGATATGGGAATGCTTCTGTGGTGTGACAGGGATATTTTCTGGTATGTTCTGTTGCAAGCCGAGGGATAAATCCCCCGGCTGAAAGCTAAAGCGCACTGTCAGAAGGGTGTAGCTGGCTTCAGCCCGCTTTGGCTTTCAGCTCCGGAATTTATTCCGGGGCTTTGTCCCGTCAGGGACATCTGAAAATAGCCCGGCAATTTATTGCCGGGTAAGCGAACCAAACCCCTCCCGAGTCCCGTAGGGACGACCGAAAGAGTTCAGGCCGATGCTTTCGCCTGAAAAAAATTATTGACATTCAACCCTTGATGCTTAAAATATCTTAAATGTCCTTCGTATTAGTTTGTTAGCATGGTTATTCCCTATAAACTTTGAGTTGCAAATGCATCTCCCTTTAACCGGAGGATAAGATGAATAAACATATCAAACGGGCTATTTCCGACATAAAGAATGGTCGTAATTTTCCCCACAAACATCTCAAAAAGGCTTTTGAGGAAAATTTTGATGAAGCATTAGAGTTTTTTGTTAAAAATGTGGATGAAACTGATTCTTTTTCAAGGGATCTGAAGTACGCGCTTAATCGTTCTTTCTGGAAATCCAAAATTTCCAAGAAGTTATCCCTTCCCAAATACTTCAAAGACAAGATTCTTGCTTCTGAATATTTTACCAATGTAAAAGCCCTGCCGGATTTCCTGAACTTCTATTTTTCTCAAAGTTTTCATATTGACGAGGATTTTCTGCTCAAAGCCGTTGAACTGGATTCCGATGGAACAGCTTTGTGCATTAAAAGAAATAAAATCTTTGTCAAGGATAATTTTTTAAAAAAACATTGGAAATCCATCCGAGAGAAAGTTTCCCGCCACACAGAAGACCCGACATTTCCAAAGTTTGTTCGTGAATGCGAAATTTTAAGTGAACTATATCAACAGCTTAAAATCGAAGCAGGTGAATTTGATTATGTCCTGAAAGCTTTGGATATTGAGGATCTGCTCATAAAGTTCTCTTTGAATTATGAAGAAAAAAGACTTAAACTCTTGTATGAAATGTATCAAGGGGCTGATATTTGTAGCCATTCTGAGGGTGATTTAATAAAAAATACTGAAACTGAGTCACTCCTAAGAGCTTTTGACCGAATAGTTAAAACTAAAATAAAAACAGGTAATTCTCAAATAAAGATTCCGTTTGAAAAAAGCCGTTTTGATGAGATGGTTATAGCGTACAAGAAACTTGTTCTTTTTGAACATGAAATTGATTTTTACTGTTATCATGATCATTGGTTCCTGGCAGAAGAGCTTGAAGATCGTTATTTATTTCAAAACAGCAAGCCGGAACACAGTAAAATATGGGAGCGGATAAATTATAAATATATGGTGCAAAATAATTTCTATTATAATCATATTATAAATCATCCTAAATTGTTAAAACCTATCATGGAATCAGGCATGGATGATATGGGTAAGCTTTGTGCTATAAAAGGATTAGCATTTCGTGTTGATTTTTTCTCTCGTTTTCAGTTACCTGATATTATACAGAATCAGGATGGGAATTCTATAGACTTACATAAAGCTCTTGTCTTGTTAGGCCGTATGGCAGGCTATTCTTATAAACGGTATGAGGAAATCGTGGATGCAGTTTGTTTGGAGTTCGCAACGGATGGTTTTGAATTCGATTTTGAAAAAATATTATTGAAGGCAACGATAAAGCTTCGATCTATATCAAGGCTTCCTGTTGTTACGCCACTTGTGTCACAAGAAGAGCGAGGATTTATGAATCAACTTTGCAAAAGCTTAGAATATGGCCGAGATGAACTTCTTGAAATTTTGGATTTAATATCAAGTGACCTGGAAAGTGGCAACACAAAAAAAATTGATTTAGTTTCAAGACCTTTCATTAAAACTAAAGGTGCTTATGTTTGGCTGGCATCAGCTTTGGCGGAAAGAAATCATGCAATAAGCCTATATAATTGTTTATATCAGCAGGGACTATTAAAAAATGAGCATCAAAAACAGTCGGATGAAACTGAAAAAGAAATTGCAGATTTGTTCAGACATGCAGATTTCAGCGCGTTAAACAGTCAGCCATTTAAAGATGAGGAATTGGAAGGTGATTTTGATGTTCTGGCTTATGATGAGAAGGACAAGGTGCTTTTTGTCATTGAGCATAAAAACTCGCTTTACATGAGGAGTGCAATTCATGATATTCAAATACATAAACTCGTAAGCCTGGAAAAAGGGGCAAAACAACTGAACAAGGCTTTGACTTATATAGAAAAACATTTTGATGAGATAAAAAATTTATTGAAAATAAAAGAAGATTTTGAGGATATTCAACTCTATCCTCTTTTAACGACGAATTTATTTGAAGAGGATTATATCGGAGTCAATGGATTTAAAAAGATCAGCATGTTTGAATTGAAGATCATACTTGAAAATAGTAAGTGTTTTCTTTCTAATCCAATAGAGATACTTCCCCCTGATCTGCGTCTCTATATGTTTCATCCTCCGGATGAACACTCTGAAGAATCAAAAGCGATTAAAGAATGTCTGCAATCCTTTCAGGAAGAATGCAACTTGTGGGAGAACCCGGAACAATGCAATGCAAACAGTGTGATCTCGGCGATTGAAGAAGATAAGGTCTGGGATTTCTTAGATGCCCAGGACTGCGAACCTCATGATCAAATATTTGTAATCAACGGAAAGACTGTGATTTTCAGATTCTGACGATATGTGTCTTTGGCCTGTCGTATATTCAGACATGACAGGCTCTTATACCTCCTATGCCCAATATCAGGATGAAATCTCCTGATAACCATTAACCTTTATTCAGGTTTTGCATAGGAGGGAAAAAATGATGTACTCAAGGATACGTTTTTCTGCGTCGTGGTCAATCACTTCTGTCTGCAACTATGACTGCCTGTATTGCTATCGGTACAGGGATGAAAAAATTTTGGAGGTAAATGAAGCATATCAGATTGTTGACAGGCTTTATGAATTGGGATGCCGAAAGCTGAGCCTGGCAGGAGGCGAACCACTCTGCTGGCATTCTAAAAATGCTGTTTTTGATCTTGTCAGCCATATCAAATCCAAAGGGATGCTGACAGAGCTGATTACCAACGGATGGTTTTTGGAAAAGGGGGATTTGGATGTTCTGAAGGGCAGACTGGATATTCTGACAATTGACGTGGATTCGCTGTGTGATCAAATCCAGTTCCAACTGGGCAGGCCAGTCGGACATATTGCACGCGCAAAGCGTCTGCATCTTTATGCCAAAAAGCTGGGCATGAAAATCAAGATGAATACGGTTGTCACATCCGTGAATTTTGATTGTATCCCGGAGATGTGCAACTATGTCAGGGAGGCAGGCTTTTACCGATGGAAGATTTATCAGTTCATGCCGATTCTTGACTTTTCGGAAAAGGAACGGTCTTTAATCGTTGACAAAAACGCCTTTGAAGCCTTACGGAAGGAAATTGAACATGAAATGGAAAACGGGGCTGTCTCACTGGTGACAGAAAATAACCGGCAAATGGCGGATTCTTATATGAACATCAATCCGCAGGGTGTCATCCACACCAATCGAATCAGGAATAAGGAGCAGATCATCAAATATGAAATTGGCAAGGTGTCTGAGGTGGGTTTGGAAAAAATGTTCAGCCATTTTGCCTTTGATGAAGACAAGTTTCTGCGTTATCATCAGATGAGTAATTATCTTTTTGTGTAAAATTCTCCTTGCCCTGTAGGAAGGGATAGCCTTCATGTCATTACTGTGAAAGCGGAAATCCGCTCTGTTGCAACGGCAGATTTCTGCTTCCGCAGGAATGACATTATGAACGGTGCCCGATATGGGCTGTGATCAGAGGGTTGATTCCAGAACCTATTTTCCTTCAAACGGCCCTTCCGGAATATAGCTGAGTAATTTTTCCACCATAGGCTTGAGCAGGCCGTCACTGAGCGATTTTCTTTCGATCAGGATTTTCATCTTTCCGTTTTTGTCACGCTCAAATCGGACGTGGGTTTGCAGAATGACCAGGGCGGCGGTGATGACTGCAATCGTACCCGCATCAGAAAAACTTCTTGCCGTGGGATTTTTAAGAAGCGCTTTCATAACTTCGCTGGCTCCCGGGTCCTCTGCCAGAAGGAGAAGCGACTGGCGGGCGATATCTCCTTCCGAGGCTTGGGATTCCGAGGGAGGAATGTCAAAGGCATCCTGTAACGCCTGCCGGGTTTCGGGTGTCCAATCGGTTTTATAAGTGTCCATCCGCATTTTCGCCTGGGTGACTGTGTTCAGCATACGGATGGCGGTGGTGTCGTCCAATTGAGAGATGTTGTCTTTCATTGTTTTTTTCCTTTCGTTAAGGGGCTGAACTGCAGATTGCACGGATTCTCCTGATTACGCTGATTTAGGAGCCTGTCAACCAGCGTTTAATCCGTGCAATCAGCGTTAATCTGCTGTTAATCTGCGGTTCGGACACATTTAATTCCCCCAACCCCGCCGCTTCCCATAAGGCTTTCAGTTTTGTTTGGGTGGTGGGATCTGCCTGTTTATAGAAATCAAGAAATCTGCTTGCAACAATTTCGACACGTGCTGAATCTTTATAGCGAGCAAAAATAAGAAGACTCTTAATGAGCAATTTGCCTAATTCTTCAAAATTTTCTTGCAGTCCGGCAAGAATACCTAATTCGCCATAGGTCAAAGCAGCGCCGTGTTCGTTGCCTTGCTTTTCAGAAATGTCCAGAGATTTGCGATACCATTTTTCTGCGGTTTTAAAATCTCGTTGTTTCCGAGCGATTATCCCCAATTCGTGATAGGTGGAAGCAGCGCCGTGTTCATCGCCCTGCTTTTCTTTAATATCCAGAGATTTGCGACACCATTTTTCAGCGGTCTCAAAATCCCGTCGTTCAAAAGCGATTATCCCCAGTTCGTGATAGGTGGTCGCAGCGCCGTGTTCGTCGCCCTGCTTTTTTTTAATAGCCAGAGATTTGCGACACCATTTTTCGGCGGTCTCAAAATCCCGTTGTTCCCGAGCGATTTTCCCCAATTGGTGATAGGTTGTCGCAGCGCCGTGTTCATTCCCCTGCTTTTCTTCAATAATCAGAGATTTGCGACACCATTTTTCGGCGGTCTCAAAATCCCGTTGTTCCTGAGCGATCATCCCCAGTTGGTGATAGGTGGCCGCAGCACCGTGTTCGTTGCCCTGCTTTTCGGAAATAACCAGAGATTTGCGAGACCATTTTTCGGCGGTCTCAAAATCCCGTTGTTCCTGAGCGATCATCCCCAGTTGGTGATAGGTGGCCGCAGCGCCGTGTTCGTTGCCCTGCTTTTCGTTAATAATCAGAGATTTGCGATGCCATTTTTCGGCGGTCTCAAAATCCCGTTGTTCCT
>Ga0190283_1001045_pt1 | contig 13256 bp, 8 predicted proteins | sample 48691801_MG_FD_161669 | JGI IMG/M metagenome (GOLD analysis project Ga0190283, IMG submission 161669) | Hydrothermal vent microbial mat bacterial communities from Southern Trench, Guaymas Basin, Mexico - 4869-18-0-1_MG | ecosystem: Environmental > Aquatic > Marine > Hydrothermal vents > Microbial...
ATTACTTTGCCGGTCTCTTCAATTACCGGGGCGTCATTGTTCCTGTAATCGATTTGCGTATCCTCATTCAGGGACGACCGTGTGAGATGCGGTTGAGCACACGGATTATCCTTGTGGACTATGTTAGAGGCGACAATACGCCATATATTCTCGGGCTTATGGCGGAACGGGTGACCGAGGCAGTAAAAAAATCTGAAGACGCTTTTGTATCGCCCGGGCTGAGTATGCAGGATGCTCCCTACCTTGGGGATTTTGTTATGGAGAACAAGGAGATGATCCAATATATTGATTTGGACCTTCTGCAGAACAGCTTTAAGTTTCTACCCATGCTCGAAGGTGGCAATAATGTCCCTGACGATGATTCAGTCCTTGCTTGAGAAAAGGATCGGGGTATCTGCGGAGGCAATTGGCCCTGAAGTCATAGCCAAGGCAGTGCGGCTTCGCGTCGCTGAGTGCGGGTTGGCTGACATCAAGGCCTACCTTAACCTTGTGAAGATGTCCGAAGAGGAACAGGGAAATCTGATAGAAGCTGTAGTTGTGCCGGAGACATGGTTTTTCCGGAACAAGAACTCATTCTCTTTTCTCTCTAATTACGTTACAGGGAAATGGCTGACAAAACATAGGGGCGACCGCCTGCGTGTGTTAAGTGTTCCATGCTCCACAGGAGAGGAGCCTTACTCCATTATAATGGCCCTTATGGATGTGGGGATTGGAGAGAATCGCTTTCATATAGATGGAGTGGATATAAGTGAGGCGGCCCTCGGCAAGGCTAAAGCAGGGATCTATACCAAAGGGTCTTTCCGGGGCGATGATCTGGCCTTTAGAAAACGCTATTTTGAACCAAAGGGCGATGCCTATCAGCTTAACGTTGGCGTCAGAAAAAAGGTACGTTTTATTAGGGGGAATCTGTTAGATGACCGCTTTTTTGTGGACCAAGAGCCCTATGACATCATCTTCTGCCGCAATCTATTAATCTATCTAAGCTCAGAGGCAAAGGGGCGTGTTTTTGAAATCCTGGACCAATTGTTAGTGAAGTCCGGGATCCTGTTCTTGGGCCATGCGGAACGACAGGCTGCGATCGAGTGGGGATTCGCTGGTATCCCTGAATTTGGTGTTTTTGCCTGTCGGAAAGAACGACGCAAAAGGGAAAATAGGTCTAACCCGGCTGTTCATGTTCAACCTCAGCCCTGCCAGAGACTGTTTGAAAAGGTCGGCAAGAGACTTCGGGCACTTCCCCGTTCGCACCCTCCAGTTCCCACTGACGAGGCTTCTCAGCCCGAGGTTTTGAGCGAATTGATAGATAGTGGGAGATCTACTGAAGACCAGAAGGATCTGTTTACTGAAGCCCAGAGATTGGCGGATCAGGGGTCTCTTCTTTCAGCCCTGGAGCTTTGCGACACTTTTTTAAGGGAAAATCCTGTCCATGTTCAGGCCCATTTTCTGATGGGCCTTATCCTTGAAGCTCTGGACAATGAGGAAAGGGCCGAAGAATTTTTTAACAAAGCTATTTACCTGAATCCTAATCATTACGAGTCCCTGAATCACCTCTCCTTTGTTGTTGAGGATCGTGGCGACAAGAAGAGGGCTGCCCATCTGCGAAGGAGGGCACAGCGGGTTTCTCAGCGCTGGTGAAGGTTCTAAAAGGATCGATTATGCAGAAGGAAGAAAGCTGCTGGAAACAGATAGGGGTATGGGGGAAAGAAGAACCCCGCTGCCCCAAACTTAAAGAGGTTATCCATTGCCGCAATTGCGATCTGTTTACCCAGGCGGGCAGAAATCTCTTAGAACGTGATCTCCCGGCAAAATACAAGAATGAGTGGGCCCAGGTCTTATTGGAAAAAAAGGGTGAGGATCTGATCGGGACATTCCCCGTGGTTACATTTCGGGTTGAAGGGGAATGGTTGGCTCTCCCGGCCCGGCTTTTTTCAGAGGTTATAGACAAGGTTAGCATCCACAGTCTGCCTCACCGAAAAAAGGATGTCTTGAATGGCCTGGTAAATGTTCATGGTGAAATGCAGATATGCGTTTCGTTAGAACACCTGATCGGCCTGGAGGAAGAAGCTGAAGATACGAAAAAGAAACAGAGATTGCATGACCGGATGATGGTGGTGAGCAAGGATGGAGATATCTGGGTCTTCCCGGTGAAAGAGATCCATGGGATTCATCATGTCCATCCCGATCTATTCCAGAATGTTCCTGTGACCGTTGCCAAATCCAAATCCGCTTTTACTAAGGAAATTTTCAAATGGAAGGATAAACACGTGGCTTTATTAGATGACGAACTTCTGTTCTACAGCCTAAAAAGGAGTATACAGTGACAGAAGGGAACGGGCAAGACCAGGACGATCTTTCCATGATGGAGCTATTCAGGTCAGATGTGGAGATCCATGCCGGGACAATAACCGATGGCCTCTTGGCGCTTGAGGCCAATCCGGACGCCTTAGACAGGATCGAGGCCATGATACAGGCCGCACATTTTATAAGGGGAGCTGCGCAGATCGTTGAACTGGATGCAGGGGTAAAGGTGGCCCGGACGTTGGATGAATGTCTTGTCGCTGCTCAGAAGGGTGGTGTGTCATTAAGCTCAGATCAGATCAATATTTTGCTTAAGGGTGTTGATCTGCTCAACCGCATGGCTGAGGCTGCTTGCAAAGGAGAACCGGAATGGATTCCTGACCACGAGGAAGAGATTGAGAGCCTAATGGCGAATATAATTGTTTCTAAGGAAACGCTGCCCGGTTCGGATGGGGATGCCTTCTCAGAGGAAAAATCCCGAACAGAGGTCGAAGAAATCCCGCCCAGGGTGGAGCAATCGCTATCCCCACATGCCATTCCAGAAAAAAGTGAGGACGCAGATCTTGAGGAAGCAGCATTGATGTCAGATCCGGCCATGCTGGATCTGTTTCGCACTGAAACACAAAATAATGTTGCAATCTTAAACGACGGACTCTTGGCCTTGGGAGACAACCCTGATGCCCCAGACCGACTTGAAACCTTGATGAGGGCTGCTCACTCCATAAGAGGTGCGGCACGGATGATGGGTTTTGACGACGCCGCGAATGTAGCACATTCAATGGAGAACTGTTTTGTTGCGTCCCAGAAGGGCGAGATATCCTTAGTTACACATCAGATCGATATCCTCCTCAGGGGCGTTGATATGCTCAACCAAATTGCTGACGCAGCAGGGGAGGGGGGGGCAGCATCGGTTGAAAGGAACCAGAAAGATATCGAACCGTTGGTTGAGGCTATAAGGGGGATCCTTTTTCCGAAGACACCGATCCCACAGGAGCCCGCGCCATCGCTCCCTTCAACCGGTCCGATCTCAGAGCAAGGGAGTAAGACAGGAACTGAGGGCACCGCCGTAATCTCTGATCCCACCATGTTAGATCTTTTCCAGACTGAGGTTGAAACCTATGTGGCCGTATTAAATGACGGCCTGTTGGCCTTGGAAAACGATCCTGGAGCAACAGATCAATTAGAGGCCCTTATGAGAGCGGCACACTCCATAAAGGGCGGGGCCAGGGTAGTGGGTTTGGATGTTGCCGTCAGGGTGGCCCATGTCATGGAGGACTGCTTTGTGGCAGCTCAAAAGGGGGAGGTGTCCTTAGGGTCGGATCAGATCGACATCCTGCTCCAGATTGTAGATCTACTGACGCAGCTTTCTCAATCTCTCAGTGAGGGTGGCATGGATTGGGTGAGTCAACACCGTCATGAGATTGACCGTCTAATTGGTGCCATTTCGGCAATTATCGATGGAGAGTCAGCTATCGAGGTTTCTCCAATGGAAGTGACGCCTTCCATGAAACCTGATCCGCCGGCCGAATTACCGGCAGAGCCTGTCGAACCCCTCACAGATACTGCTGTGGGGCTGCCGATCCCCCAGGAAGTAGGCGAAACGTTGCCCAAGCAGGGTCTAACGGAAATGGACCGGACAGTGCGGGTAACGGCAGCGAAAATTGAACGCCTAATGGGCCAGGCCGGAGAGGTAGTTGTGAGTTCGCGGGGCCTTCCAGCCTTTTCAGAAGCCCTCCTGGAGCTGAAGAGAAGTCATTTTGAACTGCTCACTATTTTGGACGGGTTGCAGGAAATCTTGGTGCAAAGAGGGAGCGACCCCCATGCCTCTGATCTCTTGCTCCAGGCGAGAGAAAAAACCAAGGGAATAGGTCTGAATCTGGCTGAGAGATTGAACCAGTTCGATATATTTAACAGCACTTCAGTCGCCCTTTCTGATCGTCTCTACCATGAAGTTATTTCCGTACGGATGCGCCCCTTTTCTGACGGGGTTCAGGGCTTTCCGAGGATGGTGCGTGATCTTGCCCGTGAATTAGGCAAGAAAGTGCGCTTCGATATCATGGGGAAGGCCACGGAAGTGGATCGGGACATTTTGGAGAAATTGGATGCTCCCCTCAATCATCTTCTGCGCAACGCCATAGATCACGGGATTGAACTCCCTGCAGATCGTCTAACGGCTGGAAAACCTGAAACCGGGAACCTGCGTTTAGAGGCCACTCACCGATCGGGTATGCTTATGATAACGATTTCCGACGATGGCCGGGGGATCAATATGGAGAAATTGAGGGAAAAGATTGTGCACAAGGGCCTTGCCGGTACTGATATGGTCAAGAAGATGACCGAGTCGGAACTCATGGACTTTCTATTTCTTCCTGGATTTTCCACGGCAAAAAATGTCACTGAGATTTCAGGACGGGGCGTGGGTCTTGATGTGGTTCGTAATATGGTCCATGAGGTGGGCGGAGTGGTTCGCGCCGTATCCAAGCCGGGAGAGGGATTAATCTTTCATATGGAGCTGCCTCTGACGCTCTCTGTGGTTCGGACCTTTTTGGTGGAGATCGCCGGAGAACCCTATGCCTTTCCCCTTGCCAGAATTGACAGGTGTCTCGAACTCTCAAGATCAGAAATCGATACAGTGGAAGACCGTCAATACTTCCGGTTTGACGACAACAATATCGCGTTGGTTGATATCCACCACGTCTTGGAGTTAAACACCCCGCCCCAACAGCAGGAGGAATTATTCGTTGTGGTAGTGAGTGACAGGTTGAACTTCTATGGTCTTTCTGTGGATAGGTTTTTAGGAGAATACGACCTTGTGGTAAGACCACTGGACCCGCGTTTGGGAAAGGTCCCTGATATAAGCTCGGTAGCCGTGATGTTGGATGGTGCGCCTGTTCTGATTTTTGATGTGGAGGACCTGGTGCGGTCTATAGACAACCTCCTTTCAGGCCGCAGGCTCCGCAAACTTAGCAGTGCGACCGATAAAGAAGAAACAAAGAGAAAGAAACGGATTTTGGTTGTGGATGATTCGTTTACTGTCCGCGAGATGGAGCGCAAATTACTTGAAAACAAGGGATATGAAGTAGAAACAGCAGTTGACGGGGTAGATGGCTGGAACGCAGTACGTGCCGATCATTATGATATGGTAGTATCGGATGTTGATATGCCGAGGATGAACGGCATCAAATTCGTAACGCAAATCAAACAGCACGCTGAACTAAAATCCTTACCTGTTATAATTGTCTCCTATAAGGATAAAGAAGAGGATCGGCTTCTGGGTTTGGAAGCAGGGGCCAACTACTATTTGACTAAGAGCAGTTTTGAAGATGACTCGCTCATAAATGCGGCTGTTGATCTCATAGGGGAGGCGTGATAGTGCGAATTGCCATTGTCAATGATATGGCTCTAATTGTGGAATTCCTGCGCAAAATCGCACTGAGCGTTGCGGATCATGAAATTGCCTGGGTAGCCCGAAATGGTGCGGAAGCTGTGCAAAAATGTGCGGGCGATACCCCCGATCTGATTCTAATGGACCTGATCATGCCTGTAATGGATGGTGTTGAGGCCACGCGTCAGATAATGAATCGATCTCCATGTCCGATTCTTGTTGTGACTGCCACATTGGACGGGAATACTCCAAAGGTCTTTGAAGCCATGGGCCATGGGGCCTTAGATGCAACAAATATTCCTGTTATGGGAAATGATCCGGCGGCGCAACAGGGGAGAGATGCTCTATTAAAAAAGATTGAAATGATCGGAAAGCTAAGCAGTCAATCCTCCTTATCCCCATTGCAGAGAAGCTCCCGGCCGGCCGAGAGCAATAGCGCCCCCCCCCTGATCGTTATAGGTTGCTCCACAGGTGGGCCAAAGGCCTTGGCAGAAGTACTTTCCGGCCTGCCGGCAGGACTCGGGGCAGGGGTCGTCATCGCCCAACACGTAGATAGCGAATTTTCCGGAGGCTTAGCAGACTGGTTGAATGGGCAAACCGATCTAAGTGTACACTTGGCATCTGCGGGTGGCCGACCGGCATTGGCAACTGTTTTTTTGGCGGGGCGTAACGATCACTTGATTTTCACCTCGGATCTCCATTTTGCCTACACCACGGAACCGGGCGATATCCCTTTTCGGCCCTCGGTGGACGTATTGTTTAAGAGCGTTGCCAAGCTTTGGCCTTCAAAGGGGGTTGCTGTGCTGCTTACTGGTATGGGTCGGGATGGGGCGGAAGGACTGGCAGCATTGCGCAAGGCCGGATGGTACACCATTGCCCAGGATGAGGCGACCAGTGTGATTTATGGTATGCCGAAGGCGGCTAAGCAATTAGGGGCTGCTGCCGATGTCCTTCCCATTGGCGAGGTGGGACCGGCAGTCATGCGTTTTCTCAATAAGGGGAAGACAGAGATGAAAGTTTTGAGCTGGGAGTGGTGAAGTAAGATTGAATATTGACTACTGAATATTGACTGTTGGAAAAACCTGCAATCCCCCAAAAAGACAGAGGTCAGAAGTCAGAAAAACAAGTGCCCAGTTTCAAGTTTCTAATAACCCGTAACCCGCAACCCGCAACTCGCAACCCGCAACTCGTAACTCGGAATAGACCTATGAACAATGATAAACACCCAGCCTCCTTGACGCATCACCGGATCACGGTTTTGCTTGTTGATGACCAGGCCATGATCGGCGAGGCAATTCGACGCATGTTAGCCCCGGAGCAGGATATCGATTTCCATTACTGCCAGGATCCTACCAAGGCCATCAAATTGGCAAACAGGATCCGCCCGACTGTTATCCTTCAGGATCTCGTTATGCCCGAGATAGATGGTTTGACCTTAGTCCGTTATTATCGTGCCAATCAGGCGACCCGCAGCGTACCATTGATCGTTCTTTCCAGCAAAGAGGAGGCCCTGACAAAGGCAGAGGCCTTTGCCTTAGGCGCCAATGACTATTTGGTCAAACTGCCGGACCGATTGGAGATCATAGCCCGCATACGATATCATTCAAAGGGCTATATCAACCTCCTGGAAAGAAACGAAGCTCAGGCCAAACTCGAAAAGGCAAACAGGGTCATTCGCAAGACCTTCGGCCAGTATCTCTCTGATGACATCGTGAATTCGATTCTTGAGACACCTGAAGGTGCGGTCCTTGGCGGGGAGAAACGGTTTGTAACGATCATGATGACAGACCTGCGCGGCTTTACGGCTATCGGTGAACGACTCCCTGCCGAAGATGTGGTGAGTATTATTAACATCTATCTCGAGACCATGACCGAGATCATACTGAAATATCAGGGTACCATAGATGAGTTCATCGGCGACGCCATCTTTGTCATCTTTGGGGCCCCGGTCCTGCGAGACAATGATGCCAAGAGGGCCGTGGCGTGCGCCGTGGAGATGCAATTGGGCATGGCAGAGGTCAACACACGGTGCAGGGAGAAGGGTTATCCGGAAGTACATCAGGGTATCGGCATCAATTCAGGTCAGGTGGTGGTAGGCAATATAGGATCAAAGAAGAGGATGAAGTATGGTGTTGTCGGCCGAAATGTGAACCTGACATCGCGGATTGAATCGTATACGGTCGGCGGTCAGATCTTCATTTCGGAAAATACCTCGGAAGAATGTGGTCAACATCTTCTAAGAATAGACGACCAGATGGAAGTTATGCCAAAAGGCGTTAAAAAACCGATTTTTATTTACGAAATTGGAGGGATCAGAGGCGAGTTCAACCTGTTCCTTCCGGAAAAGGTTGAGGTGGAACTGCCGGAATTGCAACTCCCTTTTCCCATCCTGTTTACAATCCTTGAGGGAAAACACGCAAGTGATGAGACGCATAAAGGGACTGTGGTCAAGATGCTTGATAACGTAGCGGAGATTCGGGCCGGTATCGCCGCCGACAAACTGACAAATCTCAAGATCTCTGTTTCCGACTATGAAGGAAAGGAGATAACGACGGATCTGTATGCCAAAGTCATCAGGACAGTTTCGGAGAGTCCTGGAATTTTCAGGGTCAATTTTACTTCTATTCCACCCGAGGCTGAGGGCTTTCTGAAGGGCGTTATAGCATAAGAAAGACTAACTTAACGATCTGTATAGGAGTAAATGCTCATGAGTATCCAGCGCCGTGAACCAGCTGAAGTCACTTCCGGTTTTACAGAACATGCCATAAAAGTATTGCTTGTTGATGACCAGGCCATTGTGGCTGAAGCTGTTCGCAGGATGTTAGCTGAGGAACCGGATATCGAATTCCATTATTGTCAGGACGCTGCCAAAGCGATTGTGACGGCATGTGAAATCCGTCCCACGGTTATTTTGTTAGATCTGGTTATGCCGGATATTGATGGCCTCACCTTGACAAAATTTCTACGCGCCAATGAAAAGACCCGCGAAATACCATTGATAGTCCTTTCTTCCAAGGAAGAGGCTACTACAAAGGCGGAGGCCTTTGCCTTGGGCGCCAATGACTATCTCGTCAAGTTACCGGATAAGATCGAGCTTATTGCCCGTATCCGCTACCATTCAAACGGATACATCACTCTCCTTCAGCGCAATGAGGCGTATGAGGCCCTTGTGGCAAGCCAAAAGGCCCTGACTAATGAGTTAAACCAGGCCGCAGATTATGTTCGCTCTCTCCTTCCGCCTCAACTTGAAGGGGATATCATGACCGACTGGGAGTTCATTCCATCCACTTCCCTCGGAGGAGATTCCTTTGGTTATCACTGGATCGATGATGACCATCTTGCGATCTATCTGTTGGATGTATGCGGGCACGGAGTTGGAGCGGCCCTTCTTTCCATATCAGCAATTAATTCGTTGAGATCTGAATCTCTTAACGATGTGGATTTCCACGATCCCAGCCAGGTGCTGGCCGGTCTCAACGAGGTCTATCAGATGGAGGAGCACAACGACATGTTTTTTACCATCTGGTATGGTGTTTATAATAAAAAGCTAAGAGAGTTGACATTTGCCAATGGCGGTCATCCTCCTCCGATTGCAATAGTAGGGGGATCACCCGAGACAGTCGAGACGGTGCTGCTTAACGCCGGCGGGCTTATTATCGGCGGTCTGCCGGGAGAGAAATACGAAAAAGCCAAAATTATTATCAAGGAATTTACCAGGCTATATATATACAGCGATGGCATATACGAGGTTACCAGGTCTGACGGCAGTATGTTGAAGTTGGACGATTTTATCAAAATTGTGAGCAAGCTCTCCGGTATTGATGACGCCTCCCCAAGGGAGATTATTCAAGAAATCAGGAGGATTCAAGATTCGGATGTTTTTGATGATGATGTTTCGCTGATGGAAGTCAGATTTTTACGGCCCTCGCACTCATGAGTGTGCGTAAAGCTAAGAAAAATGGGGTTCACCTGTTGGCCGGGGTAATTTTCTATGACCTGGCCAAGAAGACAAGGTTTCTCAGGTTTGAATATAGATAATAAAGATCTGATTTTGGCTATTGATAACGGGACCCAGAGCCTCAAGGCGCTGATTTTCGACCTGGAAGGGAGACTGCTCTTGAAGGAAAGGGTACCGTTCAAACCCTATTTTTCAGAATACCCGGGTTGGGCCGAGCAGGATCCTCTTCTTTTCTGGCAGGCCCTTTGTGATGCCTGTAATGGTCTGTGGCAACAGGGAGGAGTTAACAAGGAAAGGATTGCCGGAGTGGCCCTGACCACCCAGAGAGGAACCGTCGTAAACGTTGACAGGGATGGAAAACCGCTTCGCCCTGCTATCATCTGGTTAGACCAGCGAAAAACCTATGGGCTCCCCCCGGTGGGCGGGATATGGGGGATGCTGTTCAAACTCTTAGGTGTCAGCAACACCGTTGCCTATCTCCAGACAGAGGCAGAAGTAAATTGGATTCGCAAAAATCAGCCGGAAATATGGCGAAAAACAGATAAGCTCCTTTTTCTTTCGGGATATTTGACGTATTGTCTGACCGGGGAGTTTGTTGATTCTGTCGGCTGCCAGGTGGGTTATGTCCCCTTTGACTACAAACACCTCAGATGGTCATCAAGTTGGGACTGGAAGTGGAAGGCTGTCCCGATCAACCCTGGGCTATTGCCCAAATTGATCCCGCCCGGCAAGGTCGTAGGCGAGATTACACAAAATGCCGCCGACAAAACCGGAATACCGGTCGGACTTCCTTTGATAGCGGCGGCTGCGGACAAGGCCTGCGAGGTGATCGGATCAGGGAGTCTGGACCCGTCCGTCGGATGCCTCAGTTACGGAACGACTGCCACCATTAACGTCACGCATAAGAAATATATTGAGGCAATCCGGATCATTCCTCCTTATCCTTCTGCTGTCAGGGGGCAATATTCTATTGAGGTGCAGATATTTCGCGGGTTTTGGATGGTCAACTGGTTCAAGGAAGAGTTCGGATATCCGGAAAAGCAGAAGGCTCAAGCGGACGGGGTAGAGGCCGAGACCCTGTTTGACAGGTTAGTGGAAAACATTCCTCCTGGCTCCATGGGTTTGATGCTACAGCCATATTGGTCCCCTGGTATAAAGACGCCGGGTCCGGAGGCGAAGGGCGCCATTATAGGCTTTGGCGATGTCCATACCAGGGCCCATCTTTACCGTTCAATCTTAGAAGGCCTGGCATATGCGCTCCGGGAAGGGTCTGAGCGGATAGAAAGACGAACCAAGGTCCCGATCAAGAGCCTGCGGGTATCCGGAGGAGGTTCACAGAGCAGGGTTGCCATGCAGGTCACAGCAGATGTTTTCGGTATTCCGACGGCCAAGCCCTCTATATATGAGACATCGGGTTTGGGCGCGGCCGTCGATGCGGCCGTGGGGCTCGGTCTTCACGACGATTTCCAGTCTGCGATAAAGGCAATGACCCACATCGGAGAGGTCTTTGAACCGGATATGAAGACCCATCAACTGTACGATTCCCTTTACCGTCAGGTATACAAGAAGATGTACAAACACCTTAAGCCCCTTTATGGTCGTATTAGGGATATCACCGGTTATCCAGGTTAGGAGATAATGATGAAGAAGATAAAGATGATTATCAGAATCGCTGTTTTGCTGTTGTTTGTATTGGCGTGTTTTGTCCCCGCATCGTGTTCAAAATCTCCATTGAAAGGGTGGAAGTACCAGCCTTATGAAAATAGACCTCCAAGCTGGGAGAATGATATGGGTCGTCCTGACCGCTCCGGAGGAGAAGACCCTTGGTCTTAGGGAGGAAAGTAAAGAGATGAAAAAGCCTCTTGAGACCATTATACGGCGTATGGTCGACTCGGTAAACGGGAACAGACCACTTTCAGGTTTTGCTGCTGCTGATCAGTTTAGTCCGGAGGAAAAGGAAGATGCGGAGGTTGCGCAGAACCTCAATGCCGCTTTTCTGGTCGTGCTTTCAGGGTCTGCACATTCCCTGTATAAACAGGCGGGTGAATACTTAGAGACCTTGAAGGGAGATAAGAGGTGGGGGAAGATCGCGCATTTCTACACAGAGGGGGTCAGGCGGATTACTAAAGAGATTTCAGAGGCATGCCTGACAGATAAGGCATATAATGGGGCATTTGATGAAGCGGCTCAATGGAGTACGCGCCCCGGCACCTCCCTTGGGGATGATGCCCGGGAGAAGATCTGGAAGCTATTTTTTCCTGAAGGGGTCTGGTGTATCGGGGACCATGAAGGTCGGATCAGCGAGCTTCGCAAAAAAAGACGCGTCCGTATCACAAGGTTGAATCCGAAGCCGGTTAATAAACCAGCACGTCAAATCCTTTTCATGTCCAATCTCCTGATTACGGTCCCGGATGACGGAGAGGATATCGATTCCCTGCCATATCAAACCGACATGCTCCGGGAGTTGAAGCAGATTGCTCAAGAAAAACAGAAATACTGGTTTGATCACCCGATCCAGATCGGGGTAAAAAACGAACAAAATGAAGCAATATATGGACTCAGAGGCCTGAATAACGCAATGGCCTTTGAGAAGGCGCGTGGGGTTGTCAGGCCTGATGACAGAATGACCTGTCTCCTGTCCGTATCGGTTACCCACGACGGGCTCCACAGGGTTGTCAAAGACTATCTCGGAGAGGTGTATGCCGGGACAGATCCATTTCCCCATCTTAACATACATCTTTTTTCCGAGGTAGATACTAAGCAAATCCTTGACGACATTATATTGCCGGGAGCAGAAAAATATTTAGGCATTTCTGACGGTGATCCCATTAAAAGAGTCTTTGGTGTTGATGGTGAATATGGCAGACACTACAGTTTCCTGAAGGCCATCTCTGCCTTCTGGCAGGTATTGGTCGACCCAGAGGTAAAGGGGTCTTTCAAGCTTGATCTGGACCAGGTCTTTGATGAGGAGGCCCTGGTTGCTGAGACCGGAAAGTCTGCATTGGAACATTTTGTCACACCGCTGTGGGGGGCAGAAGGGACAGAGACAGAGGGGGGGGTGGTAGAGTTGGGGATGATGGCCGGGGCCCTGGTCAATGAGCGGGATATCGGTCATGGTCTGTTTACACCTGACGTGCCGATTCCGGAGTCGGTTCCTGAAGGGGAGGCTGTTATTTTTTATAGTCCTCTTCCCATGGCGCTCTCGACCCGGGCGGAGATGATGGTTCGGTACAATAATGATATCCTGGACGGTGTTGAGACCTGTATCCAGCGGATCCATGTGACCGGTGGGACAAGCGCTGCCCTAATCGACAGCATTCGCAATCATCGCCCCTTTACCCCTTCGTTTATCGGTCGGGCCGAGGATCAGGCGTATCTCCTCTGCTGTCTGTTCAAAAGTCCCGACAAAAACCTTCGCTATCTCCATAAGCCCGGTCTGATCATGCGTCATGACAAAGAGGCGTTTGCAGGTCAGGCGATCGAGGGGGCGAAGCTCGGAAAATATATCGGCGATCTGGTACGGACCCTCTATTTTACTTATTATGCCCGTGCCCTGCCATGGTCTGTAAAACAGACGAAACGTATCATTGACCCGTTCACCGGCTGTTTTGTCTCGAA
>Ga0190283_1001047_pt1 | contig 13240 bp, 12 predicted proteins | sample 48691801_MG_FD_161669 | JGI IMG/M metagenome (GOLD analysis project Ga0190283, IMG submission 161669) | Hydrothermal vent microbial mat bacterial communities from Southern Trench, Guaymas Basin, Mexico - 4869-18-0-1_MG | ecosystem: Environmental > Aquatic > Marine > Hydrothermal vents >...
TGTATTGAAGATAAGCAATTATCCGGAATAGACGGCATACTTATCCCTTATGGCTTTGGCAACAGGGGTATCGCCGGAAAGATAGAAGCTATAAAGTGCGCCAGAAAAGAAGGAATTCCATTTTTTGGGATATGTCTTGGCCTCCAATGTTCTGTTATTGAGTTTTCTAAAAACGTCCTCGGTTTGGAAGATGCAAATAGTTCCGAATTTGATCCTGATACTAAAAACCCGGTGATCGACCTGATGATCGAACAAAAATCTGTAAAAGAAAAGGGCGGCACAATGCGTCTTGGAAGTTATAAATGCAAGCTTAAAAAAGGATCCAATGCCTATAAGGCGTATGGCAGGGAAAATATAAGGGAAAGACACAGACACAGGTTTGAATTAAATAATAAATATCGTCCCATGCTCGAAGAGGCCGGTATGGCCATAACCGGTGTTAACCCTGATAAGGACCTTGCTGAAATAATTGAGATAAAAGACCATCCCTGGTTTCTTGCAGTACAATTTCATCCGGAATTCAAATCAAGACCCGACAAGCCGCATCCCCTTTTTAAAGATTTTATTGGTGCAGCTCTCAAGTATTCATCGGACAGGAAAAAATAAACTTAAGGCGGGAAAAAATAAAACTATATTTAAAAATCATTACTGCAATTGAAACTGTTCTTTTAATTATTGTACTTTTTTTTGCTCCGCTTGCCATACACCTCTTTAATATTGATTTCTATGACCGGCTGTATGATCGAAATGGGATTTATGAGAAGTTTGATAAAGATGATGTTTTTGGTATTACTAAAGAAATCTTCAGTTTCTTTAAATACCGCGGTGAACTGGACGGACAAATAAGATATGCTGATGTATCCCGGGACTCAGTTGCTTCCTTTACCGAAAATGAGGTAAGCCATATGATAGATGTGAGAAATCTTATTTTCAAAATTTTAGTGTTATTCTATGGGAGCCTTATTATCCTGATAATATTATTAGCACTGGGCCCTCTTCTGGAAAGAAAACTTATCAGAAGGTTCAGAGGTACCGGATTGGTGTTTGTGGTATCGTCTTCGGCAGTATTATTTATATTTATAATATTATATATCCTGAGTATAAATTTCTCTCATTTGTTTAATAATTTTCACCTTCTGTTTTTCCCCCAGGGTAATTTTATATTTGATTCAGATTCTTTGTTGATAACACTTTTCCCCTTTAATTTTTTCTATCAATATTTTATAAGACTTGTGATAAGTTCCATTGTTCTTTCTTTTATATTTCTATCTACAGGTATATTTTTCTTGAATATTCATAAATTTTTTCAAAAAAGGACGGCGGTTTGAATAAGAATAGTATTATTAGAAAAAGATTGATCGATACTTTTTTCAGGCTTGTCAGGATCAAAAGTCCATCCGGTGATGAAAGAGAAATTGTAGAGCATGTAAGAAAAATATTATCCGGTTTTGGCCTTGAGGTAGAGGTAGATGATTCTGGAAAAAAATACGGTTCCAATAGCGGCAATCTAACAGCTCTTTTAAAAGGGGATGATCCTGATATTATGCCAATATTTATGGGTGCTCATCTTGATACGGTAGCACTCAATGGTGAAGTAATACCATATATGGATGACGGTATTATAAGAAACAAAAACAGTAAATGCATCCTGGGAGGCGACGACAAGGTCGCGGTTGCAGCCATAATAGAAGTGCTTGGATATATTACAGAGAACAATATCAAGACTGGAGATATTTATATAATCTTTACTGTATCAGAGGAGATCGGAGTTGTCGGAGCAAAATATGTAGATATGGATAAGGTGGGTGCAGAATACGGTTTTGTTTTTGATTCACATGGTGATATAGGTACGATCTATAATCAGGCACCTTATCAAAATTCCATAGATGCAGAATTTACCGGTAAAGCCGCACATGCTGGAATCGAACCAGAAAAGGGACTAAATTCGATAAAGGCAGCGGCTATTGCTATTTCAGATATCCGTTTCGGCCGCCTTGACCATGAGACTACTGCAAATATTGGTAAAATAAATGGCGGTGTGGCCAGAAATATTGTTCCAGAAAGTACAAAGATCATGCTTGAAGCAAGGAGCCTTAAGGAATCCAAGCTGGAAAAGGTAACTGAAAAAATGATCGGCTCGCTTAAAAAAGCATCTGATGGTACAGGATGCAAGCTAAAATATAAACTTATCAGAGAGTACGATGGATTCAATATAGGACCTGATGAGATCCCTTTAAAAATTGCTTTAAATGCCATAAAAAATATCGGCATTGATCCAGTAATAGGGTCATCAGGTGGCGGTAGCGATATAAATGTTTTTAATTCCAAAGGAAAAAGAGCTGTTAACTTAAGCTCAGGCATGGAGAACGTACATACAAATTCTGAATATGTTAAGGCAAGCCAGCTTGAAAAACTGGCTCAATTAATACTTGAGATAAGCATTTCTATATGAACCGGAAGGAATAATTTTGAATGAGAGATTATTTGAGGAAAAAATTGATTCGAAAAAAGTTTTTAGCGGTCAGATCCTGGGACTGTATCATGACACTGTTAAACTCCCAAATGGTAAAACTGCTACAAGAGAAAAGATAACACATCCAGGTGCAGTGGGAATAGTCCCGGTCACAGATGATAATAAAATAATACTTGTAAGGCAATACAGGTATCCGGTTGAAGATATAACTATTGAGATACCGGCAGGCAAACTTGATAAGGGTGAGAGCCCATTCAGATGCGCCCAGAGAGAACTGGAAGAAGAGGTGGGAGCAGTAGATGGCAAATTGATCCATCTCTCAACTTTTTACACGACTCCCGGATTCTGCAATGAAGTCCTTCACCTTTATATGGCCATTGGATTTAGAAGGACAGGCAATAATCTTGACGAGGACGAATTTCTTGAAATAGTAGCGCCTGCGGTCAGCGAAGCTCTGAACTGGATCAAGGACGGAAAAATCAGAGATTCTAAAACTATAATAGGGGTCCTTATGGCAAAGGATTTTATAAATGGAAAACTTGGAGAAGAGGGCAAAAAATAGCAGCTTTCAGGATGGGTCCATAGAATCCGGCAATTTAAATAAAAAAAGCCGGGATGTATTCAGGGATAAAGAAATATTCGAGACACAATTGGACCAATATTTTGAATACCTGCGTTTTGAAAAATTACTTATGCCTAACAGCATCTCCTCCTACAGGCGAGACTTTAAAAAATTCAGGCAATATTTATTGTTAAATCCTAAAATATCATTTTTAAATATCTCGAAACTGCAAATACTTGATTTTTTAAAATATCTTTATAATGATAATTCTGATATTTCTGTCTCAAGGATATTATCAGCCCTGAGAGGATTTTATAAATTCCTCATAAGGCAGCAGAGCATAAAGAATAACCCATGGTCAGTGGTCAAAAATCCAAGATCTTCAAAAAAAATACTAGAAATATTAGATATAGGGGAGGTGCTTAAGTTCCTTGATTCTATTCCAGGAAGTACTCCATCCGATCTCAGGGACAGGGCAATGTTTGAAATATTATATGGTTGCGGATTGAGGGTAAGCGAGATAACAGGTCTAAGCATAAGCAGTATAGATTTTGATCAAAAACTTTTAAGATTTATCGGCAAGGGTGACAAGGAAAGAATAGTTCCATTAGGTGATACGGCGCTTTTATTCCTTAATAAATATATTAATTCTGCAAGAGGTAAGATAGAAAATGAGAAAAAGACTGATTTTTTGTTTCTAAACATGAGAGGTGGCAAGCTTTCCAGGCAGGGTTTCTGGAAAATATTAAAAAAATATGCTGATAGGGCAGGAATAGAAAAAAACATTTACCCCCATATATTCAGGCATAGTTTTGCCACACATCTTCTTCAGAGAGGTGCGGACCTCAGAACTGTCCAGAAACTGCTCGGCCACAGCAGCATCTCGACTACTGAAATATATACTGATCTTACAAAAGAATACCTTAAGGATGCTTATTTTAAATATCATCCACGCGAGTCGGGTTGATAAATTATGTTTGCAAATTCAATATATTTTGATAAGGTTTATTATCTGATAATATTTATGGTGGTAACCGATGCTTGATTCGCTTGGACAATCAATAATGGATTTCTTGGTATCTCTTGTGACCTGGCTCCCGGGTCTGGCGCTCGGAGTTATACTGCATGAGTATGCTCATGGCTATATTGCATACCGCAATGGTGATATGACAGCAAAAAGCTATGGGAGACTTACACTCAATCCGATGGCCCACATAGATCTTTTCGGCAGTATCCTGCTTCCTTTATTATTGATTCTTTTAAACTCGGGGATAGTATTCGGTTATGCAAAACCGGTTCCAATAAATCCTTCATATTTCAGGGACTATAGAAAAGGCATCAGGTATACCTCGCTGGCCGGGCCGGTCACAAATCTGATAGTGGCCTTTCTGGCCGGTCTTCTTTACGGTTTATTCTTTTATCTCATTATAAGATTGTCGGGCGGACTTATTGATGATGGGAGCATCGGCTTCAGGGTTTTTAATATTTTTAACCAGTTATTCAGAAATACTATATATATTAATATATTCCTGGCTATTTTTAATTTTATTCCAATACCGCCGCTGGACGGTTCAAAGATATTGGCATCTTTTTTACCTTATCAGACGATGCAGAAGTATCTTTCAATAGGCAGATTTGGTTTTATCTTTATCTTTATCTTTCTTTTTCTTGGCGGTGGATTATTCTGGACAATAATATCTCCAGTTTTTAATTTTCTTTATAATATCTGCACCTGGTGGCAATACCTTTTGACATAAGACGATTAGGAGAATAAGAATGAAAAAGAAAATGTTGACTGGTTTTAGACCTACTGGCAAACTTCATATCGGGCACCTTCACGGAAATATTAAAAATATGATAGAGAATCAGGATAGGTACGAGAATTTTTTCTTTTTGGTGGATTGGCATGCTTTATCTACAGAATATCAGGATCCTAAGAATATAAAGAATAACCTTATAGATTGTGTTATAGACCTTATTGCTCTTGGAGTCGATCCTGAGATCACTCATCTTTACCGCCAATCGGATATTACCGCTATCCCTGAGCTGACACTCTATTTTTCCATGATAACGCCGCTTTCCTGGCTTGAAAGATGTCCGACCTATAAAGAACAGATAAAAGAACTCGGGGCCAAAGATCTTTCAACGCTTGGATTTTTTTCATATCCCGTGCTTATGGCCGCAGACATCCTGGTCGTCAATGCAGATATAATACCGGTAGGTGAGGACCAGCTGCCGCATCTCGAGATAAGCAGAGAAATAGCCAGAAGATTCAATCACCTGTATGGGGATTATTTCACTGAGCCAAAGGAACTTCTTTCAAAAAGCACAAGGGTCCCGGGTATTGACGGCCGGAAGATGTCAAAAAGTTATGGTAATGCTATCTTTCTTTCTGATGATAGCGATACAATAAAAAAGAAAGTAAGGCAGATGGTTACTGATCCTGCCAGGATAAGAAAAACAGATCCCGGCCATCCAGAAGTTTGTAATGTCTTTTCTTTTTATAAGATATATAAATCCGGAGAAGTCGAAGCCATTGAAAGCAGGTGCAAAAAAGGTGAGATAGGATGTACGGGATGCAAAGACGAAATGGCATCGATCATATCTGTATCTCTTGAGAATTTCCGTTTGAAGCGGGCTGAACTTGAAAAAGATAAAAGCCTTATCCATGACATCCTTGAAAAAGGTAGTAAAAAAGTATCAGGAATAGCAAATATTACAGTTGAGAATGTCCGGACCAGAATGGGTATAGATTAGTGAATACGGCCGAAGTGCAAGACAAAGATTATAATTTAGAATATGAAGATATTTTCAGTGGCCCTATTTTTTTACTTCTGGAGCTAGTACAAAAGAAAAAAATAGATATATATGATATATCCTTAAGTTATATTATAAATGGGTTTATGGAGCATATAAAAGAAAAGAGTGAAGTGCTCCTGGATACCATTTCCAGCTTTACCTACTTTTCATCAACTTTGCTTGAAATAAAATCACGCTCACTCCTTCCTTCTAAAAAGACAGGTGAAGCGGAAGAAGGGGAACTTGATATAGATATCCTTGAAAGAAGGGAAGAGGAATACCGGATATATAAAAAAGTATCTAATTATATAAGCAGCAGGATCATCCGGGAGTCGCTTTTTTACATTAGGGAAGCACCGATGGAAAAAGACTTTTTAGATACTTTGCCGGATTTTACGAAAAAAATTGAATTAAAAGATCTATGGCTGACTGCCTGCAGGATGCTTGAGAAAGAAGAGCTTGGGCTTGATCTTAATGATGTTTACAATCACCGTTCTACCATAAATATTTTTAATGAGATGGGAAGAATAAGGGGAATGCTTCAATCAAGAGAAGATATCACATTCAGGGAAATATCTTCAGTTTATGAAAAAATCATGGACAGGATCATAAGTTTCCTGTCCATTCTTGAATTATACAAAAATGAGGAGATAGAGATAATGCAGTTTGAAAGTTTCGGGAACATAGTTATTAAAATCAGATGATAGATAAAGAAGAAAAAATAAATAACGGAATAAATGATAGATTGAACCTTGAATTTTTTGGTGAGGAATGGGTAAAGACCTATATTGAGGGAATATTATTTATTTCTGAATCACCGGTCAAAATTGATACGATATCCGAATCCCTTGATGTGCCCGTGAGCAAGATCAAACAAATATTAAGAATGCTTGAGCGGGAATATATAGACCAAAACAGGGGTTTTGTCCTGAAGAAGATCAGCGGTGGATATAGGCTGTATTCAAATCCCGCATTGAATGAAGTCCTTCAGCGTTTTATTAAAACAAACATAAGGGCCCATCTTTCACAGGCAGCCCTGGAGACATTGGCAATAATCGCATATAGACAGCCTATTACCAGAACGCAGATCGCTGAGATCAGGGGAGTCCGCACCGATAGTGTAGTGCTCACATTGCTTGACAAAGGATTATTGAGGGAAGCAGGGAAATTAAAAGAACCCGGGAACCCTATTCTTTACAGGACCAGTGATAGATTTCTTGAATTACTTGGGCTGAATAATCTCAAAGATCTACCACCACTTAAGGAATTTACAGAAGATGAGCAGACCACTGAAGATTAGGCTTTCCAAGTATTTAGCTGACTGCGGCATATGGTCCAGAAGAAAGTGCGGGGACCTTATTACTTCAGGAAGAATCAAAGTCGACGGACATAAGATAACTGATCTTTCCGTTAAAGTATCTAATTCTTCAAAAGTCTTATTAGATGGACAATTGATAAAGCCTCAAGAAAAAATTGTGATCGCATTAAACAAGCCCCCGGGATACTTATCTACAGCCAGTGATGAATTCGGTAGAAAAACAGTGCTTGACCTTGTAAAAAATATTAAAGTAAGGCTCTATCCTGCAGGAAGACTTGATATGGATTCAAGTGGCCTGATAATACTTACCAATGATGGCGAACTGGTATATAATATTACTCATCCAAAGTTCATGATCCCAAAAACTTATCGGCTGACGATCAGTGGAAATATTTCGAAAGGGGACCTGAAAACACTAACAGCCGGGATAAAAATTGATAATAAAAAGTTAAAACCTGCTGAGGTCAGTATAATAAAAACAGGATCATCATATCAAATTTTAAGAATACAGATCCATGAAGGCAGAAAGAGGATACTGAGAAGGGTGATGAGCCATCTTGGATACGAGGTCCTTGGTTTGAAAAGGGTCATGATAGGGGGTCTTGCCCTGGAGGGACTGGAGGAAGGCCGTTGCCGCGTTCTTAAGAATGATGATATTAAAAAGTTATTGATCCCGCTTGATAGTATTAATAAATTAAAACAGGGCAAATCATTTAATAATTCCTGAATAATTATTAGAATTTTATCCAAATCTATAATATAAGAATAGTGATGACAATAAAAAATAAAATAATCTTGAGTTTCCTGATTTTACTGATCCTTATATTAATAATCGGTTTGATGCAGAGCTGCTGTCCTATCTCTAAAGCTATAAGAGGAATAATCAAGGATCCTTCCATGGAAAGCGTCAGTAGAAAGGCGGATGAATACGATGAGTCAGTCGTAGATCATGGTATTTTTTCAGGAATTCCAAATAACTACAGGATAAGCACTGTCAGGATACCAGGCCAGGCAATCGATGTTGATATTTCTGGTAATTATGCATACCTGACCAATGATCTGGGCGTGTTATATATAATCAATATAATCGATAAGGAAAAACCATTTGTATATGGTAAATGCCCTGATATTGATTCTGCCAATATCGTAATAGCCCATAAAGATACAGCATATGTATCATATACTGAGTGGCTTGAAGGAGAAGAAGACTACTATACCGAATGCGGTTTTAAGATAATAGATATATCAGATAAGGAAAACCCGCTTGTGGTTGGTGACTACAATACCGGTAATGGAAACAGGAAATCTGTTTTTGGTTTATTTATTGATAAAGATCATGCATATTTAAATACCACCACCTATTTTGGCGAATCAGAATCCAGCACTCTGGAGATCGTAAATATAACCAGCGGCAGCGGACCATTTATTGAAGGTTCGCTTAATATTGAAGGGTCACCTGCAAATATATGGGTAGAAGGTGAAAGAGCTTATTTAAATACAAATTACTATGATTACGAAGAAGATGATTATACTGGTGAAAGCAAATTCCTGATCATTGATATTTCTGATAAAAGTAATCCAGTTATTATTTCTTCAATGGATGTTCCCTCAAATTCATGGGGAATATATATAGATGATGGCAGTGCTTATCTATCAAGTAATAGATCCGGTGACGAAGAAGACTATTACGAAAGCATGCTGCAGGTAATCGATATTTCAAATGAAAATAAACCTGAACCCGCAGGTTCACTTAAACTCCCCGGGGGTGCATGGGAGATCGATATAGCTGGTGATTTTGTTTATATTTCTGACCTGACCGGAGGAATATATACGATCGATGTATCTGATGAAAATAATCCATTTATTTCAGGCAGGCTAAATACAGGCGGTACTTCATATGATATAACCACTAAGGGAAATTACGGATATATTGCCGATGGTTTTGACGGCCTGACTATAATTGGCCTATCAAAAGAAGATGGTGCATGCTCCCCATTCTTAGCTGAAGAAGATAAAAATATGTCTCCAAGGGCAATAATAGATATCATTGGAGACCAGGTAGGAGATTATTATATAGCTGGAACTCCGGTTATTTTTACCGCTCTTAATGCATTCGACCCGGAAGGTGCCCCCATAGATTATTTATGGACAATAGAAGGTGATACTTTTGAAGATTTCAGATCACTTGATCATATCTTTGAACAGCCAGGAGATTATGAGGTCTCGCTTGAGGTCGATGATGGTTATAACACTGATGCGGCTACAGTAAATATAGCGGTAGCAGATATTGACCAGCCTTTAGAAAATATGATCCCCCAGAGTTTTTCAGTGGAAATAGAATACATTTTGACCAATAACAGCATAGAGACATTAAATAATATTGAATGCTTTATGAGAATTCCTTTTAGCTATAATCCATACCAGGAAATAAACGGCATCAGGACAAGCATCCCGGTGAGAGAGGAAATATTCGATAATCACTGGAATAAACTATTCAAATTTGAAATTGAGGATGATCTACTGCCGGGAGAAAAATTATCTATAAAATCGATTATGGATATCACAATGTTTGAATTTGATTATAGGGATATAGGCCGTGAACTCTATTATGATGAAGATGACCCTGACTTGGTAAGATATACAGGAGAGGACCTTTTCATAGATTCTGATAATCCAGTTATCATGGACCTGTCAAGAAGAATTATCGGTGATGAGACAAGTCCAATAAAAATTGCTGGAATGCTTTATAATTATATAGTCCGTAATCTTTACTATGATTATGATAGAGCCGAAAACAGAGAATACGAGTTCATGAATGCTTCTGAGATCCTGGAAACAGGCAAAGGTGTATGCTCGGACTATTCGATCTTATACACCGCAATGCTAAGGTCAGTAGGCATCCCGGCAAGACTTGCTGCGGGAATACCTGTTTATACTATCCTGTACGAAACAGGTAAAGAGCTCGATGTCGGACATGCATGGGTTGAGATCAAAATACCGGGATGCGGCTGGATCCCGGTCGATATTACAACTGAGGAGGATTTCTGGACCAGCAATTATTTCCTGGATATAGTTACAGAGAGAGGTCCAGGATATATCTATGAACACTCGACCATGGACTGGGGGAGCTATTACTATGATGGTTTTGACTATTCATGGGATGGACAGGATGTGCCGGATGTGGATCAGGATTTTATTTTCAGGGTAAAGAACCTTGAGTTGGAAAATATTTTGAAGGATTGACATGTCTGGAAAATCGGCAAGAAACAATAAAACGATGGTGGCATTGTTTTCTTTGATCGTCTCCGTGATCCTGGTTGTCACGAAAGTGATAATTGCAATCCTCACTAACAGTATAGGGGTATTTTCCGAGGCTCTCAATAATGGTCTTGACCTTGTTACAGTACTGATCGCATTTCTTGCAATAAGGATGTCACTCAAACCTGCCGATAAAGATCATACATATGGACATGGAAAATATGAAAATCTTTCTGCTGCAGTGGAACTTATTATCATTTCGCTATTGAGTCTATTCATCATCTACCGGTCGATCCAAAGGATAATATACAGGGATTTTCAGCTTAATATCCATAATTATATATTTATCATTCTTATAATTTCAGTGATATTAAATATCATTAGGGTGTATTTTGTAGGCAGGGCTGCAAAGATACACCGTTCATCTGTTTTTGAAGCAGAATTCCTTAATTACGCGACTGATATTGCAAGCTCCGTCGTCATTATAGCCGGCCTGTTTTTTTCAAAGTCAGGATTTCTACTTGCTGACCCTATAGCCTCTATTGTCGTTTCTATAGCAGTCCTGATCTTTGGGTTGAAATTGTCAGTTAAGGTCTTCAGGAATCTTCTTGACTATATTCCGGCTGAGATAACTGATAAGATCATTAAATCGTCTAAAACTTTCAAAGAGATCAAATCCATAAATGAATTAAGGATACATGAAGTTGGAAATATAAAATTCATAAACCTTAATATAAATCTTGAAAAGAATCTCTATCTTTCCCAGGTAGAGAAAATAAAAGAGAGATTTAAGCAAAAAATCGAAAACGGCAATCCCGGCTGCCGCATAATCCTGGAAACTAAAGCTGATTACAATAAAGATGATATTTATTCAAAAATAAAGGAAATTATTCTGAACCATAAAAATGTTAAAGATATTCATAATATAAATATCTACCAGGTAGACGACCGGATAGATGCATCAGTGCATGTACAATTAATAAAAGAGCTGGATCTGAGCAAAACAGAAAGATTGACAAAAAAAGTAGAGAATGAACTCAAAAATGAAATAGTATTATTAAGAAGCATATACATTCACATCGAGGAAGCTAATATTAAAGAATCCTGGAAAGATATTACTATTGACTCGAAGTCATTTATAGACCGGATAAAGAAAGAAGTAAAGGAATATGCAGTTCCTTCTACCTGCCATAATTTTACAATTCTTAAAAAAGATAATAATTACAATATTGCCTTTCACTGCAGACTTGAAAAAAACCTGAAAGTGGACCAGGCTCATTCAGTGACCACTATACTGGAGGATATCATAAGAAAAAAGTTTAAAAATATAGAGGAAATATCAATTCATGTAGAACCGGATAAAAGGTGACTAAAATGATTCCTGATAATAAAGATAGAATAAGTGTCCCTACGACTTTCATCATTTTTGGTGCAACCGGTGATCTTGTCAGGAGAAAGATAGCCGCATCTTTGCTTAACCTTTATAGCGAGGGGCTTCTGCCGGACAATTTTCAGGTACTCGGCATTTCCAGAAGAGACTATACTGACAACCAATTCAGAGATTTTATTTTTGAAAACTCCCTGAAAAAGCTGGGGAATAAATTCGGCAAAAATATTATAGATGCCTTTTTGAAAAAGTTGATTTATATCAAGGGCTACTTCAATGAAAAGTCGACTTATAATAGAATCAATGAATGCTTGCTGAGCAAAACCGGTGGATTGAATTTTTGCGATAATAAACTGTATTATCTTGCTGTTCCTCCAAAATTTTACATGGACATATTTAACAATCTGGCAAAGTCAGGATTGACATTATCATGCAGCCCCAAATCAGGTTGGACAAGGATACTTGTTGAGAAGCCATTTGGCAGAGATATCAGCACAGCTGCAAAGCTGGACCAGATGCTTGGCAAACTTTTTATGGAAAAACAGATATTCAGAATAGACCATTATCTTGCTAAAGACACAATAAGGAACATACTATTTTTTAGATTTTCCAATATTATTTTTGAACCGGTCTGGAATAATAAATATATTGAAAAAGTTGAAATAAAACTACTTGAGGATCTGGACATAGGCACGAGAGGATCATTCTACGATAATATCGGCGCTCTGCGGGATGTAGGCCAAAATCATATCCTTCAGATGTTGGCACTGGTGGCTATGGAAAATCCTAAAGGTCATAGCGCGGAAAAGATCAGGAATGGGAGAATAAAAGTCCTTACATCTCTTGTAAATATGGATAGACCCGAGGATATTGAAAAAAAGATAATCAGGGGTCAGTATAATGGTTACAGGGAGCATAAAGATGTAGACACGGGCTCGATGACAGAGACATATTTTAATATAAAAGCATTTATTTCAAATAAAAGATGGAAAGGTGTCCCTTTTTATCTGGAAAGTGGGAAAGCTCTTGATAGCAAAAATACTGAAATAGTAATATATTTTCACAATATTACAGACTGTCTCTGTCCGAAAGAATATAAAAATCTTAAGCACCAAAATATATTAAATATTAAAATTTTTCCAAAAGAAGGAATATTTATAAGGTTCTGGGCGAAAAAACCCGGGCTCTATACTGATCTTGAACCAAGAGATATGGAATTTGAATATAAAACGTCTGAGAATAAAGGTACCGATGAATATGAAAAAGTGCTGCTTGATTGTATGAGGGGCGACCAGACATTATTTACAAGCACTGAAGAAGTCAAACTGGCCTGGAGATACATCACTCCAATACTTAAAAACTGGTCCGGTACGAAACTTCATATATATGAAAAGAGCAGCTCTGTACCAATAATCAATAGAAATGGGGAGTTTCATGAATGAT
>Ga0190283_1001050_pt1 | contig 13216 bp, 8 predicted proteins | sample 48691801_MG_FD_161669 | JGI IMG/M metagenome (GOLD analysis project Ga0190283, IMG submission 161669) | Hydrothermal vent microbial mat bacterial communities from Southern Trench, Guaymas Basin, Mexico - 4869-18-0-1_MG | ecosystem: Environmental > Aquatic > Marine > Hydrothermal vents > Microbial...
CAAACAAACCTGATATAACTCCCTTTGAATCTAAAGGTACAATGCGCCATGAACCAAAATCTTTGTATGCGCCGGTTCCCTTATCAATCCAAATACGGCCGCCCACTCTAGCCGCTGCAAGCAGATCGTTACGCACACACCTGATTTCGTTCCTACTTGGCTTGCGATAACCACGGGTTGCAACCACGCCTAAACATTTATAACCCCTGTGTGGTATTGGTTGCCAGAAAGCGCCGTTTTCCTTTGCCCAGGAACCCTGATCTCCCCAAATATTCCAGTAGTCCTTTGGACGCTTTAACGCTGTACGGCTGCCCGGCAGACGAGCAATGGCTTTGACGACGATGACTCTCCCATAAGGATAGCGGTAATTTCCTTGCCCGTAATGGCCAAGGATGTGGTAACCAGACGGGGCAAGAGGCCGGTAATAGGCGCCATCATACTTTCCACCACTACCTTTGTCCCACCAAACTCGCTCAAAACCCTTTGCATAGCGCATGTCCAACGGGCCAGAAACTTCTGCCAAAACCCTCGTTGATGGCAGCAGTAACACAATGGCAAGAAAGCAGGCAGTGTATATGGCATCATGAAATTTCATAAAAAAAACCTCCTCTATTCAATAAAGAAAATGAACAACTGGTCATTTTTCACCCTCTTTTGAAAGTGTCGCATCATACACAAGTCAATCAAGTCATGTCAAGAAACTCTAGTACAACTTCTTATCACCTATCACTTTAGTACAACGAATTAAGAAATTAACGAATCTAGTACAACGAATTTAGAAATTAACGAATCTAGTACAACGAATTTAGAAATTAACGAATTAAAAACACCCAAAAATGTTGTTAATTTTATCTTTATCTTATCGCGAAGAAAATCCGCCAATTTTTCCTCACAACCGCATTGGAAATGGGTTAGGTTTATTCGTTTGTTTATTCGTTTATTTCTCAATTCGTTGTACTCTGTTTTCAATGACTTAAAGAAAACTGATAAATGGTAAACTGTCAACATTGTTTTGACAGGTAAAATACGTCATAAAGAAGTCCAAACTAAAGTTTGGACTCCAACTTATCAATAGTTGACTATTTTTGTCCTTTGCGTGTCATCTTTAAACCGTGGATAAATAAATCAGGCACTTTATAACGTTTAACGTTTTCCTCAGTGCCTTCATAAATACTTAAAAGCCCAATCTCACGGGCAAGATTGACAAGTCCACTGTTTACTTTAAGTTCGTCCACATTGATGGGTGTATATCCAATTTCTGTCAACCGTTGCATCAGTGGCTCCAATTCTCCAAATTCTTCGCGCAGGGCATCAACCGCTTGTTCCGAGATGGTTGGAAATACCTCAATGAGTGAACGCGGGCGCACAATGCTACGTTCATAAGGATTTCGTGCATGTTCTTGCTCTTCCCATAACACCGCCTCGTGCATGAGTTGTAGCAAATAGCGAGGGCTTTGATCACGGTTGCCATCGGCAAGACGGTTCCAAATCCAATTTCGAGTAAAGGCCGTTCTACCCCCCTTCATACGTTCCCCAACCAATAAATTCCAAGCTAAATAAACCTCTTGCTGATTCCAACCATCTACCGGGGTTTCTTTTATAGCATGGAGCGATTGCCGTTTTTTGAATTTGGGAGATTGAAGGGCTTGCTTTAGGGCAACTTTGATAAACGCAACCTGATCATGCCATTTCAGAGAAACGGAACGCCCAAAAAAATGGCTTTTGTTTTCAAATTTCAAGGTTCGCCATATATCTTCGCGGAGTAGAATTTTAAAACGCAAATTTTGCCACCGATCACTTTGATCAGTCACAAAAGCAAAGAGTCCTTCCAAAGAATTACGCCGACGTTTGCGATCCTCATCGCTACTGCCAAAGCCGGTATCAAGTCCATCTAAAAGTAAGAAGGTGTTTTGAGAGGCGGCTTTATCAAGACGTGTTAACCAATCATTAGCGATAAGTCCAAACTCGTTAGTTGCCAATAATGTCTTTACGAGATTCACCGTTTCCTGTGTACTTGCCAGACAGTCAGGCATCAATGTGGCAAATCTCTCATCAGGATTGGGTCTTGATGAGACTTCTAATAACCATCCAAAATGGCAGGTAATTCCAGTGTAAAGTGTCCAGAATTGTCGCCAATCGGCGCCCATGGTGGTGAGAATATGCTCAATTTCACGAAAACCCTCCACACTCAGTAGCCAACTCAGTTCCGGTTTGATCAGAGGCGAAGGTGCGGAAATGATGATAGATGAACAATTACGTTCTTCAACAATGCGGCGAAAAATCGCCGTTTTTCCCGTCCCTTTGCGCCCTAAAACCAAGGGATTTGTGGCATTGAGTGCTTTTTTTATCAAATCCGTTTCCACAAAGGTTTTAAGAAATTGCTGTTGATACTCTGCTGTTCCTCCTGAGAAGTGAAGTTCTTGTAATATAGGCACTTTGTGAGTGGCAAGATCGTCACTCTCGGCAGCGGCTTGTAAAGTTGGCAAGAAACGTTCAATCCATTCGGCAACCTGCTCGTAATTTTGCCAGAGTTCTTTGTCTTCAAGAATTTTATCCGATGTTGCAATCGCCTCACGATAAGGAACAAAATGAGTGACTTCTGATTCCGTGAAACCGGCATTACTGGGTGTTTTTAACAGTGACAACCAATCAGTAACCCATTCAATCGCCCTATTTTGATAACGTTGCATGATTTCTGGCACTTTGCTGGCTGGCATCGGTGAGACTATAAATCTGGGTTCTGGTGTCAATGCTTGTTTATCGTTATAATAACGATGCGTTTTTGCGGCTAATAGGGCCTGTGTCAGTGCAGCAGTCCCCGTCTGCGTTTGGGGGTGAGGAAAAAACACGATGATTGACATATCTGCTAAATCGAAAAGCAGTGGGCCATTCAGCGCCGAAATGCCAGTACGTGCATCCAGTAAAATAACATCCGGCCTAAAAGGCAATCGTGTCTTGAGTTGTTCAATAAATAAATGCAACGGATTGCGTTCTTCGTGATACCAGGCAACGGGATCAATATAGCGGAGCAAGCGAGCATAATTGGCATCGGGTTTTCCGGCTGGCAAACAATAAATGTCTTCAAACTCGCTCACACGTAACATATGTTTGCTTATGTCAGGTTCTTCACCATTATCAATGGCAACGAGAAGAGGCACTAATCCGCACCCTTGGCCGATTTCTCCTTCTTTACCAAACAGTGCCGCCAGCCCGGGTGCTTCTAAATCCATATCGACACAAACCACTTTACGCCCTTGCGCTGCTAAAATGTGTGCGGTGTAAGCCAAGGCGGTAGAACGGCCCACGCCACCACGTATAGAATAAAAGGTGGCGATAATCGGCGGTTCAATATCGTCATCTAATTCGGACGGAAACACAATCGTATTCGCGCCATTCAGCATTTTTCCTCTCGCCAACGCTTCGGGCCATAACGGTAAATTCTCCAGTTCAGAATCTAGGGGCAAAGTGCCGGCCCATGTCTGTTCTGTGGGTGTGAGGAGTTCTAGCCATTCGATTTGCAAACCTTCAAGCCCTTTAAGGACGATATTTTTTCGTTCGGTTGGTGATTTTCCGTCAAATTCTGCTGAAATGACGACGATACGCCATCCCGAAAAGGGATCAGGCTGAACACGTAAACCGTCTTTCCCAACGGAAAAACAGGCATCGCTCAGGTTTGTTGTAATAATAGAACGGATATCTTGTCCTGTCATTGTTTTTTCCTCTTATGAATTGAGCGTCGGCGTATTTGCTTCTGAATCCAACCCGTCAGTTCTTTAGCCCCTTCTACTAGAGATTCAATAGGTACCGGAAAATCATAAGCCGACTCATAACGTAAAGCGGTATTCCAATGTTCTATGTAGAAAGTCTTTTCACCGGCGGTATCTGGTAAATCTCCGAAACGAAAACCTGATGCTTTCCATAATCCTTTAAGATTATGTCCTTCAGAACCGGAAGTGGGCAAGGGTTTACCTTCCCTTTGTAAGTAGGCTTTGAGGCTACACTCAATCGCATAACCTGCCATATAAACAGCGCCTACCGGGTTAAGCCGTTGTTTAAGTGCCTCTACGTCGGCAGCGCGTTCTTTAGCAACGTCTATCCATTCTTGTGCGGTGTTTGGAGCCATTAAATGATCCAATTAAATTAGCGTTAATTTTGATTAATTAACATGAGTTTGACTTTTCAATAAGTTATAGAAATTTTATCTTACTCAGTTATTTGAAATAATTGAGTCAAATTTCAGTATTAAACCCTTGCTATTAATACGTTAATAACCTGAAAATTGTGGGCCATAGAGTGAAATGAGTCAGTAAAGTTTGTCTTTTTAACTGATTGATAATAAAGTCATTATAATAACTACTTTGTATCAGTTTATTAAAAAGAGTACAACGTCTCGTAAGTACAACAGATTAGGGCGTATACGGATTGATAAAAAACGTGTTTCCATTAATCTAACGTCCAAGGCAAATTGTTTAATCTCAAAATTTCTCGCTTAAGTACAACGAATTACGTGGATAAACGAATTCATTCTATCGAGAAAAGCCTTCATCATGGCAAAATTCGGTGCATAAAATCACGTTACTCGCTAAACATTTAATTCGTTTATCCGCGTAATTCGTTGTACTTAACCGTGAAACTGAGAATGCGCCCAAAACTTGGACTCCTTTCGAGTTCAGCCCTCATCATGGCGAAAATCGGCACCTAGAATAACGTTGCTCGCTAAACGTTTAATTCGTTTATCCGCGTAATTCGTTGTACTTATTATAATAACAGTACAACGGATTAGAAGAATAAACGGATTTTCTTAGCAATGGAATTTGCTATTACCAATTACCAATTACCAATTACCAATTACCAATTACCAATTACCATGCCTGAAAAAAAAATCACTTTACCTATTACCGGCATGACTTGTGCCAATTGTTCAAACACGGTTGAGCGCAACCTTAAAAAGTTGGATGGTATGGCGCAAGTCAATGTCAATTATGCCACGGAACAGGCAACTTGTACTTTTGAGTCAACCTTGTTAAAAGAAAAAGATATTATCAACAAGATTGAATCCGTTGGCTATGGCGTGCCGACTGCCAAAATCGAGTTAGCCATTACTGGGATGACGTGTGCTAACTGTGCTGGCACCGTTGAGCGAACATTGCTTAAAAAAACGCCTGGCGTTGTCGCGGCTAACGTTAACTTTGCCACCGAAAAGGGCACCATTGAATATCTGCCTGATCAAGTTAGCCCTGCCGATATTGCCGCTGCGATCAAACGCGCCGGCTACGGTGTTGTCCAACCGACAACGGAGACGCTAGAAGATGTTGAACAAGCGGCTCGCGCCGCGGAAATTACTGAGCAAACGCGCAAGTTTTGGACGGGCGTGGTTTTTACGTTGCCGCTTTTTATGCTCAGCATGAGCCGAGATTTTGCGTTTTTTGTTTCGCTCGGCGATTGGGCACACGCTGCTTATATTAATTGGCTGATGTTGTTGATGGCGTTGCCGGTGCAATTTTATGTTGGCTGGGATTACTACGTTGGCTCTTGGAAATCGCTTAAAAACGGTTCAGCGAATATGGATGTGTTGGTAGCGATGGGCACTTCTGTCGCCTTTTTCTATAGTTTAGCCGTTTTGCTTAATCCCGCCTTGGGTGAACATGTTTACTTTGAAACCGCGGCCATGATTATCACGCTAATTAAACTGGGCAAGTTGCTGGAAGCGAGCGCCAAAGGGCAAACCAGTGCCGCCATCAAAAAACTAATAGGCCTTCAACCCAAAACCGCTAAAGTAATACGCGACGGCGTGGAAAGCGATATTGCGATTGAGTCTGTCGTTGTCGGTGATATTGTTATTGTACGCCCCGGCGAAAAATTGCCGGTGGATGGCAAAGTCATTGAAGGGCAATCTAGCGTTGATGAAAGTATGCTCACGGGCGAAAGTTTGCCCGTGACTAAAAAGAAAGGCGATACGGTTATTGGCGCGACGTTGAATAAACAAGGTTTGCTCAAAGTGGCGGCGACTAAGGTGGGCGCTGAAACGGCCCTCGCCCAAATTATTCGCCTAGTCCAAGAAACCCAAGGCAGTAAAGCGCCCATTCAACGCTTAGCCGATAAAGTGTCTAGCGTTTTTGTGCCGGCCATCATTGTTATTGCGACTCTAACTTTGTTGGTATGGTGGCTAGGCGTCGGCGCGGATTTCACCACTGGCATGATTAGAATGGTAGCGGTGTTGGTGATTGCATGCCCCTGTGCATTAGGCTTGGCGACTCCTACCGCGATTATGGTAGGCACTAGCAAAGGCGCTGAACTGGGCATTTTATTTAAAAATAGTGAAGCCTTGGAACAAGCCCATAAGCTCAAAGTGATTGTGTTAGATAAAACGGGCACGGTTACCACTGGACAACCTGCCGTTACGGATATCATTGTAGGGCAAGCGGAATTGACTGAAGATGAGATTTTACGCGTAGCCGCTTCGGCGGAGCGCGGTAGTGAACATCCGCTGGGCGAAGCGATTGTTCAGTCGGCCCTTGAGCGCGGCTTAACGCTGGCCGAACCGCAACAGTTTGAAGCGATTACTGGGCAAGGTATTTTAGCAACGGTGGAAAATCGGCGGGTGGCTTTGGGTAATCAACGGTTGCTAGAAACGGTTGAAAAAACTGAGTTTCTTAGTTCTGAGGTAAACCGCCTACAAGCCGAAGCTAAAACAGTGATACGGGTTATTGTTGATAATCAACCAGTGGGCTTAATAGCGGTTGCTGATACCGTCAAAAACGGTTCAAAAGAAGCGGTGGCAGAAATGCACCGCTTAGGTTTACAAGTCGTTATGTTAACGGGCGACAATCAAGCAACGGCCGAAGCCATCGCCAAAGAAGTTGGGATTGATCGCGTCTTGGCCGAAGTGTTACCCGATGGTAAGGCCTACAAAATCAAACAGTTACAACAACAGCACGGCTTAGTCGCTATGGTTGGCGATGGTATTAACGATGCGCCGGCGTTAGCGGGGGCCGATGTCGGTATCGCTATTGGCACTGGCACTGATGTGGCGATGGCAACGGCCGATGTCACCCTGATGCGAGGCGATTTACGTTCCGTTTCACAAGCCATTGCTCTGAGCAAAGCCACTATGCGAATTATTAAGCAAAATCTGTTTTGGGCTTTTGGCTACAATGTGTTACTTGTGCCAGTCGCAATGGGTGTATTATATCCATTTACGGCCTTACCCATGATAATACGCACACTGCATCCAGCGTTAGCGGCCGGCGCGATGGCGTTTAGCAGTGTCTCGGTGGTGATGAATAGTTTGCGATTACGAAAAGTCCGACTATAATTTTACTGGAGTCCAAGATTTATCTTGGACGAATCAATAACTACAAGAATTGTATATAATTGCTAAGGTTCCAAGCTCAGTTACAAACAGAGCACGGCGTAAGTGTTGGGCCGAGGGCCATGATTTGAGGGCCATGATTTGAAATTCGTTGAGTCATTATGCGATATGGCCCCCTATTGTCTGTCCAAACTTTGGGCGAGTTTGAAAAGGCGCTCGCTCATCGAAACTTTATATTAATTATAAGCAATAATTTATCTAAAACATTGTTATAGAAGACATTTTTTTTAGCAGGTTTGGTGAAAAACCAAAAAACGTTGCCAAACTTTCGCTTCGAGCGGAACGAAAGCAACCTTGGAGGCCTTGGAGATTTTATGCGGATATTTGTCATTGCCTGTGCAACAATTCAGTATCAACCCCGAAGGGGCCTCCAGTGAATAGCCACTGGTTACAGTAAAATGTTTTAGCATTTTCGTTTGTAAAACCCCAAAGGGGTTGAATATGAAATTTTTTTCCATACTTTTTACCTAAGGATTTCCTGGGGCGCTGCCCCAGGCTATATTAATATCGCCCCGTTGGGGCTTTTCGGTAGTTATTTAAGTTATGAAAGGTTTCTCAAAAAGTCCAATTTGTTCCCTTCTTGAGTATAACTGATAACTGACAACTGATAACGGATCACTGAAAACCTTTGGAAGAACAAGATGAGTTTGAAACAAACTTGGATCATTTTACTGTGTTTTTTTTGCATGACTACCGCTAGTTATGCTGACGATCGTGCCTTGCTAGTCGGTATTAACGAATACCAGTACCTCAACTCTCTCGTCGGCAGCACACAAGATGTCGAAAACATGGCCCAATTTATCCAGTCTGAGTGGGGCTATAAACCTTGGCAAATTATCACCTTGACTGATGCCGAAGCCACGAAAACGAGTATTTTGACGGTGTTTGATGAGTGGCTTATTGAAGGCACTGAATTCGGTGATAAGGTATTGTTTTATTATAGTGGACATGGATACTATATTGAAGATGATAACTATGATGAAACTGATGGCTATGATGAGGCTTTGTGTCCAGTCGATGCTTATCAATCGGGCCGCATAAAGGTTAATTTGATTCGAGATGATGAAATTGATCGGCGTTTGAAAAAATTAAAGGGCCGGCAGGTGATGATTATTGTAGATGCTTGTTACTCCGGCACCATCACCAAAAACGTATTTGGACAACCAATCAAGGATGTCACTGTTAAAGTGCCTATTTTTAAAGAAGCACAACCCCGTTCGGAGATGAAAAAAAGTTTGACACGAAATATTTTTATTGAGTTACGTCCCGAAGTGGTTGCTTATAGCGCGGTAGAGTCCTACCAAAAGGCTTTAGTCGATATCAGCCGACTTCCGCTTTCCGGCGTTTTCACGCGCCGCTTTATCGAAGGGCTTCGAGATAATAAGGCTGACAGTAATTGTGATGGAAAAGTCAATCATCGAGAATTGTTGGCGTACATGCGCCGTGAATCAAAAGCCTATTGCGATGCGATGCCCCTGATCTGTGAAAACGGGCTTACTCCCCAGCTAGATATCAAACCGGCCAGATTAGATGAAGATGTTCACAGATGGGCCGGCAGTCAGTCAATTTATTCAAAGCGACTGGGGATGAGTCAAAAGCAACTGACTCAAACGCCGACTCACAAGCTACAAGTCGAGATTTTACCGCGTCACCGTCTAAAACCGGGGGCTTCGATGCGAGTACGGGTAAAAAGTGATCGAACTGGATATGTGTTGTTGTTTGATACTGAGAGTACGGACAGTACTAAATTAACGCGCCTGTTTCCCAACCAACATAGCAACATAAGAATGGGCTATGTTAAAGCCGGAAAGGCACGTATTATTCCAGATGTTTATTCTGGTTTTGCTCTTAAAGTGCCCAAAACTTCCGGTAAGAGATTACTGGTAGCCTTGCTAGTGGACAAACCCAGTGAAATATCGACATTGCAGAAATCCTTTCCAAAGGCGTTCAAGCAAGCGATGTCAAAACAAGCTCAACCAGACTCTCTTTCTAAGGATGCATTGCGCTCGAGTCCCTGCGCGTACAGACAAGTGCCTATAGAAGTTCAAACGTTATCACAACAACTGAGCCAACAACTGACTCAAACCTTGCAACGTTCGGCCGAAAGTACTAATTGGTCTATTACAACTGTGGAATATGAAATTATTCCCTAATTTGTGATGGAGTTCAAAGCTTTAGCTTTGGACATTAGTACAACGAAACGCAGTGGCGGAACGCCTATTACGCGGATAATCGAATTGAAACAGAAGTACAACGAATTACGCGGATAAACGAATTTAAAAACAAGTACAACGAATTACGCGGATAAACGAATTTAAACAGACAGAAGTACAACGAATTACGGGGATAATCGAATTGAAACAGAAGTACAACGAATTACGCGGATAAACGAATTTGGAGTCCAAAGCTTCAGCTTTGGACGAGGCGATGGATTCCAAAATAACCGTTTAAAGGACTCTGCTATGACAAAAATAGTCTCATATTTGGTAGCCGCCCTTTTCATAAGCGGTTGCAATTCTACTCAAATAAAGCCACCTAGCCCTCCCAAGGAGGAGCCAAAACCTGTGAAACGAGCACCCACTTCTTGTGGCGGTTATAAAACGCAAGTCAATCAAGCGGTGCAAGCGACAGATTTAGATCAATTAGTCGGTTTGTTAGCTAAAAGCCCACCTGAGTGTTCGGTGGATTATTTGAACGGACTCAAGCGCAACTTGTCGGAAATGGCCGCTGCTAGAGCAAAAAATTTTGTGCAACGTGGACAATTGTCTGAAGCGGAAAAGTGGCTACAAGATGAGTATGTCCCGATCATGTTATGGACGAGTCAAGAAGTGCGTGGGAAGATTGCGGCAACGCGTAAGCAATGGAAGGAAGCGGCATGGTTTTATAACCAAAGCTTGGAATTAATAGAGGACTCCCAAGTGACTCCCAATCCGCCGCCGCCTTCTGAGATTAAAAAGCTGCATAGGCTGGCACTTGAAACTCAGTTCTTGGCGGGAACTATAACGATCACCCGAGGCGCTGGGTTGCCGATTAGTCTCACTGCTAAGCAGATTGGAGATGTTAGGGTAGAGGGGCGTATCGTGCCGGTGCAGTTTGTTTACGATAAAGACGAATTTACCGACGATGGCAGAGACTCTGCTGAAAAATTGGCGAGCTATTTGGTTGCAACAAACTCTAACCGAATGACTTTGATTGGGCATACTGATCGCGTCGCTAATGATGCCTACAATTGTGAGCTCTCAAAAAAACGTGCCAACGCGTTGAAACAATATCTCGTTGAGAAAGGTGTCAGTGCTAATCGTATTGCGGCTATCGGTAAAGGCAAACGGGAACCTTATGATCCCTACGATCCTAGTTATACCCAAGATGAAATTGACCAGTTTAATCGACGGGTAGAGTTTTTTACGGATGATGATGAAGTTTCTTACGCTAATGCATGCAGATAAACGAATTAAAAAACAGAAGTACAACGAATTACGCGGATAATCGAATTTAAAAACCGAAGTACAACGAATTACGCGGATAATCGAATTTAAAAACAGAAGTACAACGAATTACGCGGATAAACGAATTAAAAACAGAAGTACAACGAATTACGCGGATAATCGAATTTAAAAACAGAAGTACAACGAATTACGGGGATAAACGAATTATTAATTACGGGGATAAACGAATTAGGACTTGTCATGTCCAAAGCTTCAACTTTGGGATTGGAGTCCAAAGCTGAAGATTGAGCCAATGAATGCAATAACCTCATTTTTAAAACAAAAACGTCAAAAATTCCTAGAACTCGCTAAAATCTATGGTGCGAACAATGTGCGCGTCTTTGGCTCTGTGGCGCGTGGTGAAGCTAATGTACAAAGCGATGTCTATTTTTTAGTCTATATGAACACTGACGATTTTGGACTACTACAAAGAGTGGCATTGATACAAGATTTAGAGGCACTCTTGGGTAAAAAAGTAGACGTTGCTACCGAAAACAGTTTGCATTGGTATATTCGTGAGCGCGTTATTAAAGAGGCAATACCCATAAATAAGATGAACGACTGTATCTAATTCATATCATTTTAAAGAAATCCGATTTTTTAAAAAAATCGGATTTCGTTGAATTTCTATAGACTGTTAGAAGTCAATTTGGCAGATAAGTATTCGCGGTTAAGGCGAGCGATGTGATTGAGTGGAATGCTTTTTGGACATTCGTAGGAGCAAGCGCCGGTGTTTGTGCAAGCACCGAAGCCTTCTTTGTCCATTTGGGCTACCATTTTTTCCACTCTTGACTGTCTTTCGACTTGTCCTTGTGGTAATAGGGCTAAATGTGAGATTTTTGTCGCAACAAAAAGCATGGCGGAGGCATTTTTACAGGCCGCGACACAGGCTCCGCAACCAATACAATCGGCCGCTTCAAATGCTTCTTTTGCGACTTCTCTTGGAATCGGAATGGCGTTGGCATCGGGAGCGGAGCCAGTGTTAACAGAAATATAGCCGCCCGCTTGAATTATTCTGTCGAAAGCGGCTCTATCGACAATTAAATCCTTAAGGACGGGAAAGGATTTGGCTCGCCAAGGTTCTACATAAATGGTATCCTCGTCTTTAAAAGAACGCATATGCAGTTGACAAACAGTAACGCCTTGTTCAGGGCCGTGTGGGCGGCCGTTAATGTATAAACTACACATACCACAAATTCCTTCGCGGCAATCATTATCAAAAGCCACCGGCTCATCGCCTTTTTTCAGCAAGTCTTCATTTAAAATGTCCAACATTTCAAGAAAGGAAACTTCTGGAATAATCCCATCAAGGGTATAATTGACCAATTTGCCGAACGTTTCACTGTTTGGCTGTCGCCAAATTTTAAGATGTATTTTCATAGTTCTTAAATACCATAAATTGGAGTTCAAAGCCGAAGCTTTGGACAAATTCGTTTATCGGCCCGTAATTCGTTGTACTTTTCGGTGAGGGCAACCATAAAGGATTGCCCCTACACGACATGACGGTTTGTAGGGGCAATCCCTTGTGGTTGCCCTTAAAATGGCATTGAGTCCAAAGACTCCAAAGGGCAATTTTTATGCTGCCGTTACTATATCCTTGTCTGCATCGTACACGACGGCACCCTGATCATGTAGCGATTTAACGGCTGCCATCCGTGCGTCTGGATCGCCCATTTCTCCCCAAGGCCCATCAGCTTTTGTTATAAGAAAGGCTGAGGATTCGCCTCCTAAGTCTCGGAGCATGGAAAGCAAGGATTCTTCTAACTCAGTCATGGTTGATTTCCTTTTGAATGGTTAAGGTGAAGAAGCTATTATTTGTAATTTCGTTGTGTCAGTTTGGCGTTTTCAAACTTCAATGCTTCTTTGTGAAGCACTTCGGGTTTGTTTTTGCCTTGGTATTCCCACGCGGCGACGTAAGCGAAGTTGTCATCATCGCGCTGAGCTTCGCCTTCTTCTGTTTGGTATTCTTCTCGAAAATGGCTGCCGCAGGATTCGTTGCGGTGGAGGGCATCTTCTACCATTAATTGGCTCATTTCAAGAAAGTCAGCTACACGGAGGGCTTTTTCTAAGGTTTGGTTGAGTTCGTCGTTGGTGCCTACCATACGAAGGTTTTTCCAGAACTCTTCTTCGAGGGCTTTGATTTTGTCTTTGGCCTTTTTTAGGCCTTCTTCATTGCGTGACATGCCGCAGTCGTTCCACATAATCAGTCCTAATTCTTTGTGGAATTCGTCAACGGTTTTTTTACCTTTGAGGGCCAGTATTTTATTTATTCGGTTGTTGGCTTCTAGTTCTGCTTCTACGAAGGCGGGATGATCGATTGATATTTTGTCATATGGCGTTGTCGCCAAGTAATCGGAAA
>Ga0190283_1001051_pt1 | contig 13209 bp, 12 predicted proteins | sample 48691801_MG_FD_161669 | JGI IMG/M metagenome (GOLD analysis project Ga0190283, IMG submission 161669) | Hydrothermal vent microbial mat bacterial communities from Southern Trench, Guaymas Basin, Mexico - 4869-18-0-1_MG | ecosystem: Environmental > Aquatic > Marine > Hydrothermal vents >...
CTATGCTCTTTCAAGTATCATAAAACCACGATTTCTGCAACAGGGGAAGAAGGTCCGTACTTTACCCTAACGTTGCATAAATCTTCGGTCCAAAAACGCTACGCTCGCTCCATATCAGGCCATCAAGAAACGCTGGTCCATCTTCAAGACCTCACCGTATGTTTAATATGCTTTCATCCTTGAAAACGGCCCATCGTCCCTTGCTGACCTAATCTAAAACGTTTTGAACTCAAATTTTATGCAACGTTAGGGTTTACTTGAAGCATTCGATAGCCATAATAGGAGGGTGATCCATAAAACATGTCCAGTAATCCCTGCCATGTACGGCAACACCTTCCGGGGAAAGCCTTGGCCGATGCCAGCGGATTTCCCGAAATCCGGCGGATCGGAACATCTCTTCATGAACGGACACATTGAGAAAGTAATTTTCGATTTCAAAGGCCCCGTCTTCCATGAAAAACGTCCAGGTGATCGGCATCCCTTCCCGAAACTCGCCAATGGCCCGGGTTTCAAACCCATAGTGACGATAGGAGGGGGCCGTTCGAAAATCCAAAACCGGACTGGCGTTGATCGTGACAAATCGTCCACCCGGTCTCAAGCAGCGTGCGATTCCGCCGCACATGGCGCCGAGTTCATCCCGATCTCGTGCGTAATTCAGCAGATAGGCGGCAATCGCAAGGTCATGTTCCATTCTGAGGTCCAACCGTCTGACATCCCCCACCCTATATTCAATCTCTCGCTCCTGTTCCGCTTCCTGCACACGGGCCAGTTCAATCATCCCTTCGGAAAGATCAACGCCAAGGACCTTTGCGGCGCCCTTTTGGCTGATTAGTCGACTGTAGAAACCCTCACCACAGGCCAAATCCACCACCGCCCTGCCTGCAGGATCACCGATCAGGCCCATTAAGGTGAAGGCTTCGATATAAGTTCGCCACGGTTGATATTTCGACCGTCTATATTGCTCAGCAATCGGGTCGTAGTCGGTTGTCATGGGTCACCTCACCCTGAAGTCCCAAGCACCTTCGGCCTTGAGCCCTGTAAGGCCCCCATATACCTGTCCGAGCGAGCGCATTGATAGTTATCGAGGCCATTGCCAACACCATACAACTTTTCAAAATGCTTATCCATACAAGAAATAGCCTTGACTTGTTTCAGGGAATCTGGAAATTTTTGATCCAAAAAATACAGTTTCGCCTGGCGGCATTGAAGATTCTCCGGGTCGAAGTCAAAACAGAGCTTGAAAAAATCGTTAAGGGCCTGTATTAAAGGGATTAAAACTTAGTAGGCGTTCACGGGTTCAGGGTTCAGGCGTATCATAATCTTAATCGTGTTGAGTAAGATTATGATTATGATTAAGATTATGAAATAGGAAGACTATCTCATCCTTGACCTGTGAACCCGTGAACGGCTATGAACCTTTGAATGCCTGCCTCATTTCAGAGCAAATGGAGGGATATTTTCTGATGGTTGAAAGGCCAACATACGAACAGCTTGAGGAGAAGGTTGAGATCTTAGAAAAGGAACTTGCCGAACGGAAAAGGGCAGAATTATCGCTCAGGGCGAGCAAAGAGAGGCTTTCCCAAATCCTCCGGGAAACCTCGATCCCGACCTTTGTCATTAACAACAATCATATGGTTACCCATGTCAACAAGGCCTATGAGAATTTGACCGGTATCTTAGCCGATGAAATCATCGGGACCCGGAAACAGTGGCTATGTTTCTATGCAACAGAAAGGCCTACCATGGCCGACCTTATTGTAGACAACGCCTCTGAAGAAGAAATAGCGAAGCATTATCAGGGTAATTACCATAAGTCCGCTGTTACAGAGGGAGGCTATGAAGCTGAACGACTTTTTCGCGACCTTAGGAAGGGAACCAAATGGCTTTTCTTTACTGCATCACCCTTGAAGGACGACAGGGGGAACATCACAGGCGCCATAGAAACCCTCCAGGATATTACTGAGCAAAAAATGGCGGAACAGGCCCTGCGCAAATCTGAAAAGCGTCAGAGAATCCTCCTTGACTTTGTCCCATACCCGATAGTCGTATTTACCTTAGATGGCAGGGTCTACTATCTGAATCCATCATTCACCGAGACCTTTGGATGGACCCTTGAAGAATTAGCGGGAAAGACCATTCCCTATACACCACCGGGTTTGGAACAGGAAACTGGTGATATGATAAAAGAACTCTTTGAAAAAAAAGTTGTACTCCGTCATGAAACCAGGAGGCTTACCAAAGAAGGTCAAGTCTTAGATGTGGTTATGAGGGCCGGGGTATATTCGGAAGACAAAGACGAACCGGCAGGAGAACTTGTTCTCCTGAGAGATGTCACCCGGGAGAAAAGGGTCGCGCGCAACAACGAGGCAATACTGCGGATCAGCACTGCCCTCCCTGAGTATCCGGACATGGAAGAACTCTTAGATTACGTCAGTAGCGAGATTAAGCAGCTTTTAAACACAGAGGGCGCCCTTGTCATACTCTTAGATGAAGAGAGGGAAGAACTTTTCTACATGGGCGCGGCATATGACGACGCCACAACCCAGGAGAAGATAAAGGAAATCCGTTTCCCTGCGGATAAGAGCGTGGCCGGCAATGTTATCAAGACCGGTGAACCGATTATTGTACACGACACCTCTAAAGACCCCCATTTTTATCCCGGGGTTGATAAGAAACTCGGATACCACACAAAAAATCTGCTGGAAGTGCCCCTAAAGAGTGGTGATAGAATTATCGGGGCTTTGTGCGCCCGCAACAAAAAGGAAGGCGCTTTTGATGAGACGGATCTTGAGCTGTTGAGCATGATAGCAGGTACCATTGCCCTCTCCATAGAAAACGCCAGGTTCTCAAAAGAAATAATAAGGGCATATTCGAATAATGAGGCGCTCCTCAGGATCAGCACAGCCCTCCCTGAACATCCTGACCTCGAGGAACTTCAGGATTATGTCAGCAGCGAGGTAAAACGACTCATGGGATCAGAGGGCGCCATCGTCATACTCTTAGATGAGGAGAAGGAAGAACTCTTTTTTGTGGGAGCCTCCTATGATGACAGCGCAACTCAAAAAAGGGTAAAGGAAATTCGTTTCCCACTTAATGAACTTGTAGCGGGCAAGGTTATCAAAACCGGTGAGCCCTTAATAATATCCGATACTTCTGCCGATCCCGAGCTTCATCGAGAGAGAGATAAGAAGCTTGGGTACCATACTAAAAACCTGCTCCTTGTGCCCTTGCGAAGCAGTGATCGAATCATCGGCACCTTATGCGCTATCAACAAAAAGGTGGGGAGCTTTGATCAGGCTAATGTGGAATTGTTGAGCATGGTGGCGGGAACCGTCGCCCTCTCCATAGAAAACGCCAGGTTTTCTGAGGAGTTGAAAAGGGCCTACTTAGAGGTCTCGAGTATGAACCGGGCAAAAGACAAGGTAATTAACCATCTGTCTCACGAATTAAAGACCCCTGTCTCTGTTCTCTCCGGCTCCCTGAAAATATTAGAAAAGAGACTGAGCTCCCTTACCGAAAAAAGCTGGAAAACCACCCTGTCGAGGGGTAAGAGAAACCTGGACCGAATTGTAGAAATACAGAATCAAGTAGAAGACATCATGCGGGAAAAGCACTACAAATCCCACGATCTTTTGTCCCAGATGCTTGAAGAATGCGCTGATGAACTGGAAACGCTGTTTGCTGAGGAGGTTGGAGAAGGACGGCTCGTTGAAACCATAAGAAAACGGATAGATAAACTTTTTGCGCCAAAGGAAATCGAGCCGAAAAGGATTGTTTTGAATGAATACGTCAGGGAGAGGATAGCGGATCTCAAGCCACTTTTTTCACATCGCCAGGTCGATATCATAAGCCGGCTGGAAACGGTACCACCCATTTGTATCCCCCAGGATCCACTGCAAAAGGTTATCGACGGTTTGATAAAAAACGCCATAGAAAACACTCCTGATGAGGGAAAGATAGAGATCATTCTGAGAGAAAAGGATGCGGGCATTGAACTGACAGTGCATGACCATGGGGTAGGTATTATTGAAGATGCACAAAAACGAATATTTGAAGGTTTCTTTGCTACCCAGGATACCATGGCCTATTCATCCAAGAGGGCCTTTGATTTCAATGCCGGAGGCAAAGGGGCGGACCTGTTACGGATGAAGATCTTTTCCGAGCGGTACAATTTTAAGATAGAGATGGAATCTTCAAGGTGCAGGTTTATACCGAAAGAAACAGATTTGTGTCCAGGGAGAATCAGTGACTGCACTTTTTGTACCAAGGTAGAGGACTGCTACGACACAGGAGAAAGCTCCTTTGCTATTCATTTCCCTGCCGCTTCAAATTGACGCATCCTCTATGGCACTGTAGGTTTTCTTTGCGTCTTTGCGTCTTTGCGTGAGACCTTTTCTGTTCCGGTTTTGCCGGGTTAGGAGTCGTTACAGTGAATTTTGATCTGACCAGTGAGCAAATAGATATTAAAAAGGCCGCAAGGGATTTTGCAACCGGAGAATTTACAGATGTTGCTCGGGATTATGACCTGAATGAAACTTTCCCGAGAGAGATCCTGAACAAAGCACGAGAGTTGGGATTCATAGGTCTTTTCATTCCCGAGGAATACGGGGGGCCTGGGTTTGGTTTTCTGGAACATGCCCTGGTCTTAGAGGAATTCTGGAGTGTAGATCCAGGGATCGGCCAGCAACTCTGTTCCGTTACATTCGGTGCCGAAGAACTTCTCTTATATGCCTCCGAAGAACAGAAAAAGAAGTGCCTTGCTCCAATTTTTGATGCTGAGGGAATTATGGGTTTTGCCATCACCGAACCCGATGCAGGGAGTGACACTGCCTCGGTCAGCACAACGGCTGTCAAAGATGGTAACGATTATATAATCAACGGGAATAAAGTAATGATTGGCAACGGGACTGTAGGGACATTCCTGTTAGTATACTGTCTGACGAATCCCGAAGAAGAATCCAAGACCTCCCGTCACAGCATCATAATAGTAGAAACAGGCAGGAAGGGTTATGATGCCGACAAGATGGAAGGAAAAATGGGGATCAGGTGTTCGGACACTGCCATGGTTTATTTTAATGATGTTCGGGTGCCCCGGGAGAATCTGGTTGGGAAGGAGGGGAACGGCTTTATCCAGTTGATGCACTTTTTTGACCGCTCACGGGCATACGTGGCCGCTCATGGATTGGGCCTGGCCCAGGGTGCCATGGATATGGCCATCAAGCAGGCCAGGCAGAGAGAACAATTTGGCCGGCCTGTTGGGTCCTTTCAGGCCACCCAGTTCAAGCTTGCGGAAATGGCGACTAAAATCGAAAGCGCCCGCAACATGGTGTACAAGTCGGCCTGGCTCTTAGACCAGGGCAAACCGGATACAAAACTGACCGCAATGGCCAAACTGTACGCCTGCCACGTGGCCGTTGAGGTGGTTGATGAGGCGTTACAGATCCACGGCGGTTATGGTTACTTTAATGATAATGATATCGAAAGGTTCTACCGGGCGGCCAAGGTGCTGGAAATTTACGAAGGGACTAAGGAGGTGGAAAAGATAATAATCGCACGGGAGATCTTGGGTAAGATGGGGTGAAAAGATACCGCGACTTCAATACCTACTTAAAAGAAATCTTCGGTGAACGTGTTCAGAAAATATCCTTGGATGCCGGCCTCGGCTGTCCCAACCGTGATGGAACCATATCCCGCAAGGGGTGTATTTTTTGTGATCGCCGGGGATCAGGCACCGGCGCCTTAATTAACCACGGTCTTTCCATTGCACAGCAAATCGCTGAGGCCAAGGGTTTTATCCAAAAGCGCTACAAGGCCCGGAAATTTATTGCCTACTTTCAATCCTTCACCAACACCTACGCCCCTGTTTCTCATTTGAAAGGCCTCTACGACGAGGCATTAGCTCAAAAAGATATGTCGGGTCTTTCGGTGGCCACACGACCGGACTGCGTGGACAGGGAAATCCTGACGCTTCTAAGCTCTTATCAGGCCGACCATCTTGTCTGGCTTGAATACGGTCTGCAATCTTCACACGACAAAACGCTTAAGCTGATAAACCGGGGACATGACGTAGCCTGTTTTAAACAGAGCGTCCTGATGGCCGATGAATACTCGATAAATATATGCGCCCACATCATCCTGGGTCTTCCCGGTGAAGACCGTGAAATGATGCTGGAAACGGCCCGTTTTCTCTCAAACCTCCCCATCCGGGGGGTAAAGATACACCTTCTTTATGTGGTTAAGGGGACCCCGCTTTCCGAGCTTTACCATAAAGAAGGATTCCGATGCCTGAACAGAAATGAATATGCAAACCTTGTAGTGGATTTCTTAGAGCTACTGCCTCCGGATATGGTGATCCAAAGATTGACCGGTGACCCTATTCAATCCGAGCTTGTAGCTCCTTTGTGGTCCAGGGAAAAGCAGTTAAATCTCAAACTCATCCAGACAACCCTTGAAAGGAGAGAGACATGGCAGGGGAAAGAATACCGGAAATCTACTGCTGGAAAATAAAGATTGATCGTCTGACCGTACATCTCGCTTCCACAAAGAAAGGGGCGATCCGGGTCGGATTTGCTTTGAACGGGTGGAGCGACTCTATTCTCTTCTTCAGGAGGCGATTCCCAAACGCAGATCTCATAGAAGACCATCGTATGAATCAACCGCTCGTGGAAGCGATTGAGGCGGTTTTATCGAACAAGCCTGCAAAAAAATCCCTCCCTTTAGATTTCTCATGTACCCCATTTCAATGGTCGGTATTAAAGGCCATCGCCACTATACCTTTTGGAGAAACAAAAACCTATGGGGAGGTGGCATCAATGATTGGAAAGCCCGGGGGTGCGAGGGCGGTGGGTCAGGTAATGGGCAAGAATCCCCTACCCCTGATTTTTCCATGACACAGAGTTGTTGCTGCCGGGGGACTCGGCGGATTTGGAAGCGGGCTTAATGTCAAGAGGTATCTGTTAGGGCGTGAAGCAGAGTCTGGAATTATGTAGCAACACCTATTTCTGAGGTTCCCCCACCCTTTCGCGGAGGAGTTGATCCATGGCTATTTGATACTCTGCCGAACCGGCTAACATGGATTTTTTTTGTGCTAATTGGGCTACGATTTCCTCTTCGACCTTGTCGAACTGGATATGGCTCTGGCTTATGACCCGGTTTATGACATGGTATACCTCTTCATCAGTCCCATAAATCTCTATTACATGCGGATCATCGATAAGGACTTCCATAAGGTACTGGGTCATATATAGAGAATAGGGATTTGGACGGGGGACAAGGTTACGGATGGGGGAAATAAAGTACTCGAAATCAAATTCCGAGCTATGTAAGGCTTTTTTCAGGCCTTTGAGGATGGAATCGGAAATAGCAGCCGCATTGTCTGTTTCAATAATCCTTTCCTGCAGCAGGATCTGACGAAGCTTATTGTGTATTTCAGGAAGCTTAAATCTAAAAAACCTCCCCTCTTGAAAGGCCCTCTGTTTCTCCTGCCTCTCAAGTCGATTAATTAACTTATTATGAACCTTGCCGGTATCCCTTTGATGCATACTCAGCCCTTATGGCCCGCACTCTCTATTCCTTATTCTTGGAAGGAGCCGGGGTATCTTTCTTGCTCGAACTCTCCGTCGCACTCTTTGCCTTTTTCTCGGGGTTCGCCTTTTCTTTCGCCTTTTCTGTATTCCCGCTGGCGCCCTTTTCCTTGCCCTCCTTATATGTAGAGCCGGACTTGGAGGCATAATCGGTTACGTACCAGCCTGTCCCTTTCAGGTGAAAGGTGCTGTGAGAAATGAGCTTTTTCAGCTTATTAGAATGACACTCCTCGCACTCGGTGATGGGTGGGTCTGAGAATTTCTGCAAGGCCTCTAAATGGTGCCCGCATTCATCACATTCATATTCATAAATCGGCATTCCTGCTTTCCTCCTTATGGTTCACTGTCAAACAACAACCTGGCATATCCTGTGCCCCTGATATGAGTCAAGGATATAGTCCAGGTTGGAAAGAGAAAAATCTTTTAATATTTCATAAGTGGTTGAATGAACGACCTCTTCTTCCTCAACCCTCTCCTTGTCCGGAACATCAAATCTCTGAAAAAAATTGCAGAACCTGACGATATGAACCAGCTCATGGGTGAAAATATATACGAGGAGGGGCAAGAGAGCCAGATTTCCGTCTCTATTGAGCGCCTTCAAAATAAGGTGATCCTGCAAGCAGATAAAATAAAAATCGCGGCCTTTTGTTCTTGACTCAAAATCATTTAACACCCTCATCCCCTTGCTTAAAACAGCGAGGGCAAAATTACTTATCTCCCCTCCACTCAAAGATGAGAGCGTCTTCACGTCATAGCCATAATTCTTCCATTGCCCACTTGAGAACTTAAAATAATTCCCCGTGGCATCCTCGGCAATATCGAGGGCATCGCTTAGAATTATGAACTCATCTTGTCTGAAAGAGGCCATCTACAGTATTTCAATTTCTGTTTCTATAAAATTGAAATGTCATCCATAGTCCTTTATTGTCATCCGCTTCGCGGGAATTAACTCATAGGCAAAAGCGGCTACTATAAAACAAGGCTCATCATCAGGTCCGCGCAGGAAAAAAATAAGGCATAACAGGCAAATGTCAATACCGGAACATACTTTTACTGGTGGCGGTGACTGGATTTGAACCAGTGACCCTGCGGATATGAGCCGCATGCTCTGACCACCTGAGCTACACCGCCTCTTAGATTACCAGACACGTTAATTTATTTATGTTTTTTCTCTTGTCAATCCAATAGCCTATCTAAGAGATTGAAGAATTGCAAATTTAGGAATTGCACGAATATTTCTTTTCAATGCCCCTAATTCCTCAATTCCCCAATCCCTCAATTCGTACCTTAGAGGTATTTTTTAACCTCTTCAGTCAAAGCAGGGACAACGTCAAACAGGTCGCCCACCACACCATAATCGGCCTTTTGGAATATGGGAGCATCCTCATCCTTGTTGATTGCGACAATTACTTTTGACGTGCTCATACCTGCTAAATGCTGAATTGCCCCTGATATGCCGCAAGCGATATAGAGATTCGGTGAAACCACCTTTCCTGTCTGCCCTACCTGGTCTGGATGAGGTCGCCAGCCCGCGTCAACTGCCGCACGGGAAGCCCCCACGCTGGCCCCTATCAGATCGGCCAACTCTTCTAAAATATTGTAATTTTCCGGACCTTTCATGCCGCGGCCGCCTGAAACAATCTTGTCCGCTTCAGTCAGATCAACCTTGCCACTTTCATCCTTGGCCACATCAACGACCTTTGTCTTGAGGTCGCCATCATCAAGAGTAAAAGAGGCATCAATAACCTCTGCTGACTTAGACGCGTCAGGTTCGTTAATACTCATCACTTTCGGCCTGGCTGTGGCCATTTGTGGCAGGCTGTTTTCAAGAGTCACTTTTGCGTACGCCTTGCCCGCATAAACAGGTCTGGTAGCCACAAGATTTCCGTCCTCTATAGCAAAGACAGTGCAGTCCTGGGCCATACCGACATCCAAGCTGGCCGCTAATCTGGCAGCCAAGTCCTTACCCTCAACAGACGCACCCAGGATCAGTATTTGCGGGTCATTAGCCTTGACCAGTTCAGAAATTACAGACACATAAGCGTCTGTAGTATAGGGCTCCAGTCTGGGGTCATCAGCCACCAATACCCTATCCGCGCCGTACTGGCCAAGTTCAGAGGCCTTCTCCTTGATATTGGAACCTAACAATATCACAGTCAACTCCTGACCCAAGGCATCTGCCAGACGCCTCCCCTCACTGACAATTTCGTAAGTTATCTTCCGGATCTCCCCATCCCTTTGCTCAGCAATTGTCCAAACTCCCTGTGCCATTTTTTATCTCCTTAATTGTTATGAATCATTTCAAATATATCTCAGGGATTCTTTAACTGTAAGACGTGATTATTATTTCTAATTCCTCAATCCCTCATTTCGTCATTATAGAACTTTTGCCTCATCGTGGAGCAACTTAGCCAATTCAGCGGCCTTTTCCTGCGGTGTCTCTCCTTCAACAATCTTGCCTGCCGCTCTCTCAGGAGGCGGCGTCAACTCCAGGATTTTGAGCTTTCTTGCCCCTTCTCCAAATTCCGCACTATCCAAACCCAGATCAGCAAGGGTTTTTTCCTCAAGAGGCTTTTTCTTGGCCTTCATAATCCCTGGCAAAGAGGCATACCGCGGTTCATTCAAACCTTTCTGCGCTGTTATAAGGGCTGGAAGATTCGATTCTATTATAAGAGCCTCCCCTTCAATAGGCCTCTCAACCTTGACAGACTTCCCATCCTCTGCCACTTCTACCTTAACAATGATGGAGAACTGTGGAATACCCAACAGTTCCGCAATGGTAGCCCCAACCAGACCGAGGTCATCATCCACGCCGCGCTGACCGGTGAAGATCAGATCGTAATCAAGGTCCTTAACAGCCGCAGCTATCGCCTTTGCATTTGCAAGAGAATCACTCCCATCCAAGGCCTCGTCGCTGACCAGGATCCCCTTGTCGGCCCCCATGGCCAAGGCAGTACGTATTGATTCTGTCACCCTTTTTGGACCAAGACCCACTACAGTAACCTCGCCCCCATGTTTTTCTTTAAGACGCAAGGCTTCTTCCACCCCAAACTCATCATATGGATTCATAACCCATTTGATATCATCTGTTACAATTGATTTGCCATCCGGTCCGATCTTGATCTGGCTTTCCGTGTCCGGCACCTGTTTCAAACAAACTATAATATTCACTTTATCCTCCTTCCCTACACCCAAGTTTGGGTTAACAAATTATGGTCGCCTTTATATTTTTAGGCCCTAATGCCATTCAAAAAATATTCGCTAATTTGCTTTGCGACCGTTCTGATATCATATTGCCTTCGAGTTGACAATACCCAAAATCTGGACACCTCATCCAATGCCCCAAAAAATGCCCTTTTGGCCACTTTGGGGATCACATCTTTCTTGAAAATACCCCTTTTTTGGCCCTCGCTTATAATATCCTCAATTATATCCAAATACTGAAGAAATTTTTCATTCTTATATTCCTTCATAAACTTGCCGCTCTGCCGCAGCTCCACCTGAATAATCTCTGCCATATCTTGGTTCTTTTCAATAAGATCAAGATGGGTTGATGCAAATCGCTCAAGCTTCTTTGCAGGATCATCTATTCCAGAGATCTGGACTTCCATATTATCAATCACGGCCTTCATCTGTTCCTCAAAAAGAGAGATCAGGATATCATCTTTGTTTTCGAAATAAATGTAAATAGTACCATCCGCAACCTTAGCCTCTTTGGCAATTTCTGATATCTTGGATTGGTAGAAGCCCTTTTTTGCAAAAACTTTGGTGGCCGCCCCTATAATTCGATAATATTTTTCATTATTTTTTCTTTTGCTCATAGTTTTCACCGTCAATGAATGATTATTCATTCATGAAGCGAATATCATTGCCTGCAAACAGTGTCAAGACATTTTCTATGCTTTTTTCGCAATTCGCTCTCCCTGAACCGACCTAAGGACTTTTTCAGACCGGCATGAAATTTATTTGGAATAACTTCTTGACAAGAAATTAGTGGCTGAACTAAATTTTGTAAACTATTCAAAACTTGGGTAATTTGGGTGATGAGTTTTGGAGCAATTAAAAACGACCAGGACCAAGATCCCTGAATCAATCTATATAGTGTCCGTTCAGAAATGAGGATTTTTGTTCAAGATCGAGGCATACGAAAAAATAACCACAGGTATATATTTGATATTCCGAGGATTATTTTTTTAGCATAACGCAGATATTGGGCAAAAAGACCATTTATGGATGGACACTATCTACCTTTGGAAGGTTGCGCTTCATGGTTTATACCACCTCTCCTCCCAAAGAGACCCTTTGGCAAAAGGACCCTTTTCAATTTATCAACCCTGATGATTTTGATGCATTGGGGATCGATCCGGCATATGTCCCTATAGGGACCTATGTCTCTTTCAAACACCCATCCCAACTACGGAGCAGATTTGGTGGCAATGCCTATGGGGTTGGCCTTTTCGAGGACTATGACCGACTCAAACCAAAAGAGATAAAACAACTCCATGCCATCAGCCTCGAAAACCCCGAAGATATAAGGATATATTACAAGGAACTCAATGAGATATACCGCAAGATGGGACTTTTGATCAGGTTTTCCAGCCTCGGAAAACGGTACTACCTGATCCCCGTTCATCTCATATCTAACTCCCTTACCCACATCAGAGCCAGAGTAGAAGAAATTAGCAAGATAGTCGGTTTCCACAGAAAAAAATATCTGAAAGAATCTTATAGTATAGGTGTACTGTCCCATCATGACGACTTAATCCTGAATGAGCTTTCTTTTCGATTTAAGGAACACAGTGTTATTGCCTTGGACTCTATAGAGAAGTTGTCTAAACTGAACCAGAGTCTGGACCTTGTCATTCTGACGAGCGATCTATATGAGATTGTCCTCATGGAGGAATTCGGCCCTCCTGCGCAAGAAACACCGTCAAAAAGGCAGCTCGACCAGTATTGCACCCACCTCCTCTGGAAGGTCCGCAACTTGCTAAAAGCGGAGGGTGAAGTCTTTTTGATCGCAGACCATTTTACACCCAAGACCAATCGAACCGCTGAACTCGTTTTTAAGACTGTGCAGGAAGAAAAAAACTTCGTGTTGTTCAGCCATATCTTTGGCACTAAAAAGAGATACAAGATCAAAGATCACATCCTCACGGCAAACATCTTTGATTTACAAAAATATCTGAGTGGTTCTTATGTAGAGCAGGAGATTGTAGACACTTTACTCGGTGGGAAATCTTTTGAAAAAATGTCCCTTGAAGAAATAAATGACCTGCCATATATCAATTCTCAATTGCCTGATTGGCCTTTTCCAATTGATCAGGAAAAGATCTGGTCCAAGCTCTTTGAAATTTTTTTTGACAAGGTATTTCTCAAACCTGTGGTACCCGACCCCATCAAGAAGGATTGGGGAAAGAGATTTTCATGCAAAGACTACTCTCCTAAATACACAATGGTCTATCTCGGACAGAAAAAGGCCCTCAAAACCACCGTAGAGGATGTCAAGCGGGATGTGATGAACTCTAACCTCAGCGGTTGTCCCATAGAACTTGTGGCCGATTACAAAGACTCATTTGAGTATCTGATTCAAACCCTTAGAGTTATTTCAGGAAGGTTTAAGAGAGGG
>Ga0190283_1001052_pt1 | contig 13192 bp, 14 predicted proteins | sample 48691801_MG_FD_161669 | JGI IMG/M metagenome (GOLD analysis project Ga0190283, IMG submission 161669) | Hydrothermal vent microbial mat bacterial communities from Southern Trench, Guaymas Basin, Mexico - 4869-18-0-1_MG | ecosystem: Environmental > Aquatic > Marine > Hydrothermal vents >...
ATTGGCAACGGTCAAAGCGTCCCGGACGGGGTTGCAAACCCCGTCCGGCAGTTATTCTCCGGCAGTTATTCTCCGGCAGTATTGCAAACCCCGGCAGTATTCATCTGGCAAAGCGTCCCGGACGGGGTTGCAAACCCCGTCCGGGAGTTATTCTCCGGCAGTGTCCGCAATGTTCCGGCAGTAGTCGCTGATACTGATTATTGCTGACACCAGACACGTCCATGTTTAAAGTTCAGAGAGTACTTTCTTTGCCTCGTCTGCCCCTTCAAAATTTTTATTCAGTTCAAGGGCCTTTTTCAACTCTTCCCTGGCACGGTCTTTGTCTCCTTTTTTGTAATAGGCCATGCCGAGATGATAGCGCACCGTTGCATTTTCAGGGAGCTTTTTGGCACTGTCCTCAAGTTCCAGTATGGCACCGTCATACAGCTCCTTTTTATAATAGATCCATCCGAGGGTATCCATCACACCGGGATCGTTGGGAAGCAGTTTCCTTGCTTCCCGGGCAAACCCCAGAGCCACGTTAAGCTCGTTTTTATGTTCGGCCAGCAGATAAGCGAGATTGTTTGCTGCCGGAGCGAAGCGGGGATTGATTTCGAGCGCTTTTCTGTAATGCTTCTCCGAAAGGTCAAATTTTTTCTGCATATCGTAAATTGTCCCCAACAGCATGTGAGGGCCTGCCTGCATGGGATTCTTTTCAAGGATGACTTTATACTGCTCAATCGCCTTATCCTCTTTTTTGTCCATGAGATATATTCTGGCCAGTGCATAATATGCGCGCATGAGATTCGGATTTTTTTCCAAACCTTTTTTGAATGCTTTTTCCGCGTCCGCCTTTTTCCCCTGTGAAAGGTAAATTCCCCCTTTTATATTATAGATAATGGCCATGGAAGCAGGGGATTCGGACACCCTTTTCAACTGCTGGTCGCACATCCTGAGTGCTTTGTCAAATTTCTTATCCCCCGCGTACAAAAGAACAATATTGGTAAACACATCCATGAGCCTGGGATTGATAGAAATCGCCTTTTCAAAATTTGTCATGGCAGTTCCGTAATCTTTCTGCATCCGATACAGCAGGCCGAGACGATAATAACCGGCAGGATTTTCAGGAGACGTTTTTGTCAATGACTCAAACAACGCCTTTGCTTCATCGAATTTTTTCTGATACATGTAGGTGTTTCCCAGTATCATTCTGGCCTGATAATTTTCAGGATCAAGTGCCAGAACTTCCTGACTCTCCTTCTGAGCCAAGTCAACATTTCGTTCACGGAGATAAATGTCCCCCAGCAGAAGCTTTGCCTGCACGTATGTCGGCTGTAATCTGACCGCCTCTTCAAGTGATATCTTTGCTTCTCTTATATCACCCTTTCCAAAGAGAGAAACTCCCTTAAAATAATGGGCGCGTTCAGACTTGGGCTCTTCTTGGAGCACCTGCTCAAACAGTTTGACTGATTCATCAAAATTCCGCTTGGCTACAAGCTGTTCTCCTTTCAGCATAAGGGTCGGAGGATATGTGGGATTTTTTTCCAAAATCTCTGAAACGTATTTTTCAGCTTCATCCGGGTTTCCGTTTTTGAAGTGGAATCTGGCGATGGTATGCTTTACGCCGATATCCTCAGGCTGAAGATCAAGGGCTTTTTTATACATGGAAAGCGTCTTGTCTTTCTTACCGGTGATATCGTAAAATCTGCCTGTGACCATATACAGTTTAATGTTTTCAGGGTCAGTCTCAATGGCCTTCAGATATGCAGTCTCTGCATTTTCATTACTTTTCTGCCTGAAATAAAAATTACCAAGGACAATATGCAACCTTGCATCTTTCGGATTCATTCCAATGGCTTTTTTCACTTGGGCTTCTGCAAGGTCAAATTTCTTTTTACTGACATAGAAGCTGAAAAGAGCAAGCCGGGCTTTTACGGACTTTGGATCAAGTTCAACCGCTTTTTTCAGGGAAATTTCCGCTTCATCAGATTTTTCCTGACGTTCCAGCACACGGGCAAGCGCGGGATAAGCTTTGGCCTGACTGCTGTCAATCGCGAGAATTTTTTCAAATACAGATTCAGCCTCGGCAAGTTTGTTCTCCTGCTCCATAATACCGGCAGACAGAAACAGCGCGTCAATATGGTTCTGATCCTTTTCCAGAACAGCGTTCACTCTTTTTTTGGCCTCCTCAAATTCTCTGCCAAGGAAATAGAATGTTGCAAGCTTGAACTTGGCATCCATATTATCCGGGTCAAGACTTTCAACCCTCAGATATTCCATGAACGTCTCTTCAGCCTTTGCGAGTTTAAGATAAGTCTCTCCCAGTTTCAGACGGGCAGCAACATATTTGGGGTCAATCTTTACCGCATTCTTCAACTCAATCTCTGCGTTTTTATACTCCCCTTTGTCAAAATACGCCTTACCCTTTTCAAGGTAAGCGACTTTCTCTTTTTCAGCGGCCGCCTTTTTTTCTTCCTCAGATTCTCTGCAACCACAGACCGCAATAAATGCAATTATCAGAAAAAGAGAAAAAACTTGTTTCAGACACTTCATTTTTTACCTCCGTTAAAAATTTAAAAATTAAGGGTTATCCAAATATCAGAATAAGAATCAAAGAAAAATCTCATTCATAATGTCATTCCTGCGAAACTTGGCCTGTTGGTCGCAAACAGACCATGAAAGTCCGGGGGAATATATCAGGTGGCCATTCCGACTTGTTGACATAGCAACTTCAGAAGCTGCTCTTCAGAAGAAGCTGCTATGCCAAAGCAGAAATTTATAAATGAATAATTATCAACACTTGGGACAGTTTCTACAACTTCCTGTTTATAAATTTTGGCACCTGAAACAACTGCCCGAAGCATTGAATTATAATTCAGCAGATCGAAAAGCTATGAAAAAAAACGCCGGTCCGGATCGGCAAATCCGGCAGGAGCTTTTTTCAATCTGCTGATAATATTTAAGATGGTGGAAACAAAGCTTATCTGATATCATTCAGGTATCATTCAGGCTCAGAAAACAATCATCCCATCTCATATAAATCATATTGTTACAATTTGGCGTGGATAAATGCAACAAAAAAATGGGCAACTTAACATTTTTGGGATCAGAAAATTTTTTTGAATTTCAAAATTTTTATAATATTTTGAAATAATTAAATAAATTTATTTGAACATTCAGGAGGGATTGCAGATCACAACCGCCACCTCTGGTTTTGGAGCTGTTCGGCCAAAATTTTCCTGCTGGAAATTTTGGCAATCCCAAGGCGGAAGTGCAGAATCTGGCGTAATTATTATGAAATTATCATGACCGGTTTTGCAGAAGATATAAGATTATTATCAGGTATTTGCCTCATTTCCCTTCGGATTGAAAGGGGGGTTCAGAATAAAGTACTTGAAGCTATGTCCACTGGAAAACCTTTGATTTCCAGTTCAGCGGCCATCCAGAGAATCAGTGCGTACCCTTTCGATTTTGCCAGTGTTCATGAAAAATTCCGTTCTGAGAAACCTGGGCGGAGATTCCGACATTGCGGACCGCTCCTTCATCGAACTCATTGCCCAGAAGCAGTTCCGTTCATACAGCCATCTGTTTGGGATTTTGGAAGAGAAGCTTGAAACAATCCCCTTCTTATCTGCAAGGAGTGTAAAAAAGGATTTCAGGCCAGTCAGCAATCCCCCTTCCTGATATTCAGAACATTAAAACGCCCTGCAAGACGGAGTGCAAAAATGGAGCGTTGTGCCAGCAGGGAATTTCAGTGGGAAAAAAACCTGGCTTTTTTTTCACAGACTATCCCATTCAGGAAAAAGTCGGGTTTCTTTCCCCGCTCATCTTTTGCCCCGTACAAAAAAAGAAACTCGGCTTTTTCCCCAAAAATGAGTCGTTTCCCCCTGCCGAAAAAGCCGGTTTCTTTCCCGCTCCTGTTTTTATAATTTCTTGTATAACAAGAAAACAGGAAAAGTACCAGAGTCAAAAATCCCCCCCCCCTGATATGTCAGATTGCTACCCCTGAATACTCCCTCCCCCATTGACATCTTTCTCTTTCTGTGGAAATAGGTGAATCACTAATTTCAATTACGGTCTTCTGATTATAACGGATTTAAGGGACTGTGCCCGGGATGCTTTTTACAACCACAGAGAGCCGCAGAGTTCTTACTGTTTTCTCTGCGGTTCTCTGCGGCCCTCTGCGGTTTTTACTGTCACGCCCGTGGTTCAGGTCCGAGGCTCCCCTTAATCTGTTATAATCAGACGGTCTTCTGTATATACTTAAAGGTTTCCTGAAAATTTAATTCTAATATGGCAAGCCTTGCCAATAAAGAATTTATGAATTCGTCACTCACTAAGAGCCGGTTTTAATTCATTTTTACAGCCTCAGGCATTAATTTTTTTTTTATTAACTGTCTGATAATAATTAAGATTTTTAAAATCTGGCAGATCATCATATTTTCATATTTTTGGATAAGCAGTCATCGGATTCCAAAATTTTTCAGATAAAAAAATAAATATTTACAGAATATTATGATTAAAAAGCAAAAAAACTCAGTTAATCACGGCTCTTATATAAATGAGAACTCATGAACCATTGCCTGACAGGGGTTTACAGATCAGAAACAAAATTTCGGGAAACATTTAAGTATATATAGAACAGGGACGTTATGACGAAGCATTAACTTTGATCGGCGAGATGGAGGAGATGAGCCGGGACAACAAAATCAGCAAAATTGAGAATCTTCTGGATATCCTCCTTCTCCATCTGATAAAAAAATATGCGGAAAGACGCACCACCCGTTCCTGGGAAGGCACGATAAAAAACGTCGTGGACATGATCCGCCGCCCGAACAAACGGAGAAAAACCGGGGGATATTACCTGAGCAAAAATGATCTGCAAAAGGCCATTGAGGATTCTTGGAATATTGCCATGAGAAAAGCTTCTTTCGATGGTGGCTATGATGAGGTTGAACTTACCGGAAACATAGATAAGGCAAAAATCAAGAATGACGCGCTGAAACTGGTCCTGCAAGGATAAGTTCGCTGCCAAATTATGGCAAAAATACCGGGTCTGACCCCAGAAACCCGCTATCAGCCCAGTAAGCTGATAGCGGATTTTTTTGTTGAGCGTTCTCAAAGCAAAATTTGGGAGTAAAATTGAATTTACAGACTGCATTAAACTGCCCACAATTTTCTTGACAATCACTCTGATACCATATTATAAAAGACGTTATCGGAAACAGGGCAGAACATACTTCCGGACGATGTGATGTTTCTTTCCCACAACGGGCCAGACAGGATACACTCATATAAAAATGGGTGAGAAACCCGATTTTTTACTGGTTTTCCCTTAGCAGGAAAAGCCGGGCTTCTTTCCCAATTAAAGGAAACAACCATGAAAAAAGCGTTGATCACAGGCATCACAGGACAGGACGGGTCTTATCTGGCAGATTTTCTGCTGACTAAAGACTACGAAGTCCACGGCATCAAACGCCGGGCCTCTTCATTTAACACCGGACGGGTGGATCACCTGTACAGAGATCCGCATGAGAAAGATGTTCGTTTTTTTATGCATTACGGCGATCTGACTGATTCGACAAATCTGATCCGGATTATCCAGATGGTTCAGCCGGACGAGATATATAATCTGGCCGCGCAGAGCCATGTCAAAGTATCTTTTGAAACGCCGGAATATACAGCCAATTCCGATGCTCTGGGCACATTGCGTCTTCTTGAAGCAATACGCATCCTGGGGATGGAGAAAAAAACCCGCTTTTATCAGGCGTCAACCAGTGAGATGTACGGCAAAGTAATGGAAATCCCTCAGAAAGAGACAACCCCCTTTTATCCCCGAAGTCCATACGCCGCGGCCAAAGTTTACGCCTACTGGATCACGGTGAATTATCGTGAGGCGTATAATATATATGCCTGCAACGGAATATTATTCAACCATGAATCAAGTATCCGCGGCGAAACATTTGTCACCCGCAAAATCACTCGCGCCGTGGCAAGGATCAGGCTCGGCCTTCAGGACGGACTCTATCTCGGAAATCTGGATGCCAAAAGAGACTGGGGCTTTGCCGGGGACTATGTTCAGGCCATGTGGAAGATGCTTCAGCAGGATGAACCGGATGATTTTGTGGTCGCCACCGGAGAGGCGCATTCGGTACGCGAGTTTGTCGAAAAATCTTTTCATGAAATTGGAATCGAAATTGCATGGGAAGGTGCCGGCGTTGATGAAGTCGGGAAGGACAGGGGAACAGGCAGGACGATTGTCCGAATTGCGCCTCGTTATTTCCGACCCACAGAAGTGGAATTTCTGCTCGGTGATCCTTCAAAAGCAAAGGGAAAACTCGGATGGGAGCCAAAGGTATCTTTTGATGAACTCGTAAAAACAATGGTCCGGGAGGACCTGAAAGAGGCGGAAAAAGATCAGTTATGCAGGAAAGAGGGCTTTCAAACCTATAATCATTTTGAATAGAATAAGGACTTCCCCAAAAAATAACTTACTCGCTACTTTCTGATCACCGGACACGGATGAACACAGATAAACACAGATCATAAAATCCGTGTTTATCCGTGTCCCGGAGAAAGCCGCACATTGCGGGCAGATTATTTTTTTGAACCAAAGATACAGCCATGGAAAAAACATCTGAAATATTTGTTGCCGGACACCGGGGGCTTGTCGGAGCTGCTATTTTCCGTCGCCTTCAGGATCACGCCTACACAAACATCATCACCCGAAAACGCGCCGAATTGGACCTGACCGGTCAAGAGGCTGTCCGCGATTTCTTTGCCCGGGAAAAACCGGAATATGTTTTTCTTGCCGCGGCCAAAGTCGGTGGAATTATGGCAAACAGCACATATCCCGCGGATTTTATCCGCGAGAATCTCCTTATTGAGACAAATGTTATTGACGCGGCCTGCAGGCATGGTGTCAGAAAGTTGCTTTTCCTCGGGTCTTCCTGCATCTTTCCGAGAATGGCCCCCCAGCCCATGAAAGAAGAATATCTCCTGACCGGCCCGCTTGAGCCGACCAATTCAGCTTATGCGGTGGCCAAGATAGCAGGAATTGAGATGTGCCAGTCTTATAACAGGCAGTACGGGACCCGGTTCCTCCCGGTCATGCCCACAAACCTTTACGGGCCAAACGACAATTTTGACCTGATAACCTCTCATGTACTTCCCGCACTGATTCGCAAATTTCACCTGGCAAAGCTGGCTTCCGAAGGAAACGCTGAAATCATTGCGCGTGATGAAACCCGTTTCGGTCCCATCCCGGACGATATCAAAGCATCTCTTTCCCCGGATGACAGCCCCCCAAAAGTGGTCCTCTGGGGAACTGGCCAGCCCAAAAGGGAATTTTTATATGTGGATGATCTGGCTGACGCCTGCGTTTATCTGATGGAGAATTATGACGGAACCGAGCTTCTCAATATCGGCACTGGAGAGGATAAAACCATCAGGGAACTTGCTGAGATGACCCGGGACATCGTGGAATTTAAAGGTGAAATAGTTTTTGACACATCCAAGCCGGACGGTATGCCGCGGAAATTGCTGGATGTTTCAAAGTTGAGCGGTCTCGGATGGCAGGCAAAAACCGATCTGAAAAATGGCATTCGGGAAACGTATCAGTGGTATCTGAAGAATTTAAAGTGAGTTCGCAGAGGCTTCGTTGCCGGACGGGGTTTGCAACCCCGTCCGCAATGTTTCTGGTTCTGACGGTTTTTGTGGTTTCCGATATAGCTGAAAATTATGAACCGCAGATTAACGCAGATTAACGCAGATGGCCTGCTACGCTGCCGGACGGGGTTTGCAACCCCGCCCGCAATGTTTCTGGTTCTGACGGTTTTTGTGGTTTCCGATATAACACGTTGCCGGACGGGGTTTGCAACCCCGTCCGCAATGTTTGATATGCAATCTGAAACTTCAAACAGTATTTAACACATTTCCAAAATTTATTTGTAACATATCAATTTATAAAAATAAAATCAGATTTTCATCCTGACCATTTTTTTGATAATACGGCGGTGCGGCCGTGTATCTTGCCAATTCGGGGGATCCCGCGGCCGTTCTCACGAACTGCACAATCACGGGGAACACGGCCTCCGGCACCTGGGGCAGATCCGCAATAGCGAGATACAGCGGCTCTGTCACCGTGACCAACAGCATCATCGCGGGCACCTGCCATTCAGCGGTGACAGGGACATACAGTTACTTTGATCCCGCAAAGTCCGGGACGGGCAACCTGTCATCCGCGGACGGGGATCCGGGTGTCGGCGAGCCGGCAGCGACGATGCGGAGTCTTACGCCTCGGGTGACATGACAGTGGCGAGTCCGACTCTGGAACTCGGCAAGACCGGCGGCATGTCCGTTCAGACCGTGGGGATCCGCTTCGCAGACATCGGCATTCCCCGGGAAGCGGTGATTACGCGGGCTTATATCATGTTCGACACGGCCGGGACCTGTGCGGATGACTCCGCGACCCTTTACATCAGAGTCGAAGCCTCCGACAGTGCGGAGCCATTTTCCGCAGTCCCGGGCGATATACAGAACCGCCCGGTCACGGACAGCTCAGTCCGATGGGGCAAAATGCCGTTCTGGAATGCCGGGGACACCGGCATTGTGACACCGGACATCTCCCCGGTGATTCAGGAGGTCGTCTCCCGGGACGGATGGGCCGCGGGAAACGCGCTGGCCGTCCTTGTGAGCGGCACTGGCCGGCGCACGGGCGTGTCTTATGAGGGGGACCCCGCGCGGGCACCCCTGCTTCATATAGAATATTCGACAGGGGCGGACACCGTTCCCCCGACTGTCCCGCAGAATCTGACAGCAGAGGAAATCCCGGTGATATCAGGATATCAGGTCAGCCTCTCCTGGGACGCATCCTCGGACAACAGCGCGGTGGCAGGCTATGATGTCTTCTGCGGTGACATCGGACTGACCGGGACCCCGGCAGACACATCATACATCCATGACACGGAAAGCCCCGGGGACTGTGCCTACACTGTGGAAGCGTACGATGCAGCGGGCAACCGTTCCGGGAAAAGCGGCCCGGTCTCAGTGACACCCGGGAACACTGCTCCGTCCGTGACCGTGTCCGCTGAACCGGGCACCGAAAATCATACCTTTATTATAAGGTGGTCAGACGATGATCCTGATGACAGTGCTCAGATTTCCCTGTATTATGACACCGACAGCGCCGGGAATGACGGGACCCTGATCGTCAGCGGCTTGGAAGAGGATGATGAGACCGATGAGCATGCCTGGGACACAGCGGGTGTGCCGGCAGGTGAATATCATGTTTACGCGATCATTGATGACAGTGCAAATGATCCTGTCACCGCGTACAGCACCGGAACAGTGACAATAACAAATGACTCTGGAGAAATAAATGGAGAAGTTATGCTTGACTCTCCGACTCCGGTTGAGGTACTCAGCTACCTGAGCAAAATTGCTTCCTGGGATGATAATGGTGACGAGGATTCTGACGGCCTGACCAACCGCTTTGAGATTTCCACACTCGGTCTGAGAATATTGCCTGACATCGCTGATACTGATAATGACGGAATCAGTGATGCTGATGAAGATGCTGACTCGGACGGATTAAAAAATATCGAAGAACAGACCCACGGAACAAATCCGACACAGGCTGATTCTGACCGGGACGGTATTGATGACAAAGACGAATTGGCGGCAGGCACAGACTCCTTATCCGGAGACACTGACAATGACGGACTGGATGACGGTGATGAATATGTGACAGAGACCGATCCGCTGAATCCGGATACGGATGGAGACGGGATACCGGACGCTGATGAGATATTTACAACTCTGGTTTCCAAGAAGGGAATCACCGTTGCTGTCACCGGCAAAGGAAATGCAGCGGCTTTTGTAACTGTCTCAGTGTACCTTTTGTGCGATTTCAAACACATTAGCCATGTATCGATGGTCTCATGCTGTTATGTATATGGGGAATGAAAAAACCGTCGATTCTCATCCGGTTCATAGCATAGGAACCGACTGGGGAACCATTCACGATTTTCTGTATGATGATCACTATGACTGGATTACTTTCCTTCGTGTTGAGAACAGGGACGATGAGTCTGCCGAACGTGCCGGAAACAATGCCGAGGGGTTTATCGGGGCATCGTTTGAATATCCGGGGTGGGGAGAATTTGAATCAACTTTTTCCTCCGACAACAATCTTTATTGTGCGGAACTCGTGTATAAAAGTTGGATAAGTGAAGGGACGGATCTTCGCTTATTTGGTGAGATATATTCGCCGTTTCCTTGGATAAGACCTAATGACATTTACGTCAGTTTTCTCACTAGGGTGTTAAAGGAGATTGCTCCCATGCCTCACTCACGCCCCTGACAAATTGGCCGCAGACATGCGGGTTGGGAATCCGGGTTTCCGATCTCCTGATTCGCATGTCTGCTTATCTGACATCCTGCAAAACCGGGAATGCTCCTTTGCATAAAACGCTTTCTCGGATTTGCATAAAATACTTTTAATCTGGTGAGAAAGTGAAAACACTGAGATGTTGTCTTCAAAGAAATATGTATTGGATACTGATCTTAAGTCTGATAAACGCGGGATGCTCCGAATATCCGGAAGGAGATATCCGGGATGCTGTGAATACGCTGTCATCATGTTATAAGTCAGTTTCCTCCGAAAACAGGGAAGATATCGCAGCATGTTTTTGTGGCGGCGTGACTGATAATGAAGATAGAAGAGTGAAGTCGCTTTCCGGAGTTCCCGCTGAACGACTAAATGATTATCATATTCTCAGACCGAAAACCGGTGACAAAAGTCATGAGGTTTTGCTTACTTTCGGCGGGTATATTGTACGTCTGATTTATGACGGCTCTGAGTGGTGCATAGCATCAGTATTTTGGAAGTAGTCATTGAAGAGACTTCGTGTTGTTACTGAGAACAAAGCGGCCAGATTATGTTTCTCACCCTGATCAGGTTTATCAATGTGTCTGACAGTCTGAAAAAAGAAATGCCGGATACCAGAGGCGACAGTTTGCCAGATTTGTTCGGACGCAACGGAATGAGAAGCTGGCCCGACGTTGAGGGAATGTAATGAAGAAGGAAATTGTCAGTAGGACAGGCAGATTGGATAAGCCCGCCAGATGGGAAATAATTGTCGTCACAGGAATCATCCTGATACTGAGCTTAATAACCGGAATGTGTCTTATGCCGTCCGATCGTTGCAACTGCGTTGTTGTCAGTGACGAATCCCAATATATCGGCAGATATCTGAAACATTCCGGTCCGGATTCCCGGCGGACCACTGTTTTGAAAACGACATGTAAGAGAATGGATCAGGAAATTGACGGCGGAGACGGCCCTGAAAAAGGCAGGGTAAGATGGGCTGACTGTAAGATGGGGCCGGACTGCGAAGAGACAGGAATGTTCTGAGGAGGCCGCCTGATGTGAAAAAAGCGGATTGTTGTCCGCCAGACTGATCTGGTGACACAGAAGGCGACTGAGGACTTTTCCTCAGTCGCATTTTTCTTTTCTGAAAGGATTGCGCCTCAGAGCCGCTCCGCTCGTGGACAGTGACAACCGGCTCACGCATGTCACTTATCCGGGGACCAGCAGCCCCCTTTGTCTTTGACTATGAGAACAACGACGGCCTGCTCACGAGCAAGACCGAGCCGGAGGGAAATGTTTTCACGCATGCTGCGCCTGAACCGGCCCTGTCCTCCACCCCGTGAACGGAGCAGAGACAGGATCAGAAAGATCGAAGACGCTCTCAATCAGCTGGAAGGAATTGAGAAAGCGCAAGAACATAACAGAGAGGCCATAGAGAGCATCAGGAAGAGTCAGGACATGCTCAGAAACCTCCTCAGGAAAATTGAATAGACAAAGCTGCGGGTTAAGGCGGGACATTTCAGGGATCATGCTTATGATACTTAAATGTTTTGCCTTAATCAGAAGATAGGAGGAAAACAGATGGATGAAAAAAAGTTGAAGGAAAAGTTGACTGTCGCGGTAAAATTCAGGGATGCCGGAAGTCCTGAACAGGCCGTCCGAGTCCTGAGAGAGATAACAGACCATGCTCCGTCCTTTCTCAAAGCATATTTCATTATAGGCGGAGTGTTCATGGATTTGAAGAGATATGATGAATCCGCTGATATATTCGAAAAACTTGTTCATAAAAAACCGGAAGACGAGCATGCGTCATTAGGGCTTTTCCATTCACTGTTCAGTTTGTTGCGTATAAAAGAAGCTTTTACGGAAATGGAACGGTTTCTTGAAATATCCGGAACTGACGACAGTGAATATAAAAATATCCTAATATCTGATGCGTTGAAACGAGGCTATGTTGTAACAGCCAATGTTGATAAGGAAAAGCTCATCGGACTATGCCGTAACATGGCTGAAAATCTTGTCGCATATATACAGACTTCAGATTCACCATGGGATGAAATGATCGGTAATACGGTATCGGAAAAAAAAGTTCGGCACAGGAAATTCAGGAAACCATCGAAAAGGTTACCAAAGCATTAAAAAATGATCATACTCTTTCGAAAAAAGAAAAGAAATTTTTGAAAGCATGTTTTTCTCCTGGTCTTCGGCATGTTTTTGGAGGGCGGCGCCGTTCTGATCATCATTGCGCCGCTGTTAGTTCCCGTGGCCGTGAATATGGGTATTGATCCCATTCATTTTGGTGTCATCATGATTGTCAATATTATGATTGGCGGCGTGACACCGCCTTTTGGCACTATGATGTTTACGACCTGCTCCATCACCAACCTGCCCATCGTTGAATTTGTAAAGGAGATAATGCCGCTTATTCTGGCCTTATTGGTGGCTTTGGCCATTGTAACTTATGTTCCCTCTCTAATCATGTTCTTGCCGAACCTGTTGTAATGGCCCCCTCTCACTCGGTTCGGATTGGCAAATCCGAACCATGAAGGGGCAGGGGATTTACCAATCCCCTGCGAGCATCATAACAAAACCGCTGTGGACTGCCGGGATCTGCCAATCCCTCCTGAGCAGCATGGGGACTGCCGGGAGTATCTGTGGCAGGGGCTTACACGGTTGCTGGCCGTGTGCAGTTTCAGACAGTCACAACCCTGACAGACCGCAGATAATCCCATAAGTGTTCATCTGCGTCTGTCTGCTCAAAGTGACCCCTGAAAACTCCCCTGCATCCGACAGTCGGATTCCCGCCCATCTCATCGAAAAAAACCGGCAGGAAGAAGAAGC
>Ga0190283_1001053_pt1 | contig 13191 bp, 12 predicted proteins | sample 48691801_MG_FD_161669 | JGI IMG/M metagenome (GOLD analysis project Ga0190283, IMG submission 161669) | Hydrothermal vent microbial mat bacterial communities from Southern Trench, Guaymas Basin, Mexico - 4869-18-0-1_MG | ecosystem: Environmental > Aquatic > Marine > Hydrothermal vents >...
CTGGGTTACAAACCCCGTCCGGCAGGCGGTGGAACAGGACATATCAAGTCTGATGTGATTTATAATTTGCCGGGGTGCGAGATCCGTGTTTTCGCTCGGTGCAAAAAATGATTTTTGCACTCCGGAGAAGGGCTTATCCAAAAAACATTATGAAATTCCTGCAAATTCTGACATTTTACGAAAAAACGCTCGCTGATTTTTACGCGCGTAAGCCCCATCTTGCCAAGATCGGTTTTGATGAGCAAATGGCCGGCCTGACAAACGATGCCGGAGGCGCACATATAATTGCCCCCTATATGGGAAAATCCGGTTATGATGCACAGGTTATCGTGGCAAACTGCGAACCCGCACAGAAGCAGTGGGCAAGAGAACACGACATTGGCGTTGAACATGCGGAAAAGAACTGGATGCCCGGCATTGCCCAAAAACAGATTGAGTCTTTCAAACCCGATATTCTCTATCTTTCCGATCCGCTGACCTTTGACAGCCGCTTTATCCGCTCTCTCTCATGGAAACCCTCTTTAATCTGCGGCTGGCGGGCATCATCCATTCCGGCCAACACAGATTGGACAACATTCGACCTGATTCTTTCCAATGTCAGGGGCTGTCTGAGCCAGGCTCTGGAACGGGGAGCCAAAACATCGGAATACTTTCACCCCGGATTTCCCGAAACCATGGCCGAAGCGGTGAAAGATACGCCCCATACCCATGACCTTGTATTTGCCGGAGGCTTGCAGGATTGGTGTCACAAAGGCAGAAGAACCTGTCTTTTGGCGGCCGGAAAGGCCCCGCTCGGATTCGGCCCCAATTTTTCCATTGCCTATTATCTGAATATCGTCCCTCAGGAATTGGAAACACTGCCCGCAGGTATCGCCATGTACAGCCATGCCCCCAAATTCGGCTTGAATATGTATAAAACCCTGAAAAGCGGGCGTATGGTACTCAATCCTGTATGCGATGCACTGGGAGAAGATACGGACCATGTGAACATGCGCCATTTTGAAACCACCGGAGTAGGCGCATTCATGCTCACCAATCACCATCAGCATATTTTAGAATATTTCAAACAGGGTGTCGAGATCGAAACCTTTCAGGATACAAAAGAACTTGTTGAGAAAATCCATTATTATCTCGAACACAGTGAAGAACGGAAAGCCATTGCCCGCCGAGGTCAGGAACGATGTCTGAGGGATTACTCCATTTCTCAGAGAGCAGCGGAATTTCATAAGATCATACAAAAAAAGATACTTAAAAAGAAATCACCTGCTTCTCATAAACCTCGCTCAAGCATTGGAACGGCATACAAATCGTCCGAACAATCTTTATCAAGACAGGAACCTGAGTTGAAGATAACTGAAACAAAAGACTCGGATAATTTCCCTGCACAGAAATTTCCGGGAGTCACATTTGGAAGAAAAGCTGAAGAATTGAAAATTCTGCATTTAAACACTTATGATTTCGGCGGAGCAGCCAAAGCAGCCTTCCGTTTGTTTGACGGGCTTCGGAAATCCGGCCATCCTTCCAAAATGCTGGTTCGGAAAAAACAGTCTTCAGACCCTGATGTGATATCCTTGGAGGATATTCGATCCATGCTGCCTCATAAAAAGACTGACAGCCATCTTCTTCCTTATCAGAAACAATCTGATCCCGACTACTATTTCTTTGATCGGAATATTTCATTAGATGAGGACATATCCTCAATTCCCAAACTGCTGCACTTCCAACCTGACATTATAATTGTGCATTGGATTTCCAGTTTTGTCAATACTCAAGACCTTTTTTTTCTTCAGAAAAATACCAATGCCCCCATAATATATAACCTCTTAGACATGGGGGCAATGACAGGAGGATGTCATTATGCCTGGAAATGTGAGGGATATTTGAATCAGTGTGGCAACTGTCCTGCTCTTCACTCTGACAGTCCCGATGATTTTTCCCATCAGAATCTGGCTCTTAAAAAACATTTTCTGCAAAACATGGATATCTCCTGTGTGGCAGCTACAGAATGGCTCTTCCGGCAGGCCAAATCATCAGCATTGTTTGGCGACAGAACAATAAAAAAAATACTGCTGGGAGTTGATCCGCAGATTTTCCGGCCTGTATCCAAAGAATACGCCAGAAAAAAGTTGAATCTGCCAACAGAAAAAAAGATTCTTTTTTTCGGAGCGGAGAGTTTTGAGCAACGGAGGAAAGGAATGTCATTTTTTCTGAAATCTCTGGAGCATCTGTCAAAAATGCAGTGGATATCCCCGCGCGACACACTGCTTCTGAGTTTAGGCAAAAAACCTCCTGAGCAGATTGTCAAATCAGGTTTGTTTCCTGTTGCCCATGCTGATTATATTTCTGACCGTGATGATCTGCTTGCCTGTTTTTATCAGGCCGCGGATGTCTTTGTATGCCCATCTGTTGAAGATTCCGGCCCCCTGATGATTAATGAGGCTGTTATGTGCGGCACTCCGGTAGTCTCATTTGAGATGGGAGTGGCATTGGATCTGGTGCATACAGGAAAAACAGGATATCTGGCTCCGTCAGAAAATTCAGAGGAGTTGGCAAAAGGAATCTCATCCGTATTGAACGCTTCTTCGGAAATGCTTCAAATATTGCAGAATAATTGTCATACACTCGCACTCCGACTCTTTACTTCCAATATCCAAGTTCAGAATTTTGAAGCATTTTTCAAGGAAATCACTCTCAACTCTCCGGTCGGATCCGAAAAAGAAGAATTAAAGGAAGACAAAGAAACTCATATTACAAAACCTCCCAAGGTTTTACAAAGTCAAGTCCGAAACTGTTGAATCTGGGATGCGGCACCCGGATTCACCCCGAATGGATCAATGTTGATTTTATTTCCAGAGGATCTGGCGTTATTGAACACGACTTGAGGAAGGGACTACCCTTTGAGTCAGAAGAATTTGACGCTGCATACCACTCGCATCTTCTTGAGCGTTTATCGAAAAATGAGGGAAAACATCTCATTCAGGAATGCTATCGTGTTTTAAAATCCGGAGGGGTCCTGCGAGTTGCAGTTCCGGATCTTGAAAATATTGTCCGAGAATATTTGAAATGGCTTGATCTGGCTGAAAAAGGAGTGATTGGAGCCGAAGATAATTATGACTGGATCCTTTTAGAATTGTTTGATCAGATTGTCCGAAATGTCAGCGGCGGTGAAATGGGACAATTTTTGTCCTGTCCCAATATTCCGAATCGGGATTATGTAATGGAAAGAATCGGGGAAGAATTTTTACCCGCCCCGGAGTCTGCCCGTTCATCCATTTCCTTAGAAACATCCTCTGAAAACAGGAATCTTTCTTTCGATGAAATCGGAAAATTTCGGATGGGCGGAGAGGTTCATCAATACATGTATGACCGTTTCTCTCTGTCAAGACTTCTGACTGCGGCAGGTTTTCATGAAATCCAGGTCAAATCTGCGGAGGAGAGTAATATCCCGTATTTTTCAAAGTATGGCATGGATTTTTTCCATGGAAAGCCCAGAGGGAAGAGTTCTCTTTTTATGGAAGGCAGAAAATAAGAAAGGAAAAAAATAATGTCAACGGATACTCAGACTCCAGAAGATGGTTCTTTTTTTCTCTCTGTTCTTGATGAAAATCGTTTCAAAGTAAAGACGGCAAAAGCCCAGCAAGTTTCGATTGACAACCTCGACAGGGTTCTCGAACTTTCCCGGGAAAATGGGGTGGAATTCCTTATAGCCCGGTGTCATACTGATGATCTCCGAGCTGCTCAGAAAATGGAGGAAGAAGGATTCCTCCTGATGGATACCCTTGTCTGTTACACAAGAGATTTGGAGAAACCGCTTCCTTTGGAAACCCCTTCAGCAAATATCCGTCCTTTCCATACGAAAGAAATTGAAGAAATCCTTTTGATCGGGAAAAAAGCTTTTAAGGGGTATTGCGGACATTATCACGCTGACCCGCGATTGGAACCTGAAAAATGTGATGAAGTCTATGTCTCCTGGATTAAGCGCTCCTGTCTTTCAAAAGAGGTTGCAGATGAAGTTCTAATTGCTGAAGATTCAGAACAGATTTTAGGATTTGCAACCATTAAAATCAATGATGAGAGCGAAATACAGGGGGCCCTGTACGCGGTGACACCTGAAGCTCAGGGCAAAGGACTTTGCCGCTCCTTTATGGTGGCAAGTATGCTGTGGGGCAGACTGAAGGGGCTTAAAAGACTGCTTTATCGCACTCAGATTACCAATATCGCAGCACAAAAAGTATTGGGCCGACTTGGCGCGGAATTAAGTTATTCTGCTTACACCTTTCACAAATGGTTCATTTGAAAAATGGAAAACAGAAAGATTCCATACAACAAACCCTTTATTGTGGGCAAAGAATTGTACAACATCAGCCGCGCTGTAATCGAATACGGACATCTTTCAGGTAACGGCCCATTTACGAAAGCCTGCCACGCATGGCTGGAAAAAAATCTCGGCTGCGGAAAAGCCCTGCTTACCCACTCCTGCACGGCTGCCTTGGAAATGTCTGCCATTCTTGCGAATATCGGCCCCGGAGACGAAGTTGTCATGCCGTCTTTCACCTTTGTTTCCACTGCCAATGCTTTTGTCCTTCGCGGGGGCATTCCGGTCTTCATTGATATCCGGCCAGACACGCTCAATTTGAATGAATCCCTTATTGAGGCGGCCATCACAGAGCATACCAAAGCCATTGTGCCCGTTCATTATGCCGGGGTTCCGTGCGAAATGGATCCGATACTGGAAATTGCTCATGAAAACAATCTTTTGGTGATTGAAGATGCTGCACAGGCACTTTTCTCGGAGTATAAAGGAAAAAGACTGGGTGGAATCGGGCAATTTGGCTGCATAAGCTTCCATGAAACCAAAAACATCATCAGCGGAGAGGGTGGGGCGATTTTGATCAACGACCCGGCCTTTGAGGAGAGATCTGAAATTATTTGGGGAAAAGGGACTGATCGGAGCAAATTTTCCAGAGGAGAGGTGGACAAATATACATGGGTGGATGTGGGATCATCTTACCTTCCCAGCGAACTTACTGCTGCTTTCTTACTTTCCCAGATGGAAGAGGCTGATAGAATAATCCGGAAGAGAAAGGACATTTTTCAACTTTATTACAAAAAACTTAAGCATCTTGAAGACTCAGAAAAAATCTGCCTTCCGAGTGTTGCATCGAATATGGCTTTCAATGGACATATTTTTTATATAATTACAAAAGATGTCAATGAAAGAAGCCGACTGATCCGCCATTTGAAAGAAAGAGGCATTCTGTCTGTTTTTCATTATATTCCACTTCACGCCTCCCCTGCGGGAAAATGTTTGGGGAAGACTGTAGGCGATCTAAAAATTACAGAGGATATAAGTGTCAGGCTTTTGCGGCTTCCCTTGTTTTATGAGCTTTCAAAAAAGGAGGTCGAAAGGATATGTGAAGAAATTGGCAGCTTTTTCGGACAGTAGGCTCGCCATATTTGTATAGCTCTCAACAAAAAGTTTGTCCGGGAGGAGTGCAAAAATTAAGCGAGTGCAGCGAGCGGTTTTTTGCATGTCATTCCAATTATATATGGTGACCCTACAAACATGGCGACCCTGCGGGCCTACAAACATAACCCCGTCCGGCGCAAAAAAATTCGTTTTTCCTGCCTTATGGTTATTAGTTATTAGCTTGACAATAATAAAATCAGGGCGTATTGATAAAAATCAAATTGCAAGAGAATCTGCGGTCTGCTGATATGCTGAATCGCAGATGAACGCTGACAGGTGTCGTTTTTGAGTTGACAATAATAAATACAGGAGGATATTATGCTGACAGAAAAAGAGATTATTTCAGCCACACTGAATCAGCCACCCGAATCACGCGCCATTATCATAGATCACATACTTGCCAGCCTCATGAAATCGAAACGTGAGGAGACTGATGCGCTGCGGGCCGAGGAAGCCGAAACGCGGATCAGGGCTTATGAGCGGGGAGAAATCACTTCCGTTCCAGGAAAACAGAATATTTTGGAAAAGGGCCTGCCATCTTATGATTTCAGGAACTCCCCCACAATCGAGGAACTGGAAGAAGCGCAGGGAGTGAAGCCGTTGCAGGACATAACCGCTCTTTTCGGGACTTGGCCCGGTGAGGCGGATGACGGTTTTGAGGAGGAGATAAGGAGACTTAGGCAACGGGACATTCAGGAGGTTTCGGATCATGAAAATTCCCAAGATCGTTGTTGACACAAACATTGTTTCCTATATTATGCGGGGTGGCCGTGAAGCCTTGATTTACAAGCCCTTCCTGAAGGGCAAAATTCTGTCTGTTTCCTTTATAACTGTGGGAGAGCTTTTTTTCTGGGCAGAAAAAAGAGGCTGGGGAGAGAAGAGACGGCTCCGGCTTGAAAATGTCCTCACAAATTATGTTGTCATTCCATATCATCCTGAGATTGCAAGATGCTATGCAAGGGTAAGAGCGGAACGGGAGCGAAAGGGACTGCCGATATCCTGTGCGGATGCCTGGATTGCCGCGTGTGCGGTTCGGCACGGCATTCCCCTGGTGACACATAACACAGCGGACTTTGGTGAAATTTCAAATCTTCAGGTGATTTCAGAAGAGCAATTGACATGATCTGGTAAAACAGAAAGGCGCGTAGGGTCGCCATGTTTGTAGAACCGCAGGGTCGGCATGTTTGTAGTAGGGCAACGCCTCTACGGGGTCGGCATGTTTGTAGAACCCGTAAAACAACATGGCGAACTACAAATATGACGACTCTACGGGCCTCAATTAGCTTGGTGATTGCGTTCTGCAAACATGTCGACCCTACGGGCCTGATCGGTTTGATGATTGCGTTCTACAAATATGGCGACCCTACGGGCCTCAATTAGCTTGGTGATTGCGTTTTGCAAACATGGCGACCCTGCGGGTTCTACAAACATGGCGACCCTACGGGCCTCAATTAGCTTGGTGATTGCGTTTTGCAAACATGGCGACCCTACGGGTTCTACAAACATGTCGGCCCTACGGGCCTCTGACTAACGGGGGTTTGCGGGTTCTACAAACATGTCGGCCCTACGGGCCTCTGACTGGCGGGGGGTTGCGGGTTCTACAAACATGTCGGCCCTGCGGGCCTCTGACTAATGGGATTTTGTGCGTTGAAGGTCATCTCTATTTTCAGATGGTTGGCTCCGGAACGCAGGGCAGGGGGATTTTCAGGAGCAGGAAATGGAAGCTTCATTTCAAGGCGGACCCGGCCCATGCCTTTGCTTTTGCCCGCGCCGAACCAGAATCTTCCTGCTTTGATTTCCTCAAGCAGATAATACAGCCTGGCCCTGTTTTCATCTTTTTTCAGCAGGGCTTCCCTTGCAGACATGGAAAAATCAAAGACAGAATTGCGCAATACAGTTTCCATCTTGTAGTTTGCATTGGATTCTGCTGCCCAACGATCTTCATCAAGCTTTATTCCCATGCGCATGTCAAAAAAATTGTTCCGCGGATAGCTCTTTTTCTGCAGCCTGCAATCCACCTTTTCAATTAAGCTGGCAGGCAGTGGGACACCATAAAGGCGGTTCCACATCTGATTGAACAGACCGATGTTTTTTTTATTTGTGGATTCACCAACAAACGCATCCATAAGTGCCTGTGCTGTGCCTGATATTTCCCCGCTCAGGGAAATCAGCCGATGGGTCCCGTCTCCGTCTCTGGTAAAAAGCGTCTTACGTGCATTTCCCCTGTAAATCGGTGATTCCACATAAAGTTTACCTTTCAAAATCATAGAACATTTCCTCGTTTCTGTTTTTGCCGGCTTGTGAAAAGATATAAGGGGCATTCCCCCAAAATCAGACAAGACTTTTTGGGAAATTCTGCCATCAGAATATCTGGTCGGGCAGTAGCGCAATAATCTTTAAATTCATCCCTGCATCTGACAATTTTGTCAGGAATGATAAAGTGCGGGATGAATTACGAGTTGCTGTGGTCCTAACATTATAACATCGGATTTTGCCTGTCTTAAAAACCCGACAGTGAAAGTCTGTCCGCAACTGTCTGAAATTGTTCAGCACCATCGGCATCACTGATTTCAGAAAGTTACGAGAACTTATGCTGGCAAGTTAAAAATATTAATCAATTCCGAATATCAACTCACCATCCGGTTAATATTTTTTTAAAAAATCAATTTTTATATTCAATAAAAATCAGATGACTGCATTGCCCGTCAGGCATCTGTTCTATAATATGCGGATAATCAGTTATGATTTTTCTGACAGATTTTTGTCGGGCAGCGGCCTGAAGTCTGAACACTGCTGTCCGCTTTCAGATCCTGTTTCTGCCCGGATAACATAAACGGATCCGGATTTCAACATTTTTCTGAAAAAAAGCCTGTGTCTGTCTTCCCTGTATGATATTCGGGCAGCATATTCTGAAATTCGGACAGGAAAATACGAAAATGGGTAAGATAATTAAGACAATAATAAAGGATACTGATATCGGCGGCGATGCTGACTGTGCTTCCGCAGATATCCGGAACAGCGGATGCCTGCGGTCCCTCCGGGCAGGGGATGACCGGTGCGGGGAGCGGAAATTCCGGCCCGGCCGGGAGTCAGGGTGTTCCTCACAGTGGCTGTGTCGGAGAAAATCGGGGCGCCGTCTTCCCGGAAGGCCCGGACGGGATACCCCTGACAAAGCGAAAGGCGGCGGGGGAAAGACTGTCCGGCCCCGGCATCGCGGAAAATCCGGAACAGAATTCCTCTGAATTTTCAGGAAGCAAAAGACAAGTTGCAATACTTGGACAACTACAGAGTTGGATGTGGATATTGTTGAGACTGCAAAAACGATACCGGGACTGGAACTGCATGACCGGCTTATTCTCGCCACTGCGTTATTTTGCGATATTCCGATTCTGACAGGCGATCAGGTAATAACGGACGCTGGTGTTATTGATGTAATTTGGAAGTGAATTGTCGGATTTTCAGAAAAGATCACAGACTACCATGAAACAACGGACACTGTCCTGCCGAAAGGGTTTGTGATCAATCATCTGAACCTTATCGAAATATCTGCCCTGAACTGCCCGGGCCAGACGATTAGAAATATGAACTCAGCAAAAGCATTTCAGCCATGACATTCTTTTTTGTAATACTCCAATAATACAGGGAATCCGTATTTATAATAATAACTCAGTTCCTCTTCGTCTGTCACGCTGTTCTTTAACCAGACAAACAATGTTTTCCTGAATCTCACCAATTTGTTATGATTCAGATTAAGGAGATTTATGGTATATTCGGCTCTTTTCCGGATTTTCCCATCATCAGACAGCGGGACAATCTTACCCGTCATTATCTCATAGGTCATGAAACTCGCAGGATCATCTTCCGCAGGATGGATAAAATCATCGGCATAACTGTTTGCTTTGTAATGCCCGCAGGTTCTGTCCGAACCGCCATCCTTTCCGCATGACACAGAGAGATTGCTGTAATCCTGCTCATATTTTTTAAAAACGCTTTTCGGCCTGATATGTTCAATATGGCTGTCATCCTGGCCGACCGCTTTTTCACAGTAAACACAGCAGGAAACCTCCGCATATTTCTGTTCGCACTCAAAGATGAACGCCTTCAGGCGTTCCCGAATGTTCTCCCTGTCATAACCGGCCCAGTTCCCGGGACGATATTTCTTCTTATATTTTTTCAGAAAATCAGGTTCCCCGGCTTTGGTGATCTTCAGCATGATTTCCGCGTCTCCTTTTTCAGCCGGTCAATCTCCATCTGAATCAGGACAAGGTCCTGGTCAGGTGTGCCGACAATATCCTCCAGTTCCTTGTATCCGGACCTGAATTCATCTGTGTTGTAATTCCCGAGTCTCACCATATTCCTGAGAGCCTCGAATTTTCTTTCCACCTCCGGATCCCTCAGAGTTTCAAGCCCCATCAGTTCCACAAGCACCCTGTCCGCAGGAAGGCCGTAGGCCCCGTCTGTCTCATCCCCGTCCATGATCCTTATTTTTCCTCCCTCGGTAATCAGAAGTCTCACATTCTCGCTTCTCACAGAGGAAAGTACATGCGGGGAATGGGTCGCGGCGATGATCTGGTTGTTCTTTCCGACACGCTCGTAAACCCTCAGAATCTTCTGCTGCCAGGAGGGATGGAGGGATATTTCAGGCTCGTCCACGAGGATGACAGAGTTGTTCACCTCAGTCATTTTAAGTGCCATGATGCGGATGAAGAGCTGCTTCTCACCGGATGAAAGTTCTGTAATATCGAATTCCTGCCCTGCACTGTTCCGGAAAACAGGCATCCTGGACCCGTCCTTTCTCAGACCGATAATTTCCGCATCAGCATCCAAGTCTGAAAAAAGGACGTTGAGCCTGTCACACGCATTTCTGACAGCTTCCCTCACCGTAAGGTCCTCATTCCTGTAAACCTCCCTGTCAACACAGGTTGCAAGATATTTCGGGATATCCTTTGTCACAGCATTCCTGATCTCACAACTGAATGCATATTCATGGGAATAAGGTCTTATGTCCGGCTCAAGCTCGTCAAAACTGATTTCAGCAGGCATATAAACAATTTTGGGAAGCTGTCCCTTATCCGTGCCAGAAGATTTTTTTGAAAAGAGTTCTCTGAGCTGCCTGAGTTCCGATCCGCTGACAATCTTTTTGTCTGTCCATTCATCCGAACCGGGGATATCCTGAATACTTCCGACATCCGCCTCAAAAAAATCCTCCTCTTGGGAATTGCCCGGGTCAGACAGAAGGGAGAACAGAATTTCCAGGAGCGTGGTTTTTCCTGATCCGTTAATTCCGGCGAGAACAACCGTGTGAGGGGTTTTGCCGTTCTTATCGGTAAAATCTATGTCTGCTGTCCCGAAAAGGGGATGATCTTTCAGATGTATTTTCCTGATTTTCATTTTTTCCTCCGATCAGATGCTTTCACTTACAGAATTGAAATATGCCTGTTTCAGATGGTTTCCCGGGCAGTATGACATCGGATTTCATAGGGCGCATCTGTGTACAGGACAAAAAGTTTGGGATGGCCGAGAAACCCGTCTTTTTTCCCGAACGGACAGATTCCCCGACCGCCAGAAAAAGCCGGGTTTCTTTCCCTCAATCATTTTTTTGTCCTGTACACAGAGGGCGCATTTAAAAAAATGGGATAAATTTTTTGTCCCGGCAGGTATTTTGTGGTTTCGTATGATTTCAGACAGTCACAGCAGTCAGATTCAGGTCTGTCCGTCATGAAAAATCACATGCCGGCAGAACACATTCCCTTTCTTATCTTTTTTCCCTGTAGTTTCACTGACCGTCAAAAAACTGTAACACTTTAAAATTAAATGGAAAAAAGATAAGAAAAGGAAATGACACCTCTTACCCGCACAATTTCGCTCATCATACCCACGGGAAAGGCACCGGAACCCGCCGCAGGATCGCAAATACAGAAGGGAGGTGATAAGGAATCAGGTTTGTATGAAATGTATCTGCAAAGTCCGGGGAAGAAAGCGCACGGTAAAAAAGCATCCTGCCAGATGGTCCCGTATGTTTCGGCTTCCAACCCCCGAACTGTTTGTAATATAAGCCCGCGAATAATTTTTGTCAACCGCGGATGAATAAAAACTTCTCCGGCTTACGGATACAGGTAAAGGCAGGAATGAATTTGGCAAAAATGTTTTGAAACGAAGTTGTGTACAGGACAAAAAATGTTCCATATTTTCGGATAACCTTTTATTCCGGACAGTTATGCGGCTTTATCCGGAATGCCCGGTTTCAATAATATCAATATGTTATCAATTTTTGTCCTGTACACAGGAAACGAAGTTGAAATTATCTGATTATAACGGATTCAGGGGAGGCTCCCGCACCTGCCCTCAGACAGATCCGGCCGAACGTGCAGGTTTAAAGCTTTGTGCCCCGGGTTCAAGCTTTGCGGCCTTTGTGCCCCCTTTGTGTCCTCTGTGGTTAAAAAGGTGCGATGCAGGGCTGATTTCAGGCCTCCCCGAGAAGCGTTATAATCAGAATTTGTCATATCCGAATTTAAAGTTGACTTATAATTTTCTCGTCAGTCATAAGTTTTCCGGAGAGCTTGTGAAAAGTATTCCGGTAACTATATTTAATTAAAGGTTTATTGTTATTGACCACACAGAAGTGCAAAGGCACAGAGGAAGGTAAAAACTGGGGAAGTTTTAATAGTTAGACGCTTACAGAAAACTTTGAACTATCAGATGTTATTTTATATCCCTTCATCGTAAATGCCTTCCGGCCACGATATGGCTACGCGGTAATATTAACAGTTTTATTATTGATTCTTTCAGCCACAATGATTTTTAAACTTTTTCGATAAATTTTGGCTTTTGGCTTTTGGCTTGCACAAAAGCAAGATTTATGTTTGAAATATGTAATGGCATACAAAATGATCTGAGTGTGACCAAAAATTTGAACTTGATTTCAAGTTTAAGCTTAGGGCTTCCCTAAATCCGTTATAATCAGTATTTTTCCCCTGCCGGTGAAAAAACCGTGAAGAAACCCGGCTTTTTTCTGTTGCAAATCTGGATAAAAAAATTTCAGATTTTCGGGCAGCCTTTAATATCGGACGGTCATAAGATTTTGTCTGGAACATTTATATTCAGCAATATCAGCATATTACAATTTGTACTGTACAGGATGCAAATATAAACTGATACAATAAGGATGCTGATTAGCACAATGCTTAAAATATTTTGCCACTTTATGATTTTTAGATTGACAATGAAATCAGACCGTAATATAGAGCTTTTTCATATTGATTAAAAGGCATCCTTCAAGTGGCTTTCTGAATCGCAAAATTGTTCTGTTGCAAAAATAAACTCATATAATATAAGGTGCTGATTAAAATATTGATTGCAAGGCATTTTTCAAGTGGTTCGGGCTCTGCATATTGAATTATACGAGAGGGGCGCATGAGAACTGAAATATCGGGACTGGGTTGCCCATAAGGATACCACCATGTATGCATTAGAATTTGAAACATATATTTCAGGGGACACAGTAAAAATTCCAGCACACCTGTTGAGCCGGTCAGCAACACAAAAGTATGTGAAAATCATTTTGTTTCTGCCAGAAGAAGATGCCAGTGTTGCTCATAAAACTGATTTGAAGAGTGAAATATTGGAAATCGGTGGAAATTGTGCCGCTCTCCCTATTACTGGACAGCAGAACGCCAGGTGAAATTCTTGGCTACGACAATAGTGGACTGCCAACGTAAATG
>Ga0190283_1001054_pt1 | contig 13178 bp, 10 predicted proteins | sample 48691801_MG_FD_161669 | JGI IMG/M metagenome (GOLD analysis project Ga0190283, IMG submission 161669) | Hydrothermal vent microbial mat bacterial communities from Southern Trench, Guaymas Basin, Mexico - 4869-18-0-1_MG | ecosystem: Environmental > Aquatic > Marine > Hydrothermal vents >...
TTCGATGTCCGATGTCCGATGTTCGATGTTTAAAACCTAAAACAGGAGGCAATTATGCGTTTCGACAAATTTACCATAAAATCACAGGAACTGATTCAGAATGCCCAGGCTTATGCCTCACAGCATCATAACCAGCAGCTTGAACCGGAGCATCTGCTCGGGGCCATGCTGAATGAGCCGGAAGGTATTGCCAGGGCCATGCTCCGTAAACTCGGGGTTTCTCCTGACAATGTTGCCCGGGAAACAGCCCTTGCCTTAAACAAACTTCCCAAGGTGAGCGGCGCGGGGGATGTTTATTATTCCCCCCGTTCAAAAAACGTCCTTGAGGCGGCCTTTACTGAAGCCTCAAAAATGAAAGATGAATATGTCAGCATTGAGCATATCTTTCTGTCCATTTCTGATGAAAAAGAAGGCGAATCTGCAAAAATATTAAACCGCTACGGTGTCACAAGGGAATCCATATTAAAGGTGCTTATGGACATCCGGGGATCCCAGCGCATCACCGACCCGAACCCCGAAGAAAAATACCAGGCCCTTGACAAATTCAGCCGGGATCTGACCGATCTTGCCCGCCTGGGAAAACTTGATCCGGTCATCGGCAGGGATGAGGAAATCCGGCGCATTGTCCAGGTCCTTTCAAGAAGAACCAAGAACAATCCCGTGCTTATCGGTGAGCCGGGCGTGGGAAAGACCGCCATTGTTGAGGGCCTTGCCCGGCGCATTATAGAGGGGGATGTTTCCGAAACACTGAAAAACAGGCGTCTGGTCGCGCTGGACATGGGCGCGCTCATTGCCGGGGCAAAATACCGGGGGGAATTTGAGGACCGTCTCAAGGCCGTCTTAAAAGAGGTGGAAAGCGCAGAAGGGGAAGTGGTTCTTTTCATTGATGAACTCCACACCCTGGTCGGCGCGGGCGCAAGCGAGGGGGCAATGGACGCTTCCAATATGCTGAAACCGGCTCTTGCCCGGGGAACCCTTCGCTGTGTGGGTGCGACCACATTGAATGAATATCGCAAATATATTGAAAAGGATGCAGCATTGGAAAGGCGTTTCCAGCCGGTCATGGTCCGCGAACCCAGCGTGGAGGACACCATCTCCATTCTCCGGGGGCTGAAGGAAAAATATGAGGTCCACCACGGGGTCAAAATCAAAGATTCGGCAATTGTGGCTGCGTCCGCTCTTTCTGACCGTTATATTTCCGACCGTTTTCTTCCGGACAAGGCCATTGACCTGATTGACGAATCCGCGTCCAAGCTCCGGATCGAAATTGACAGCATGCCCGTGGAAATTGACGAAATCCGGCGGAAAATGACCCAGACCGAAATTGAGCGGGAAGCATTGAAAAAGGAATCTGATCCAGCATCAAAAGAGCGTCTTGCCAAGCTTGAAAAAGATATCCGGAACATGAACGATGATTTTCTGGAAATGAAGGCGCGCTGGCAGAATGAAAAAAATATGATCCAGGCCATCGCAAAAATCAAGGAGGAGCTTGAGCAGATCGGCATTGAGGAACAGCAGGCTGAAAGGGAAGGCGATTATGGGAGAGCCGCGGAACTCAAATATGGAAAGACCATGGAACTGAACAAGCGTCTGGATGAGGCCGGGAAAAGTCTTTCGGAACTTCAGAAAGACAGCAAGATGCTCAGAGAGGAAGTGGATGATGAGGACATCGCACAGGTGATAGCCCGCTGGACAGGCATCCCGGTAAGCAGGATGCTCGAAGGGGAAAGGGAAAAACTGGTGCAGATGGAAGACCGCCTCGGGCAGCGGGTGATCGGACAGGGAGAGGCGATCACCGCTGTGTCCAATGCGGTCCGCCGTGCGCGTTCCGGTCTGCAGGACCCCAACCGTCCCATCGGCTCATTTATTTTCATGGGTCCCACAGGCGTGGGCAAAACAGAGCTTGCCAAAGCCCTTGCGGAATTTATTTTTGACAGTGAGCAGGCAACCATCAGGGTTGACATGTCCGAATACATGGAAAAGCATTCGGTTGCCCGGCTCATCGGCGCGCCCCCGGGGTATGTGGGATATGAGGAGGGGGGATATCTGACAGAGGCGGTGCGGAGGCGGCCCTATTCGGTGGTGTTGTTTGACGAAATTGAAAAGGCGCATCCCGAGGTCTTCAACGTGCTGCTTCAGATTCTGGATGACGGACGCATGACCGACGGCCACGGCAGAACAGTTGATTTCAAAAATACCATTATTATCATGACGTCCAATGTGGGGAGCCAGTGGATTCAGGAACTCGGGGCATCAGGGCGTGAGGAGATGGAAAACCGCGTCACCGAAGTGCTCAGGGCAAATTTCAAACCCGAATTCCTGAACCGGATTGACGAAACCATCATCTTTCAGAATCTTACGCCGGAACAGATCGGGGCCATCGTGGAAATTCAGATCGCAAGGCTCAGGAAAAGGCTTGCGGACAGGAAGATCAGCCTCGCACTTTCAGAGGGTGCGACAGCATTGCTTGCGGAAAAAGGATATGACCGGATATACGGCGCACGTCCGTTAAAGCGCGCCATTCAGAAATATATTGAAAACCCCCTGTCCATGGAAATTCTCATGGGCAATATCCCGGACGGAACCGCCATAAAGGCTGATGTCAAAGGGGAGGAGATTCTTTTTAAGAGCGAATCCCAGTAAATATGCCAGTCGGATCCGCTTACTCGTTCCCAGACTCCACTCGTTCCCAGGCTCCGCCTGGGAACATATCTCCCCAGTAGCTTATGTGGCAGCAATCATTATATTTTTCCCTCTTTTCTCATTGTTTTAGCCTCTGCTTTCATTTGTAAAGGTATCATCGGAATATTAACCAATTCAAAACTCTCTTTCGGATAACTTTCCAAAAACATCTTCTCCGCCCTTTTCCGGACGCTGTTAAGCTGGTTCAGAGCTTCTATGGAACATTCGTTTTTAATCATTTTTTCCAACTCAGGATCGGTAATGAGGGTGTGATAAATCCGTGTGATATGGGATCGCTGTGCGGCGAGAAAAGAGAGTGCAGTCATACCTTTCCGACCCCCTGAGAGCAGCATCCGAATGTCTGACTCGGGATACTCACCTTTCAGCTCATTAACACCTTGGATCATGCGCCGTAAAAAAATCTCGCAGGCATCTTTGGAATCCACATCTTTCCGATCAATACCATATCTCACAACTTTCACGTCTCTTGTCTCAAATACATTCTCCAATATTTGAATCCCGGTTTCAATAACTCCGTTTTGTTTGGGAAAAATGACGGCCACTTTGGTAATTTTCATATTGTCGGAATGCTCAAGCAGGGCATATGCCTGCGTTACCACCATCGGGGATTCACCCACAGCCGCGATGAGAATCGCTTCACCAGAAGGCATCAGATCACCAACACCGTATTCAGGATGATAGTCCGCAGCCGATTTCTTTTTAAAGTAATTCTCGTTTAAAATCACATTTCCATCAACCCGATGATATTGCCCGCCTTCCTCTACCCCGAGTTCTGCAAACACAACTTCATCTTGATTGAGATACCAGACAACCCTTTGAGCTGTTATCATTTTGGCGACATGGAATTCGGTCTTATCCTTTCCTTTGAATGTGGTATGTTTCCCTCCCTGTTCACCTTTTCCTGCTTTTTTATTGGCCCAGCCCGAATTCTTCAGCTTGTCAAAGTATCGGCTGAAATTGAGCCTGTTGATATTGGGTCTCTCAAACTGCCTTTTCGCATTTGCTGATAACCGAATTTCGTAACGCCCCGGAATCGCCTTCTTTTGGAATACGGAAGTCCAAAATTCAGCCGCATCAGAGGACATCCGATTCTTCTTTTTTAAAGAGATTTCAGCGATTCCAAGAGGCTCGCCTTCAAGCTGTTCTTTCTTTTGCCCCATAGCTTTTCGGAGTTCATCGGCATCCGCGAAATGCTCGAACGGTATCTCAATCAGATTCAAGCTGCCCAAGCTTGGGTTCATAATCTCTTCAAGTTCGGGATCATCCAATTCATACTCATCAAGCAGTTCCTCAAGTGAATGGAAATTGCTTTTGTCAGTCCCCTCATATTTATCCAAAATATGATAGACACCTTTTATATTCTCATAAAACGGGGCTGGCAGATACATCAGTGCGGACATACTTTTTCGACCGCCTGACAAGGAGAGATAAACGGTTTCACTCTTGAAAGCCTCTAAATAGCCATAAAGTGTTTGCAAGAATACCAGGCAGCTTTCCCAAGTATTCACGTCCTCAAAATCCAGGCCGACCTCTTCAACATCCGAACACAGGCAATGGATATCAACCAGTGCGGCTCCTTCCTCAATAAAGGGGTGTTCTTTCGGATACAGCACAATCACCTTATTGAGCGAAATACCTTTACCTTCCTGCAAAGCCTTAACCATTGATGTCACCACAATGGGCGACTCGCCTAAAGACGCTATCAGAACATTTGCCATGACAATTCCTCTCTGAGTTTAAGGAGTGTTGTGAATAGGAACATCAGGATTATTCCTGAACCACTGCTCATCAGGGTAACGATACAGTGTCGTATCCTTCGGATCCCAACGCCAGATCCGGCGGAGTGCTGATAAAGCCGGCGATGCTGTATTCTCTGTAAAAAATTGGATCTGATCTGAGGTGTACCGGGTCAGTTCAGAGCCTCTCATCTCATTCACACCGCGGTTCGGTTGTGTGTATCGCCTGGCATAATCTATGAGGCGGATATGTTCGATCCCGATTCTGACGCTACCCAGCCCCGAAGGCTTGGCATAGCCGATCTTATGGCGCATATCCGGCTCAAGAGCAATCGCATAGAGCAATGCCCGCCATTCATCATCTTCCAGATTTGCAAAGCTCGCGGTAAAGGTGAATTCAGAAGCTTTGTCCAACGGGGTGATCCGCTGGTTATATGCGGTATGATCCCGTTTTTTTCTCACCCCGCGGGGATGATGAAAATAAAACTTCCGTCCTGCAATCCGGTTTCCGTCAAGATAAAAAGCCCCATGATGCGGTTTGGGGCCCATCAGATCAACTGTGTTTATCACTTCATGGAGAACAGGCTTTTCACAAATTGCGTCCTGAAATGAGACTTTGCCAGTAAAGACTTTTTTTCCGCTCAACATCCCGAATATCCGGCAGGCAATACATAGTCTGTCAGGATCAATACATGCCTTGAATTCCCTTGGAAGCTTAAACGAGTAGTCAATTTTTCCACGAATTTTATCCCTATATTCACCGTCAAACTTTCCGCCAAAACAACCGTTGGCTGTCGTCTCCACAAGGCTTCGGAATAGTCCTTTGAGTGATGTCCCCGGAATGATGTATTGATACTGTCCGTTTCTCATAAATTCCTGTGAGTTGCCGCGTTTGACAAAGATGGGGGTCTCTGCTGTGATTATAGCGGACAGAGTGCCGGAAATGCCGTGAAATCTGTGATGTCTTAACGGGCGACGACGGTTTTCATCCGGTGATCTGTTGAAATCACTCGGCACAAAATCATAAGGATTCATTTCCATTCCTCCAATGATTGAAAGCGGCAATGTTGAATTTCACCATTAATCTTATCCCGGTATTCAATTACTTTCAGGGCAGGCCGCGATCTGTTCCCTTTGAATGAGACAGGATAACAAAGTATTCTGGGGATCTGCAATTCCAGAAAAACAGACGGTTCCGCTTCTGACTGCCTTCCCCACAGCGCGTAGCTTTTCACCGAATGCGACCAGTCGGCTTCCTCTTTTTCCAGTTCCGACAGGGCTGTATCCGCGCCGGTACAGACCACTCGGAAACCCTCTTCATCACCCCATGACCAGACAAGCTCTTTGTCCGAATCAAATACCCGTCCCTCCTGGCACGAATCAAAATCTTCTTCCGAATCAAAGATTTCAAAGCGAATCACGCGCTCACATTCCTCCTCATTCAGCCATCCCATGGGAACACGCTCCAGAATCATCAACGCACCTTTGTTCCAACCGATTCGACCCATAAGAGATGTGATCTCAGGGACCTGACCTGTATAAACGACATCCTTCATTATCAGCCTCCTGCGCTTATTCCCAGCCCTGCACTCTCTGCACAAAATGTCCCACAGCCGATTCCTTCAGATTTATCAGGCTATCTTCGCTGAATCTCTGAATATCCCGGATCCCCCGTGCGATATGAGCCGGTGCTTCTGTCAGTGTCAGCACATCATCTGAACGGGTGCCATAGCTGTCATCACCATTCAGAAATCTGCCCAGGCCCCATATCTCCCCGGCAGATTTGCCTGTGATGGCCGGGCGGATATATTGAACATCCACCTGAGATACGTTTCCCCTGACATCTCCCAATCCGCGTGACCGACCCGAACCAATACGGATCAGCCCGTCTTCCATATCCTGCAAGACCAGCATCAGCGCGCCTAATTGCCAGATTTCAAAATTCCGCAGATAGACATCTGTTTCAAATGAGACCCCGGCTCTGATCACCTTTAATTCAAACTTTGCTCCCTGTGCCGCGCCCCCGCTGAACCGGTCAATTCCCACGCCGTCCCTGTCTTCGGTATATCTCGTCACATCCGCATTCTCAGTGAGATAAGCGTCTCCGATGGATACCCTGCCGATGAAAAACATGGATCCGAATAAGCGACAGGCAGGACAGGATTGATCATAAGCTGTCTCATTGGTCAGTTCTCTGCTTTCACGTTTCAGACGCTCTTTCATATCCTGAAGTTTCGTATTGCAGGATGTGTTATCAAACAGCACACAGACAGCAGGCTCATTCAGTGTGCGGATCACTTTTTCGACATGACTGCGGAACACTCCTTTTAATGAGCTTCCGGGAATAAAAACCTGTTCTTTGTTGTTGCGATAGGTCAGTACCGGTGTCATATCCGGGCCGTAAGGTGTGGCATAGCCGGATTTGACCAGCAAAGGTCCTGACGTGGTAATCTGCAAACTGAATCTGCATTCATTCAGCAGTTTCTTCAACATTTCGCACCTCTGTGCCTGTGTTCTGAGAAATCAGGCTTTTTCAAAAAATCAGTTTCTGTATTTCTAAAACAATGCCTCAATCTGGGTCTGGATAAAATGAGACGGATCAGAGATATTCTCCATTTTATCCTCCGGTTTGGTGTGGGTCAGATATTTCATCAGACGTTCCTCTTTTTTGTCTGTCTCCAAATTGAGTTCATAAATCTCCAAGTCTTTGATCCTGCAATTGCCCAGTCCCCTGGATTTAATTCCTCCGAGATAAGCCATTTCACTGAGGAACTCATTCAGACCGATGCAGGTCAGTCCCATATCTGTGGGATTCGGATTTTCCAGCCAAATTTCCATGTCAAAGGCCGCGTCCGGGGGAACCACTTCAAAATCGTATTTCAGTCGGTCTTTGGCGCGTTCGCTGTCCCGGTCAATGACCACGCCGTCCCGGATCTGAGTGACGCCTGCCCAATCTCCGATCTTCAGGTCATGGAAGGTGATCTTTGAGGCCATGTAAGGAGAACCGAAAAGGGTGCAGGTGTTGCAAAGCTTATCTTCGAGCATGGTAATTAATTCCGTCTCCGTCTTATTCTGCTTCCATTTGGCAAATTCCTTGTGGATGGCTGTGGGGCAATAATCAGCGTCCTTATTCTCGATTATCCGGAGGCATTCCTCATCTGACTTCCCTTTGAAGGATTCTTCGTCTTCAATCAGTTGACAAGTGCGGAGACCGGGGATGGATACCGCGAGTTTCTCAACCATGCTCCGAAACGCGCCCTTGAAACTTGATCCTGGGATAAACGGAAATCCCTCCGGTGTCCGCACAATCGGGTTGTCGGTATTTGTCACATTGATCTTTCCGCCGCCAACATGCAGTGCTGTTTTGAACTTGAGTCTCCCTTTAAACAGATATTTCGATGTTAATCCCCTTTTATTCAATTTTGACATGGCTATTGCTCCTTCTCAGATTTAAAGGTGTTCTCTGCCCAAAGATGATTGATAAACTCGCGAGCGATCAGCAGGCCGTAAGATTCGGAATACTTGCTCAATTCTTTTCTGGAAAGATTGTCCGGCACAAAGTCCTGATCAGTCTTGAGCCGCTGTTGAAGGGTTTCCAGTTTTTTCGTCAATGCGGCATAAAAATCCTTTGTATCCCGATAGGTCTTGGATGCCTGATGTCTCGTGAACTTCAGTATATGTGAAAAGCCGTCGGCCGCGTCTGCAATATTCTTCAACCCGTTTATCTGATGATTTTTGATGGTTCCGTTTTCCTTGATAAACGCGACTGCATCTTCGTAGAGTTCGTCGTCACTGAGGAGACGCAGTTTCATTTCCTGTTTTTTGGCAAGTTCCATAACATACTCCTTCTCAGTTTTCTGAATTGCATCCGGGGTGAGCAATGATGTCTCCCATTGAGTATCTTCTATTGAATTTCGGGCAGCCTTACAGATAAACCACACCATATTTTCCGCCCGGACATGTCCCTCCAGGTCAGATAAAACGTCGATTATAAATTGTTCAGAGCGAATCTCATGGGAATTCTCTGTGCTTAATTTTTTCCCAAAAAACGGAATAAGTGCTTTGGCCAGTTCGCTTCTTCTGAAGTCCAGCAATTCGGAGATGTCAGATGTCTCAGGATATAAAGTTTTCCGAAACACCCAAAGTGCCAGTCTGAGTGCCTCATCAGGAGTCCATTTGAATTCATAAGGAGCATAGCGGGCCATTAATTCGGATTGATTTTGTCTGACTGCATCTCCTGCCATGTCTCTGCGAGTGAAAATAAGAATCCCCAACCGACACCCAGGTTCTTGTTCCAGCCAGAAGGGAATATCCCGCAGCAATGCCTGCAACGCTTTTTTCCCATTACTCTTTAATTGGGTATCCTGAAATCGAAAGAAATCTTCCACTCCATCAAGAACTGCAATCACACGCTTCTTTCTTTCCTGTAAATACTGTAAGAATCGCCGTCCTGCATTTGTTTGTCTGACGCAAAATCCCATCCGCCAGGCAATCATATCCAGCCAGAGTTCTCTCCACTGGGCCGAATCAAGGGCTGCTTCGAGCCCCTTCGTAATCTCACTCTTTAATTCTTCCTGTTTGAACACCTCGGGAAGTTTGAAATTGTCTTTGATCAAGTTTTCAGTATTGACGACAATCCTTTTTGCATTTTCAGAAAAACTGCCCGGATAAGTCACCGGATAGCATTCGGCATCAATGATTTCTGTTTCCTTCAGCCCTGCATCGGAAGCAAATACTCTCCATTGGCGACGCCTGATAATCTGGAGAAACATAAAGGTCTTTCCAGTGCCTTCTTTTCCCAAGATTAAGGCTATGGGAAGTTTTTTCTGAAAATCATTTATAAGATGACGGATAGGGCCATAAGGAAGAAAATCTTCTGTTTTGCCTGATTCCGAATAAATCATGGACTCTGTACGTTCAACCAGATGTTTTCTCAAAGTTCGCAGGTCTCGACGAATGAGTTCGCGAAGCAAAGAGATCAGCATGGCAATCCATTTTCTTTTATCTTTTAATTTATCGGGACCGATATCATAAATTGCATCAGAGGATTCAGAAACAGGAATCCAGTCTATCCATTCTTCAATACTGGAAAACAGTTCTGAATTTTTCACCAATCCCATAAATTCATCCCAGAGTTCAGGAAGCACCATAAGTCTCTGCTCCTGAACAGTCTTGAGAATATGATTAAGTGATTTTGATTCATGTTCAGAAGAATCCGTTTTCCAAAATGCCTGTGCCGAATTTTCAATCCGCTTTATCTGATAAGCCATTGACGCTTTTTCTTTCATGTAAGCATCTGGAATCTGAGAAAAAATAACTTTGGGCAAGGGATACCCGGGCCGCGGCGGTGTCAGCCTCTCAAACAGTTCCAATATATATTCGGTTCCTTCAACAGATTGTGCGCTTAATGTTGTAACCAGAATCCGATGCACTCTGGGATCAAGCAGAATCCCTGTGGAAAATTCGGAAATCCCTGCCCGAAGGTCAATCACAACAGCACCGATTCCGAGCATTTTCCCCAATTTGGAAAGAGTTGATGTGATAATATACGGATCATCCGCGGCCTGAACCAGATGCTCCGGTCTGATCTGAAGAGAGGTAAACTGTGTTTTCAAACGAAACGCGGGAAGCATATAAATATGATCCAACTGTGGTGAACTTTTAATACGGTCAGCAATCAGACGCAGGGTGCTTTCAGTGGCAGGATCAGGATCGCCTTGAATCAGGGCGAGAAAATCAATAAAAGATATGGGCGGATTCAGCAGACGTTTCTTCAATAGCCAAGTGATACCCGGTGCCTCCAAATCTCCGTCAATCAGAAGGACGGGTTTCTGAGCGGTTGCATCCGCAATTGACCGGGCAATGGCCACCGCATGAATCGTTCTGCCCACCCCGCCCTTGAATGAGTGCAGGGCAATGAGAGGGGGACAGTCTTTGGGAAAGCTTTCCGGTTCGGCTTGGACTTTACAGGGAGTCAGCGTGGAGGGCCGGCTCAGACTCGGAATAAAACCGCGTTGTAATGGTTCATCTTCGTTCTCCTCTATCTGAATTTCAAGCTGACGAGGAGTGTCTTCAAGGCTTTCCAGAAGGATGGAAGGCTCCTCCATATTCCTGACAAATCGTGGGTCAAAGGTATCCGCAAGCCAAGTCATGGCTTCCGCCCTCTTTCCCGGAGCAATTTCAAGGGTCAGCTGCTCCCAGTATGCCTGAGCCGACTTCAGCCATTCGGGCCAGCCCCGATTTTCCCGGACATGAAGCAGGACATCTTCGACATCCACCCATGTGAACAGTTGTATTCCCTGAGGTATCATTTTATTTCTTCCTGATCTTCTGCTGAAGTTTTTTCAGCCAGTTGACGAGTTTCTCTTCATCTTCTTTATTCATTGCCACGCCGTAACGCCATGCCAGGTGTGCATGCTCAATGGGACGGGAAGATTTGCTCTTCTTTAAGCGAAATGCTGATGCTTTCTCACTCGTCAGCGATGCAGATAATCCGAGCATTGATGCCAGATGCCGAAGATCGTGAACCTCAATCTCACTCTTTTCCATCTGACCGATCCGATTGAGCCTCCGCATTCGGAGAATCCTGGATTTCAGGCCGCATTCCACCGCATAAAACAAAATCAGGAAATGGGAAGGTGAGGTTCCCTTTTTTGCCTCACGGCTGTGCGCTTTGAATGCTTGTTCCAGTTCGGTGAATCCAGCGTCAACATCAGGCATATTTATTATCCTTACAGTTTGGATATTTCGTATTCATAATGAATGACCACCTGCCTGACAAACTCACGGATCAGCAGCAGATAAACCTCCAACTGATTTTCTTCCGCTGTTATATTCAGACGCTTGCAGACGGTGTCCCGATCTTTTTTCAGATGCTCCCTGATTTCGTTTAGCAATCGTTCTCCGAGCTGTTTACTCTTCCATCGCTTATCCTGCTCTGATTTACCTGTCTGACGCTTGATGTAATCCAGCACGTCCGAGACCTTTAATGCTGTGTTGGCAATATTTTCCAGGCTTTTTATCTGAGCCTTATGTTTATTTCCAAATGCCTCTGTCGCGATTCCGCCCAGACTTTCTGTTTTCTTAGGAAACTTGTCTGCACAGATCGCCACTTCCTTCAGCATTTTCATCCGTTCACTCATCGTTCATTCACCTCCGTATGAAAGGAATCTGCAATCACGACTCTTCCAAAGCCATGTTCACGTCGTTCACCAATACCCTGACCTTGAATATCGGACAGAATTTTCCACAATCTGTCGTCTGCCGCTCCGTTATACCCGAACAAAAAGACCGAACCCATTGCCATTGCCACATCATCTGCCCTGGGAAGCTTTGCCAAGGCATTCCAGCCCATCACCCGACGTGTGGTCACAAACTGACACACAGGCTCCATGCCGCTCAGTCCCCATTTTCTTTCGAGATAAACCCGCGTGATGGCAGTTTGATGACGCATGAGCGCATCCCGGAGGATCACTTCTGATTCAAGTGTGACAGGAATGTAAAGTGAATGGGGCGCGTTCAGGTTGTAAGTCCGGGCTGTCTCCTTCAACTTTTCGCTGAAAGTGATGACGCGCTGTTTTATCTGTTCTGGCATCTCATCATCTCTGTCTATCTTTTCCTTGTAGGTGACCCTGAGTTTACCAAGTCCCCGGGTCCTGCTGTTTCCAAGATAAATCAGTTCCTGCTCCGAAGCTGTCTCAAGAAACGACGCGAACGCATCCCACAGCGATTCATCCTCGCAATGAAGAGTACCCTGGAATTTCTGATTCTCCTCCAACACCTCCAAGTTATACAAAATACTTTCGCTGACCGCGTGACGGGCACGGCTGATGCCGGTCCGGGTCAGCACCCGGATCGGAATCTTTGATATTCCCATAGCTTCAGGCGTATATCCGTGACGGTAAAATCCGTCATTGAAAGGCGTAATTGATTCTCCGCAGTTTTTATTATCAATCTGATAAGAACAGGTTTCACTCGCTTCCAAAACCTGAGTATTTGTTTTGTTATTCAGCGCAAACAATGTCCAGAGAATCAGATGATCAGATACACCATGACGTTCTTCATCATCATGATCCGCATTGAATCGGAACCCGGAGAACCGCTTGCAGGAACGGGATGTGGCCGGAAGGGACCGGACTGGCAAAGTGTCTCCATCCAATTCTTTGGACTCGAAATTGGCAGGATACAGATTCCCGAAATGAATCTTCCCTGAAGTGAAGAACCGGGCAAATTCCTCCTTACGAAGCGGACAGAGACGAGAATGGGACGCAGCCAGACCGCCTGATAAGGATGATCCGGGGATATATCTCAGTGTATCCGCAATTTCATCTGACCGGGAACAGCGAAAACTGAGGGGCATCTGGTTGGAAAGGACAAGAACAGCCTGCATTATTGATCCTCCCTGGCAATTTCATAATAGACTAAGGACTCCAATTCTTCACAATATTTAAGCGGCTTATTCTCCTGCGTTCCGTTCACCTGAAGCTTCTGAACGGAGAATCGGCATCGCCCCATACCGGTTGATCGGTTTGCACCGATCCGATCTGTCATGCGGATACCGGCAATGAGAAGAAAGAGCGGATATGTCCCGGGCAATTCAGACAACTCATTGGAAATCCCTGTGAGACAGCCATGTATCTTTCCTTTAAATAAAAGGAACTGAGCTCCGAATTCACTCGTGTAAAGCGCTCCTTGTTTCACGGTACGGGTTCGTCGTGACACGCGAGTTTGTATCCGGGT
>Ga0190283_1001055_pt1 | contig 13174 bp, 8 predicted proteins | sample 48691801_MG_FD_161669 | JGI IMG/M metagenome (GOLD analysis project Ga0190283, IMG submission 161669) | Hydrothermal vent microbial mat bacterial communities from Southern Trench, Guaymas Basin, Mexico - 4869-18-0-1_MG | ecosystem: Environmental > Aquatic > Marine > Hydrothermal vents > Microbial...
AACATCAAACATCAAACATCAAACATCAAACATCAAACATCAAACATCAAACATCAAACATCAAACATCAAAAAAAATGGCCAGAGCAGTTCATAAGCCGAATTCTGTTCCTGATCCGGATTACTCAGGATCAGGTGACGATCATTCATCTGTGGATGCCAGTTGCCCGGCATCTCTTGCAACCTACCCGGGAACTCGGGCGGGCAACCCTCGGACGTTCCTCTATTTGGTCTTGCACCGAGTGGGGTTTACAAAGCTTCCCCAGTCGCCCGGGGAACTGGTGCGCTCTTACCGACACCATTTCACCCTTACCTCCGGAACGCTGAATTCAGAAGCATGAATTCATCCTTCATCCTTCATCCTTCATTCTTCCCAATGAGGCGGTATATTTTCTGTTGCACTTTCCTTCGCGTTGCCACGACTCCGCGTTACGGAGCACCCTGCCCTGCGGTGTTCGGACTTTCCTCCGGATCAAAATGAACCGGCGATCGTCTGATCTGCTCTGACCGGAATTTCATCATTCACAATTCACAATTCATCATTTGTCAATTGGAAGGTTTCTCCCAATAAATAATCCTCTGACAATATGGACAGGATTCTAATTTGTCAAGACGCTGAAGATCATTGTACATCTGTGGCGGAATATTCATATTGCATCCCTCACATATCGCATCCTTCACACGCGCGATTGCGCTCCTGCCTGTCATTTCCTTTACCATATTGATTTTCTTCAGTAATCGTGGGTCCATCCTTTCGGAAAAAGTGCGCCACTCTGTGTGAAGCTTGGCAAGCTTTTTCTTTTCCCGAGCAGATTTCTGCTTTATCGTATGCTTTTCGACAGCTGTCTGGTCTTTAAGCTGCAAATATTCGTCTTTTTTCGACGCAATACTTTTTTCCGCCTCCTCTGTCTGATTCAGACATGCGATCATCTCATCTTCGAGCTGAGAATTCTTTGCCTTTAAATCATCAATTGTCCTTAGCAACAACTGATACCCCTCGTTTGTTTTAATAGACCTTAAATTTTCCTGATTCTTTTCTATGTTAAAGATATTATCTTTCACATCCGCTTCATAAGAGCGATATTTTTTTCTCAGCTCGTCAAGCAGAGATGATTCAGCCTCCAAGGTCTGTTCAGACACACTCAGCTTGGTATCCAACTCGTCAGCTTTCTCAGATACGCTCTTGAGTATGACACTGATACGGCTGGTTTCAGTTTCGATTTTTTGGAGTTTTATCAGAATATCTATTTGTTCATTCATCCATTTTTCTCCCGCCTGACTTAGTTACAAAAAACCGGCTTGGTTAAAATTCGGCGGCTAACCTAAGCCGGAACGAATTATGAATTATGAATTATGAATTATGAATTATGAATTATGAATCAGACCTTCCTCAAACTTCATCCTTCATCCCTCATCCCTCAAACTTCATCCCTCAAACTTCATCCTTCAGATTTCCTTCCTCAGACTGACACAAACGGTTCTTTTTCAAGTCTGCATGCCTCAACAGTTACATCCATCCCGGCTTCATGCAGAATTTTACCCAGCCGGTCTGCAAGGACCTCGACAATCATAAACTCTGATGCAAAATGTCCGATATCAATAAGCCCGCGTCCTTGGGCTTCCGCGTCCCTGGCATCATGATACCGCAAATCTCCGCTGATATAAACTTCAGCCCCGGATGAAAAAAAGATGTTCATCAGGCTGGAACCGCTCCCTGTGCAGAGTGCCGCCCTAGTTACGGGCAAATCCGGTTTTCCTGCAACTTTTACAGATTCAAGTCCCAATATTTCTTTGATCTTCAGGGCAAAAGATGCCAGATCCATTTTTTCATCAAGCTCACCAATGCGCCCGAGTCCCTGTATTCTGTTTGAATCCGGAATCCGGAATTCGGAATTTTGAATTGGATACACATCGTAAGCCATGGTTTCATAAGGATGAATGTCCTTTATGTATTCAGTAACGCGCGTAACATCATTTTGCGCCACAACTGTTTCTATTCTGACCTCATCTGCATGGGAAATTTTACCTGCCTCGCCGGCAAACGGCTTTGCCCAAGGTCCTGGCCTGAATGTGCCTTTGCCTCTGTTTCTGAATGAACAGCATGAATATTCACCGATGCTTCCCGCACTTGTTTCAAAAAGAGCGTTCAGAATCTTCTGCTCATATTCAGCCGGAACATAGACAACCAGTTTGCAGATTTCCGGTTCCATGGCCTTTCCCAGAGTTTCCAGATTTTTGAGACCGATTTTGGATGCAAGGACATCATTGACACCGCCTGCCACGTTGTCAAGATTGGTATGTGCTGAAAATATGGCCATCTGATGCTGACTTGCCATAAGGATGATGGAACCTGCGGGTGTGCTGAAATCAACGGACTTCAGAGGTTTGAATATCAGGGGATGGTGGGTGATTAAAAGATCAGCGCCTTTTTCAGAGGCAGCAGCCATCACATCAGGAGTCGGATCCAGAGCAACCCAGACACGTCTGACAGGCCAGTCTTTCTGCCCGACCTGAAGCCCTGCATTGTCCCATGTTTCAGCAAGCCGGGACGGGGCAAGGGTTTCCATTATCCTTATAATATCTGCAACAGTTACAGTCATATTGACTCAAATCCAAAAAAAAGAAACCAAGTTTTTTAAAAACTTGGTTTCTTTAAACTTCCAGGCAGAAAACTTTGCCCCTTTACTATATTGTTTGTCGTTGTTATACAATTTTCTTGTAACATATAAAGATAGTTGGGAAATCTTGACATTCTTCATTTTTCAGTCTGCCTTAACATAAAACCATTTTGCAAATCGTTCTGAACGACCACTTTTTGTTTTCTGGTAAGGATGCCGAAATTTTCAGGACAGCCGCCCCATTTTTTTTAAAAAAAGAGCAGATAGCAACCGCTATTTTGACAAATCCTCTTTCAACCCTTTAGATATGGCGTTCAGTATTATTTCAAATCAGGATATGGGCCCATCTGGGTTCGAACCAGAGACCATCCGGTTATGAGCCGGGGGCTCTTCCAACTGAGCTATGGGCCCGTGAATCAGCCTGAATAAATCCCTTCTAACTTCATAAAAACATTTTGTCAAGCATTAAATATTTTTGGTTGGGTTTTTTCACTTTTAATAATCAAGAAACCTCTTCAGCCTCCGACTTCGGGTCGGATGCCTCAGTTTTCTCAGGGCCTTGGCCTCAATCTGCCTGATCCGCTCACGGGTGACTGCAAAATCCTGCCCCACCTCTTCAAGGGTATGGTCCGCCTTTTCCCCGATGCCGAAGCGCATACGCAACACCTTTTCTTCACGCGGGGTTAATGTGGCAAGGACTTTCCTGGTCTGTTCAGCGAGGTTCAGGCTGACAGCAGCATCCGAAGGGAGCATGAATTTTTTGTCTTCTATGAAATCTCCGAGATGGCTGTCTTCCTCCTCGCCAATGGGGGTTTCCAGAGAAATCGGTTCCCTGGCAATTTTCAGGACCTTCCGCACCTTGTCCAAGGGAATTTCCATTTTTTCGGCAATCTCCTCAGGCGTAGGCTCACGCCCGAGTTCCTGCACCAGATATCTGGAAGTACGGATGAGTTTGTTGATGGTTTCAATCATGTGGACCGGAATACGAATGGTTCTTGCCTGATCTGCAATGGCCCGGGTGATGGCCTGCCGGATCCACCAGGTCGCATAAGTGCTGAACTTGTATCCCCGGCGATATTCAAATTTGTCCACCGCCTTCATCAGACCGATATTCCCTTCCTGTATCAGATCCAGAAACTGAAGCCCTCTGTTGGTATATTTCTTGGCAATACTGACAACGAGGCGCAGATTGGCCTTGATCAGCTCGCTTTTGGCCCTTTTTGCCTTGGCATGCCCCTCATCAACACCTGAAATAATGCGCTTCAGGGTCCGGCACTTTGCCTTGATGAGCCTTTCTTTTTCCTCTATCTGACTCCGGACAATCCTGATATCCTGAAATTGTGAGACGATTTCGTCTTTTTTCAGGTCACAGCGGTATTGCGCCCATTGAACAAAGTGATGTTCGCTTTCCAACTGAGAACATGCCTCTGACAGGGGGGCATTCACAGTGCCCGCACTCATCAGCATCCGTTTGCCCATGTTATCAAACCAGTCTATCTGATCCCTTATAAGTTTTTCAATCTTCTCAATGACATCGTTTTCAAAACGCCAGTCTTTAAGCAGATAAAAAATTTTATTATTCCGACGTGTGATATATCTTTTGAGCTTGCGCTGCTGGTCTGATTCCAGTTCCCCTAAGAAAAGTTCTCCACGAAATTTCCTGTTTTCATCGTAAAGTTGCCGGATTCCATGGATGGTCTTTAAAAAGGACTCAATCTGGACCGCTTCATCAACATAAGTGTCCCCCTCATCAATGTCTCTGAGAACATGTTTCGAGCGAAGCTCTCCCTCCTCAATATGCCTGCCAAGCCTCATGATACATTCCACTCCGGTGGTGGTTTCAAGGAGTGATTTCAGGGCTTCCTGCTCACCCGCCTCTATCTTTTTGGCAATGACCACCTCTTCTTCCCTGGTCAGAAGATTGACAAGACCCATCTCACGCAGATACATTTTGACAGGGTCGGTGACTGAACCGAAATCCTGAGTAGCAGCAACATCAGCCGCGTCGGTGGTCTTTTTCTCTTTGGTTTTTTTTATACTATCCGCTACTTTTCGTTTTTTCTCATCTACAATTTCAATGTTAAGGTCATCAAACAGGATGAGTGTGTCGTCAATCTGATCCGGAGCCAGCATATCGTCAGGGAGCACACCGTTAATTTCATCATAAGACAGATAGCCCTGTTCTCTCCCTTTGGAAATCAGTTCCTTCAGGGCATTTTCATTGATAGTCTTACCTTTGGGTTTTGCAGCGGATTTTTTTGTCATATAAATAGCCTCCTGCTTATCTTAAAGCTTAAAGCTTAAAGCTCAAAAGACTGAATCTTTTCCGAAACAGCCTTACTGTCTTATTCCGGCCTGAATCTCTTTTTCCCTCTGAAATTCATTTCCAATCGAAAGCATTTCTTCATGGTCATCTGCTGCTCCCATTTTCTGTACCAAAAAAGCGGTTTTGCGTCGGTTTCGGATGGATTCAAATTGTGCGATCAGACTGAGACACCCCTCACGGGTCCAGGCATCCTCTTTCATTGCCAGGGAAGTCGCCATATCCCTTTTTTTTTTGTCATCCATTAACCCGATCAGTTCCGACACCCTGCCGTCTGAACCATTATTATGTTTTAAAATTGTCTGGCATACAGATTTAAGGGTTTCATTCTCAAAATCCTCAATCAGATTCCGGTGATGTATTTCAGTCAATATTTCAGGGAACTGAAGCATCATGGAAGTAATCTGCTGTTCAATTCTGAGGGCGGGAGAAGAAAGCGGTCCGTCTGACAGCTGTTTCGGGGGATAATGCTGACGGGACAGTCCTTTCTTTTTATTTTCAAAAATTACCTCCCTCACCTGTTCCAGAACTGCTGACTCATCAACATGGATACGGTCTGCAAAATCCTTAATGTACAATGATCTTGCCACACTGTCATGGACAGATGCCAAGGAGCCTTTCATCTCCGAAAGGATACGAATTTTCCCCTCAACAGAAAGCCCGTGCTTTTTTATTGCAGCGTCCAAGAGGAAAGACATGGCAGAAAGCGCTCCTTCTGCAGCATCTGTGAAAGATTCAGGGCCGAATTCAAAAAGATATGCATCCGGATCATATCCTGAAGGCAGGACAAGGATACGGACATCCATATTTTCTTTCCTGAAAGTTCCGATGCTCCGCTGGGCGGCCCTGATGCCTGCCTCATCTGAATCATACACAAGGATGACCTCGCGGACATATCCTTTAAGAAGACGGACATGCTCCGGGGTGATTGCTGTCCCGAGCGTTGCAACCGCGTTTTCTATTCCATGCTGATAAAGGGACAGCACATCAACATACCCCTCAGTCAGATAAGCAATGCCGCTCTGCCTGCATTTCTGCTTTGCCCTGTGCAGACCGTATAAGGACCGGCTTTTGTTGTACAGAGGCGTTTCCGGGGAATTATAATATTTGGGACGTTTGGGATTGGAATTGTCCGTCACCCGTCCGCCAAAGCCGATCACACGCATCCCCACGTCAAAGATCGGAAATATGATCCTGTCCCAGAAGCGATCATAAAACCGTCCGTTTTTGGAGCCGATCAGGCCTGCTTTTTCCGCCAGTTCGCGGGATATCTCTTTCTGCAGGCAATAATTTGTAAAATTATCCCAGCCGGAATCATATCCGATATGAAAAGCGTCAACTGTCTCTTTTGTCATGCCCCGTTTCTTCAGATATGTCATTGCTTTTTCCCCTGCGGGACTGTTCAGCAGGGAATGGTGAAAAAAATCAGCAGCCTGTCTGTTGACGGCAAAAAGATTTTCCCGCTCATCCATGCGCTGTCTCTCCTCCGGGGGCATGGTCTGTGTCGGAATTTCAATGCCATAGCGTCGGGCAAGTGTTTTTGCAGCTTCAGGAAACGAAACGCCCTCCTGTTTCATCAGAAAGCTGAAAACATTTCCTCCCGTACCGCACCCAAAGCAGTGAAATATCTGTTTTTCAGGACTTACTGTGAACGAGGGGGTTTTTTCGGTATGAAACGGACAAAGCCCCTTGTAGTCTTTTCCTGCTTTTTTCAGAAGTACGGATTCTGAAACAATTTCAACAATATCAGCAGCGGACTGGATATCCGTAATTTTATCTTTCGGGATAAAGGCCAAAAAAAGACGAGCCTCCTTCAATATGCAAACGTGATATGCAACTTTAATTTCAGACACGGAAAAGTTCGTAGTTCCGCCTTTAGGCGGCAAAGTTCGTAGTTCCGTTCGTAGTTCCGCCTTTAGGCGGCAAAATGAAGGATGCCAGATTATCCGTGTATCCGTGGCTTATGTCCTTATAAAAAATTTCACATTATGTCAAATAACTGAAAACAAAAGAAGGGCCTCCAAATTTTCAGCAAAACTACAGAATAATGTCTGAGGTTGCTTTTGTCAAGACCGATTCAAAAAATGTAGGTGGGTGCAGCGCAGCGAACCCACCAGAAATTTCAAATTTCAAATTTCAACTATTTTGAAACTGCTATGGCTTCTCTGAGGTCCAGGGTTCCGCTGTATATCGCTCTTCCGGTGATGACACCGACAACGCCTGCCTTTTCCAGAGGCATCAGGTTTTTTATGTCATCCAGAGTTGAGACACCGCCCGAAGCAATGACCGGTATGGATATGGCCTCTGCAAGATTTCCGGTCTCCTCAATATTGGGTCCGGTCTGCATACCATCCCTGTGGATATCCGTGAAATTAATTGCAGCCACACCGCAGTCTTCAAACTGTTTTGCCAGATCGGCCGCCTTGGTCTGTGTTATTTCAGCCCATCCTTCAATGGCGACCTGTCCGTTAAGTGCGTCAATCCCCACAACAATCTGATCCGGAAATGTTTTGCACGCGTCTTTTACCATCTGGGGATTTTGAATCGCTTCCGTGCCGATAATGACCCGTCTTACCCCCATATCCAGCAGCATTCGGATATTGTCGCTGTTTCGGATGCCGCCCCCGACCTGGATTCCCACATTCACGGTTTCAAGAATTTTTTTTATGGAACTGATGTTCTGGGGGCTTTTTTCATAAGCACCGTTGAGATCCACCACATGAATGAGTTCAGCACCTTCATTTTCCCATCGCTTTGCCATGGCAGCAGGATCGTCGGAAAAAATTGTTTCATCATCCATGCGCCCCTGAAGTAGCCGGACGCACTTACCATCTTTTATGTCAACTGCAGGAATGATAATCATAAAATATGCGTAACCTTTCAACCTTTCCCCGGACAAGACATTCGCGGGAAACGCCTATACATGCATGCGGGCATAAGGGTAATCTTGATATGGCATGAAGATTTCCGCAGATTCACCGGACACTCCGCCTCAGTCACGCAGTTTTATGAAACGGATTGTCAATTTTTATGCCATGTCTGTCGCTTTTTGGGGATTCTTTATTGTGATTTGCCTAACTGATTATTGCAAAGAATGTTCATAAAGGAAAGCTTATGTCGTCATGGTGGAGATGAGGGGACTCGAACCCCTGACCTGTTGATTGCGAACCAACTGCTCTCCCAGCTGAGCTACATCCCCACAGGATTTTTCTTGCTTATCAGATTAAATTTTGAAAGTCAATTCAAAAAAACATTATTTTAATAATCTCTTTACAACAAGGTTTTAGGTTTTAAGTTTTAGGTTTTAGGTTTTAAGGAAATTTTGACCGTTCATACAAACGTCCATGATCCAGGTCACAAACCTGAAACCTGAAACCTAAAACCCATGGAGGAAAACCAATGAATCATCGTATTATATTAAATGATGCCTTCAAAAAATCCACCCTTGATCAGGACAAAATATTACCGCCTGAGGAGACTGTCAAGCGATTCAGGGAAAAATTAAAACAACTGGACCTTGATCTCCTTGAATATACAGTAAGAATTGATAACGGAAGATTGGATATTCCGGTTTATTTCAGCAATTGCGGCAAAGATGCCATGTCCGTTACCGGAACAAAAAAGCAGATGGGAAAAGGCGGAACCCCTGAGCAGGCAGAAGCCAGCGCTGTCATGGAACTGGTTGAGCGGTTCAGTTTTTTCAGTTTCAGCAAAAAACCGGAAAATTTTTTTGTGGAAAAATATCGGAATTTGAAAGACAGGGCCATTTCTTTTGATATGATTGCCCAGTCAGTCCATGACAAATCCGAAGACCTGGAAATCAGCCGGAAGATATTTGAGGATATTCCCCTGAAATGGACCTGGGCCTATAATCTTACGCGGAATGAAGCGGTTCTGATTCCCTTTGACTGGTTTTTCACCATCAACGAATTTAACGGCCCGTCTGCCGGCAACTGTCCGGAAGAGGCACTGAGCCAGGGTTTATGTGAGATTGTGGAGCGTCATGTGTCCTCTGTCATCAGCCAAAACAAACTGAAAGTATCTGCCATCAGAGCAGACTCGGCAACAGACCCGCTAGTTTCAGAAATGATAAAAAAGTACAGAAACGCGGGGATAAAATTCTGGCTTTCGGATTTCTCTCTTGATATGGGGATTCCCACCGTGGGAATTTTGGCTTATGATCCCTCAACTTTTCCCGGGAAAAGTGAAATCGTCTGGACAGCCGGGACAACCCCTGATCCCCAAAAGGCATTGAGCCGTGCCCTTACCGAAGCTGCCCAACTGGCCGGTGATTTTAATACAGGCTCCAATTATGTGGCAAGCGGTCTTCCCAAATTTCAGACACTTGAGGAAGCTGATTTTGTGATCTCCCCTGAACATGAAATTGATATAACCGCCCTTCCCAATCTTTCAGACAATAATATAAAGAAAGAGGTTCAGAACTGCATTGCTGCCCTGGCCCGGAAAGGTATGGATGTGATTGCGGTCAGCACGACCCATCCTTTGTTGCAGATACCGGCCTTTTATACCATTATACCGGGGGCGCATTTCAGGGAGCGGTCTCTGGGAACCAGTGTGGGGATGTTTTCTGCCAAGCTGATTGCGGAAAACAGGGACCCGGCAGCCGCCATTCCTGAACTCAGAAAGATCGAACATCATCTTCCCGGGAAATATTATGTCAAGTTTTATCTTGGATCATCCTATCTTTCCCTGAATGACCCGGAAACTGCGCTCCGATATTATGAGCAGGCCCTTGAACTTGAGCCGACCGAACAGGATATCCCCAGTATTTACTCTTATATGGGGGTCTGCCTGAAAGATATGGGGGAATATCACAGCGCGCTTGATGTGCTTGAAAAGGGGAAGGAGTTCGATGCAGAACGAACAGATATTTTTAATTTAATGGGATTTTGCCATTTCAAGCTGAAAGAGCATGAAAAGGCCATTGCCTGTTTCCGGAAAGTGCTTGAGCTTGATCCGAGTTCAGCAATTGATTATGCGAACATTGCTTCAAATTATCGGGATATGGGGGAAAAAGAAAAAGCCATTCAATATTACCATAAGGCATTGATGATGGATCCTTCAATTGACTTTGCAAGAGAAAATCTGGAGATATACAAACATGCCGGCCCTGCGGCTGAACAGGTGTAGCACAATTTTGTGTCTTTGTGCGGGATCATAAAAATATTCCACACAGAGCCGCAGAGAACACAGAGCGGATTGCGTTCGGGCAAATTGCCTTTTTACCGTCAAATTTTTCAAAGCATCCCTTTCCTATCTTTTTATTCCTTTTATTTCAGCAGGTTCTCTTTCCACTATGCAAATCCGCCTGCTTCAAAGTGGAATATTTATACCCCTGAATACTCTTTCCACCCCATTGACTTATCCTTCTTTTTTATGAAATGAGTATTGAAAATATCTGATACAATAATATTAAGTTATCAAAAGTGACTTCAACGATTTGCAGAACTTTCAGAATCTTATTTTCCGGAGGTAAAAGATGATTTTCTACATGAATTTAATTGTTCTGGGGATAACAGGTATCGCCTTTTCAGCATATCTCTCTTTTCGGGTATCTGACCCCGGGATAAGCTTCATATCAACTGTTCTTGCTTATACTCTTTCTTTGCTGATCACCTTTATTGTTACAAAAAAAGAGGTGGAAAAAGAATGTGGCGGGATAATAAATGGTTTGAAAAAACAGCACAAGACAAAAGTACGCAAGCTGAAAAGGGAGCATGATACCACAACTCTTGAAAAAACGATTCGGGACGGGACAAATACGCTCATTAAAAACGCTGTTGACTATTTTAAAATTGAAAATATTAAAAATGAAGTGCCGCGTTCCGCTGCAATGAAGAATTTGCAGCTTGACAAATACGGTCAGATCATTGAATTATTAGCCGATTTTTCCCTGATACTTCCGGATCGTAAAGAAAATCAGGAAATTGTTCAGGAACAAATTAACCATCAGATTGCGATATATCAGATCGATGAAAAAGATTTTGCCCAGTTTCTGGAAAGAATAATGGACAAATATCTCATAACGGTGAGTAAGAAAATACGGGAAAAAGCAGATATGAGGGATGCACAGCAGGACATGAAAAGATGCCCCAAGTGTGCAGAAAAAATTCTGATGGATGCCAAGGCCTGCAGGCACTGCGGATATGATTTCAAATCTGTCCGAAAAATAAGTGAGTCAGATTGGCTTAAGAAAGGGGAGACCCTGTATCGTTCAGGTAATTTTCAGGAGGCACTGAGTCTGTTTACCAATGCAATTGATTTAAAGCCGAAATCTGCCCGGGCTTATTATGACCGGGGGATAACTTATGAGAAAATGGGCATTCAGAAACGGGCATTGGATGATCTGGCGGCTGCAGCCCGATTAGGCCATGAAAAAGCTCAGGAGACCCTGGAGAAGCTGAGCATGATGGATACTCAGGAATGGGGATGGGGACAGAAGGTAAAGAAAATAGAATAATATCCACACGGATTAGCGATAAGCTCCCCTTTTGCCTTTCAGGTCAATTCTTTCCTGAAAGAAAGTTGCCAGAGTACATTTTCTCAACATGCTGATATGTTTCATATATATAGCTTTACTTTCTTAGCAGAAAGGATTATTTGAGCCTTGATCTCATACCGAAAAATCCCTCCCTGTTTGACTGACACCCGGAAGCCTTATGCAAGGGGAACTCCAAATAAAATAATATACCTGATTCAGAAAAATGTAGGGTGGGTGCAGCGAAGCGGAACCCACCAGACGACTGTTTTTTGGAAAATCCCTGACGGAACAATGATAATTTCTTTCATTCTTCAGTTTCCTTTGTTATATATCTGCACGGATTGTGTATAAGATAGGGATTGCAAGCTCAACATCCCATAATCCGTGCAGATGCACCCACACGGATTGTATATATTAACATAAGGAGGAATACATTGCGGATTGCAATAATAGGAGCGGGAGCCATGGGCTCCCTTTTCGGGTCAATGCTGTCATCCGTCTCAACAGTTTATCTGATAGACCCTTTTGAGGCGCATATTCAAGCCATCAATAAAAACGGGCTGATCGTTGAGAAAACCGACGGCCCTTCTGAAACATATCACCTTTTTGCCTTCACAGATCCAGATAAAGTGGAACCGGGGGTTGATCTGGCCATTATTTTCACCAAATCCTGCCAGACAGAAGAAGCCGCCAAGACTGCAAAGTTGCTTTTGGGACAGAAAGGTCTGGCCCTTACCCTGCAAAATGGCTTGGGAAATCTGGAGGTTATTGAAAAAGTTCTTGGCAAAGACCGGGCAGTGGCTGGCGTAACCTCTCATGGTGGGACGCTCATAGGCCCGGGCCATACACGTCACGCAGGTCAGGGCCCGACGTACATTGCCAACTCCCCTGAAAATGCTCAGTCCCTAAACCGGATTGTGGAAACTTTCAGAGCAGGGGGCATAGACGTAAGCCTTTCCGAAAATCTCGACAGCCTGATATGGGGAAAACTGCTGATTAACGTCGGTATCAATGCGCTTGCAGCAATACTCAGGGTTCCAAACGGAATACTGGGCATCACGCCTGAATGTGAAAAAATCATGGGAAATGCGGTTTCAGAAGCGGCCGCCGTGGTCAAAGCACTCGGCATTCAACTCCCATACAAAAATCCATTGGAGCAAGTCAGAAAAGTATGTGCAAATACAGCTGAAAACCGGGCAAGCATGTTGCAGGATATTCTGAAAAGAGCGGGCACAGAAGTGAGCGTAATCAACCGGGCAATTGCAGAAAAAGGAAAGGCACTGGGCATTCCCACACCTTACAATATTTTTCTGTCTGAAATCATTGAAGCCCTTGAAGCGACATCGGAAAAACGGATTTGATGTTTGATGTTGGATGTTGGATGTTGGATGTTGGATGTTGGATGTTTGATGTTGGATGTTGGATGTTGGATGTTTGATGTTTGATGTTGGATGTTGGATGTTTGATGTTTGATGTTGGATGTTTGTTGGATGTTTGATGTTGGATGTTGGATGTTTGTTGGATGTTGGATGTTGGATGTTGGATGTTTGTTATTTATTTGAGGAGGACAGATGGAACAAAAAAAACTGACTGTTTTGGATATCAAGACCCGAAAAGGCAGCGACAAAAAGATATCCATGCTTACTGCTTATGATTATCCTTGGGCACTTCTGGTTGATCAGGCGGGCATAGACATCATTCTTGTGGGAGATTCTCTGGGGATGGTTGTTCT